>Ga0256839_1002891_pt1 | contig 18480 bp, 14 predicted proteins | sample 354166metaG_FD_185968 | JGI IMG/M metagenome (GOLD analysis project Ga0256839, IMG submission 185968) | Hydrothermal vent microbial communities from Mid Atlantic Ridge, Atlantic Ocean - 354-166 | ecosystem: Environmental > Aquatic > Marine > Hydrothermal vents | place: Atlantic Ocean: Mid... | reverse complement strand
GATCATCCTGCCCTATTCCATCATCCTGGCAGCCATCGGCCTGATTGAGTCGCTGTTGACGATGAGCCTGATTGATGAGATCACCGAAACCCGTGGGCGAGGTAATAAAGAGTGTGTGGCTCAGGGTGTGGCGAATACCGTGACTGGGATGTTTGGCGGCATGGGTGGCTGTGCAATGATTGGCCAGAGCATGATCAACGTCAACTCTGGTGGTCGCAGCCGTCTGTCGGGCATTACAGCGGCGCTCTGCCTGCTGGCCTTCATCCTGTTTACCTCGGATCTGATCGAGATGATCCCGCTGGCGGCCTTGACCGGGGTGATGTTCATTGTGGTGCTGGGCACCTTTGAGTGGTCCAGTTTTCGCATCATGGGCAAGATCCCCCGCACTGATGCCTTTGTTTTGATATTGGTATCCGCAGTAACCGTGGTAACCGATCTGGCGATTGCGGTGGTGGTTGGGGTGATTGTCTCGGCGCTGGTCTTTGCCTGGCAGCACGCCAAGCATATCAAGGCCAAAACCTTTGTTGCAGAGAATGGTTCCAAGATTTACGAGCTGCACGGCCCGCTCTTTTTTGGTTCGGTGCACAGTTTTATGGAGCTGTTCGATCCACGCAGCGATCCAGACGAGGTGGTGGTCGAATTTCAGCATTCGCGGGTGGTGGATCACTCCGGGCTGGAGGCCATTGACAACCTGGCCGAGCGCTATCTCAATGCAGGAAAAACACTGCACCTTAGACACCTGAGTCCCGAGTGCCGCCAGCTGCTGCGCAGGGCAGGCAACCTGGTCGAGGTCAACGTCATTGAAGATCCAAAATACCATGTGGCGGTTGATGATCTGGCCTGATGAGAGGGTTGGGAGTCATGCTTTATGGTGTTACTCTTGTGCTCCGATGCCACGCATAGCCAGACTGGGGGCAACACATGGCGGCAAGACTCTTCTCTATTGCTACACTGGTTTTTTTTATCTTCACAGGCGTAGCCAACGCGGATATTGAGGCGCTTACCACGGATGGCAAGCGGGTGCTTCTTAAGGAGGATATGACCTGGCGTTATCTGGATAAGGCGGCGGTTGAAGAGGATGAGTATGTCAGCCTGACCGTGGTCGGGAAAAAGGCGTTGCCAAATGGGTGCAAGCTGGGCATTAGATTAGAAAACCACTTAACGGTAGATATAAAGACCCTGGTTCCCCAGTTTTCGGCATACATTGGCAAAAACATCCGGTTTCAGACGGTCTTCAAGGAGTTTTCGAGGATAAGGCCTACCCTTACGCAGTATCGGGAGATCATTTTTACCAAGATTCAGTGCCAGGAGATCCAGTATATAAAGGTGCATGGCGGTGATCGTTGCAATATGGGTGAACTGAATCGGTTTACCCCAGGCAAAGGAATGTGCCTGAAAAAGGTTCGGGTGCTGCCCAGTGATATTTTCAGGATGATAAAAGAGATCCCGGTAGAGGAGTCGCCCCCAGAGGGAGAGACCCCAGAGGATGAAACCCCGGCAGCGCGGGAGCCAGAATCAGAGGCAGAGATAGAGTTTAAGATTGAAGATTTTAATGAGTAAAAAAGGGGCTATGCCATATTGAGTGGGTAGCTCAGCTATTCTTTAAGACACAGAGAACACAGAGTTATCTTTAGAGTCAACAACACCCTTCACCCTGTAAACAGGGGGAGCTATCACCTGTAACTGATTCTCTTGCAAGCGGTGAATTACGTTACAAAACATCATGTTAAGTTGCAATTTCTTTTTCTGGCAGACGTAAAACCTGCCTGTATTTTGCTATCAACAGCGTAAAATCAAACCCTCAGAGGCTAAATCTCTGCACTCTCTGTGGTCTCCGTGTCTATAAAAAATAACTGCATCCTCACTCAATATGGCATAGACCTGTAAAAAAGAGCGCCGCCCAGCAATATGGGGCGGGCATTCTTCCCTGTTTTCAGCTTGAGCCAAACACCTTTTTAAGCAGATCGGTAGTCCGCTCCAGCGGGTTTTCCCGGATGCGCTTCTCCTCCTCGGCAATCATTAAAAACAGGCCGTCCAGCGCCTTGCCGGTGACATAGTTGTTGAGATCAAGTGACTGGGTATCCACCGCATCACCCAGAAATTCCAGGCTTTTCGTCAGATTATTGTAGGCGCTGGTTACCCCGGCCTGGCCGGTGGCCTGCTCAATGACAGGCTGCATACGCTCGCGCAGGCGCTCTTCACCCACCTTGCGAAAATACTGTGTTGCAGCATCATCTGCCCCATCGAGGATCTTTCGGGCATCTTCGATCGACATATCGCGGATGGCATCCATGAAGATGGCCTTGGCCTCGGGAGCTGCGGCCTCCGCTGCCCGGTTCATGGTCAGCTCGAACTCGTCGGCATACTTGTCCTGCCCCAACAGACGCAGCCCGCTGGAGAGCTGCTGAAGATGCTCCGGCAGAGGGATGCGCACCTTTGGATTGGCAAAAAAACCATCCGGCTGACCCAGCAGATCTACCGCGATGCGTACCCCTTTCTCCAGCGCCTCCCGCAGGCCGCTTACAATCTCATCGGAGGCCAGCTCCGAGACGCCTTCGGTGACTGTCTCACTACCTAAAACCTCATCCTTTAAGCGGTCGAGCCAGCCGGCCTGCACCGGGGTAATGACCATCGCCAAAAGCAGCATACAGAGCACAACATTCCTATAATTCATGATATATCCCCTTGGTAAGTCCACGACTCAGCCCCGATAATAAGCTATTCGCAACGGCAGTTCTGCTTTTTCCTCTGAATCAAAATTTTTTACCTGCAAGCATAAATTCTGCCTACACTACCCCAATCTGTTTTAGAGACACCTCTCATGCCCTCACCACAGCCAGCTATAGCGGCCTAACCCACCTAATTAGAGACTGGAGGTGAAGTGGATCGTTGCTACACCGCCCAGGCTCTGGGGGTATTTGGCGGCAATGCGGCAGAACAGGGTGCAGGCCGTTGCGGTACTGGCCAATATTGTGTAGAGGGAGTCCGGCCCAAGTCTATAATTGAAAACCTCAGGAGATAATGCAGATGAAAAGATTGGTCGCTATGCTCGCAGTTGCGGGTTTTTGCACGCTACCGCTCATGAGCCAGGCAGAAATCTATAAAGAGGTCGCCGTCAGCAATGGCGGCACGATAACCGGCAGAGTCACCCTTGCGGGTAGAGACTATGCCCCAAAAAAATATACCGTTGTCAAAGACAGTGCAGTCTGTGGTGAGGGCGCCCGTGAGATTGATTATGTACGCGTAGTCAATGGTGCGCTGCTGGATGTTGTGGTCTACCTGGATGAGGTCAAATCGGGCAAGCCCTTCCCGGCAGAGGTCGGTGACGGCAAAATCCTTCAGAAGGGTTGTGAGTTCACACCGTTTCTGGGTGTCATGAGAAACGGTGCTAAATTTGCGATCATCAACCAGGATCCTGTGCTGCACAACATCCACACCTACGAAATCATTGGCCGGATCAAAAAGACGGTGTTCAGCATCAGTCAGCCGGATCAAAACACCATAACCAAGGTGGTGGAGCTGAAAAAAGGCACGGCCATGAAGGTGGAGTGTGATGCCCATGACTTTATGCATGCCTATGCCTTTACCGCCAGCAACCCCTATTTTGCCGTGGTAAAAGAGGATGGCAGCTATCGTATTGATAATGTGCCTGCCGGCAAATACAAGATCAAAGCCTGGCACGGCTTCCTGAGGGATCAAAAGAGCAGGGTTGAGATTGCTGCTGGCGAAACCGTTACAGTGGACTTTGCATTCAAAGGCCGGTAGGTGACCTTGCACCAAAGCACCATAATGGCGCGCCAAAGGTTCGCGCGGCGCCATAATGGTGCGTAGCAGCCTTTGCCCTGGGGGTGTTGGCGTGTAGCAGATTATGTTTGAATAACCTGTAAGTTTCTAATGTAACTGGATGTTATTTAATGCATATCGCCATTCATAAAAATAGAGTCGTGAGTATAATGAACGGCAGGTGCTGTTTTTAAAGAAAACCCTGTATGACATGGCACGGATGCTGCTATTCTGGGGGGTGTATTTCCTGCTACTCATACAGGTAAAAACAGAATTTTCCATAGCTGCTTAGGCAGTAAATTTTTTTGTCGGATTTGGAGAGAGAACGATGGCTTCAACAGCCCTGAATATGATCAAAGATAATGAAGTACTGTTCGTGGATTTTCGCTTTACTGATACTCGCGGCAAAGAGCAGCATGTGACGGTTCCTTCCAGTATGGTTGATGAGGATCTGTTTGCTGACGGCAAGATGTTTGATGGCTCTTCCATTGCGGGTTGGAAAGGCATCAACGAATCTGACATGATCCTGATGCCAGATGATTCAAGTGCGGTGCTGGATCCTTTCTCAGATGAGGCCACCCTGATTCTGCGTTGCGACATCCTGGAGCCAAGCACCATGCAGGGCTATGAGCGTGACCCACGTTCTGTTGCCAGACGCGCAGAGGCCTATCTGAAGTCAACCGGTATTGCCGATACTGCCTTCTTTGGCCCAGAGCCAGAGTTCTTCATTCTGGATGATGTCCGCTGGGGTGCCAGTATGTCGGGTGCCTTCTACAAGATCGACTCTGAAGAGGCCGAGTGGAACTCCGAGCGCGTCTACGAAGATGGCAATATTGGCCACCGCCCTACCTGTAAAGGCGGCTACTTTCCTGTTCCTCCTGTCGACAGCCTGAACGATATCCGTGGTGCCATGTGTCTGGCGCTGGAAGAGATGGGGGTACCGGTTGAGGTGCACCATCACGAAGTAGCAACTGCAGGTCAGTGCGAAATCGGCACCGTATTCAATACCCTGGTTCGTCGTGCAGACCAGAACCAGATCTTGAAATATGTTGTCCAGAACGTGGCTCATGCCTATGGCAAGACCGCCACCTTCATGCCCAAGCCTCTGGTGGGTGACAATGGCTCCGGCATGCACGTACATCAGTCGCTGGCGAAAGATGGCAACAACATCTTCGCCGGTGACAAGTATGGCGGCCTTTCAGATGAGGCTCTGTTCTACATTGGCGGTATCATCAAACATGCCCGTTCACTGAATGCCTTTACCAACGCCTCAACCAACTCCTACAAGCGTCTGGTTCCAGGTTTTGAGGCTCCCGTGATGCTGGCCTACTCTGCACGCAACCGCTCTGCCTCTATTCGTATTCCCTGGGTTGCCAGCCCCAAAGGCCGTCGTATCGAGGTGCGTTTCCCAGATCCAACCGCCAACCCATACCTGGCATTCTCTGCCATGATGATGGCCGGTCTGGATGGCATCCAAAACAAGATCCACCCCGGTGATGCGATGGACAAGGATCTCTATGACCTGCCAGCAGAAGAGGCCAAAGCGATTCCAACCGTATGTCACAGCCTGGATCAGGCGCTGGAGTGTCTGGATGCCGACCGTGAATACCTCGTCAATGGCGGCGTATTCACCAACGATCTGATCGACGGCTATATTGATCTCAAGATGGAAGAGGTGACACGCATGCGCATGACCACCCATCCGGTCGAGTTTGATATGTACTACAGCCTGTAAATCAGGTAGCTATGCAGCATGAAAACGCCCCCTTTAAGGGGGCGTTTTTGTAACTATTCAGCACCTTACAAAATTGCCTGTAACTGTTCAGGTTGCCCCTGAAATCCGTCAGTTCAAGGTGCAAACCAAAAGCAGGCGCTTTAGGCGATGTGAGTTTACAAGTGTAAATGATCATTTTGTAACACAGAGATGGCGGATTTCAGGGGTGAGCTGAATAGTTACGCGTTTTTTTGTTCAAATTCCCAGCTGATCCCAGATCTCATCCACCCGCTGTTTGACCTCGGCGGACATCTCAATCGGCGTACCCCATTCGCGGTTGGTCTCGCCTGGCCACTTGTTGGTGGCGTCGAAGCCGATCTTTGAGCCCAGCCCTGAGACGGGTGAGGCAAAATCCAGATAATCTATCGGCGTATTTTCGATCATGGTGGTATCACGGGCGGGATCCATGCGGGTGGTCATGGCCCAGATAACATCGTTCCAATCACGCACGTTCACGTCATCATCGGTGACGATCACGAATTTTGTATACATAAACTGCCGCAGAAAGGACCAGATGCCCAGCATCACCCGCTTGGCGTGACCCGGGTACTGCTTCTTCATGCTCACCACCGCCATACGGTAGGAGCATCCCTCAGGTGGCAGGTAGAAATCTACAATCTCCGGGAACTGCTTCTGCAGGATGGGTACGAATACCTCATTCAGCGCCACCCCCAAAATGGCTGGCTCATCGGGTGGGCGGCCGGTGTAGGTGCTGTGGTAGATCGGCTTCTGCCGGTGGGTGAGGCGCTCGATGGTGAATACCGGAAAATCATCCACCTCATTGTAGTAGCCGGTGTGGTCGCCAAAGGGGCCTTCGGGAGCCATATCATCGGGGTAGATGTGCCCTTCGAAGATGATCTCGGCACTGGCGGGCAGCTGTAGATCCGAGGTCAGCGCCTTGACCACCTCGGTACGGCTGCCACGCAGCAGCCCGGCAAAGGCGTATTCGGAGAGCGTATCGGGCACCGGAGTAACAGCTGCCAGGATGGTGGCAGGATCTGCCCCCAGCGCCACGGCTACCGGGAAAGGTTCTCCGGGATGTTTGATCTGCCACTCACGAAAATCGAGCGCCCCGCCCCGGTGTGAGAGCCAGCGCATGATAACGCGATTCTTGCCAATCACCTGCATGCGATAGATGCCGAGATTCTGGCGCGGCTTCTCTGGCCCACGGGTAATCACCAGCCCCCAGGTGATCAGCGGCCCGCCATCACCGGGCCAGCAGGTCTGCACCGGGAGCCTGGCCAGGTTGACCACCGCATCCTCCATGATGACCTCCTGACAGGGTGCGCGTTTCAGCTCCTTGGGTGCCATATCCAGCACCTTGCGATACATTGGGAGCTTGCTCAGCGCATCCTTCATCCCCTTGGGTGGGTCCGGTTCCTTCAATATGGAGAGCAGCTTGCCAACCTCGCGCAGTGCCGCGACGCTCTCTTCGCCCATCCCCATTGCAACCCGGTGAGGGGTGCCAAATAGGTTGGCCAGCAGTGGAAATTCTGAGCCTTTGACCTTTTCAAAAAGCAGCGCAGGGCCACCGGCACGCAGGGTGCGGTCACAGATCTCGGTGATCTCCAGATTGGGGTCGACCACCATGCTGATGCGTTTGAGCTCGCCCTCCGCCTCTAGCTTTTTGATAAAATCGCGCAGGTCTTTGTATTTCATTTGATTTCCTGGGGTGGTTTCAGTTGATTATTGGGTCCATGTCATATTGAGTGGGTAGCTCAGCTATTCTTTAGACACAGAGAACACAGAGGCCGCAGAGTTATCTTTGTAAGAGTCAACAATACTCTCCACCCTGTAAACAGGGGGAGCTATCAGCAGCGTAAAATCAAACCCTCAGAGGCTAAATCTCTGCGCTCTCTGTGGTCTCGGCAACTGCTCCTGCGTCGCCTAAAGCGCCTACTTTTGGTGCTCTACCACCTATATCCATATAGGCGTCTGTGTCAATTCGTTACCCACTCAATATGGCATAGATCCTGATTATTGGAGCCTACCGGTCGGGCAGAGTGGCTGGTATAAAAAGATCGGCACCCTGTTCACCATCAATAACGGTGAACAGCATGCTGTAGGGCACGTTCCAAATCGTGGTGCCCACCCTGACCTTGGCTCGTTTGGGGTTGAGCTTGATAACGGTGCCGAACAGCTCCTCATGGTTTTTGCCTCTGAATCCCACCCGGTCATCAATGCGCAGTGAGAGCCGGTCAACCCCCTGCTTTCGCGGGGCGAGATCGGTGTCGCTCTGTTCCAGATTGATCATGTAGAGTGGGATAGTCCAGCGCTTGCCCGATTCGCTCTCTTGAACTGAGGCGCGGGTTTTGCGTACCTGCAACAGCCTGGCGTTTATCAGCCGGTTCTGCTGTTCATCAAAATAGCTGATCTCCATGCCGGGGCGTAACTGGTTCTTGATTATGGCAATTCGAGTGGGATCCTCCAGCAGTGTGCTGATGGCGGCCCGCAGGCGAAAGAGTTCGAATGTTGAGGCCTGCTCCAGCTCGGAGAGCACAAGATTATAGTTCATGGGGTAGGTCACCTTCAGAAGGCAGTTGGGCGCATGCAGAAAATTCTACAGGGATATGCGAAGAATGCCCATTCGGGTTAAGCTCTCTGCATGAACTCCAGCACAATGAATGAGCTCGTGGATCGCAGCGAGAAACTATGGCAAACCTGGTGCAGATCGGCAGCGGCAGAGGGGCTCTCCGTTCCTGATGATGCGGCTCTGATCCGCACCCTGAAACGGGTCTGGGAGGGGAGCGACTACGTGGCCCAGAGCTGTCTGCGTGATCCCAGGCTGCTGGTTGCGCTGCTGGCATCGGGTGACCTCTACAGTGCCTGTCCCGCCGGAAGGGTCGTCCAGCAGCTGCAGCAGGCGCTGGACGGGGTGGCAGATGAGGCGGCACTGGCCAAGAAACTGCGCCAGTTTCGCCGCTATCAGATGGTGCGGATCATCTGGCGGGATCTGGCTCGGCTGGCACCGCTGGAGGAGACGCTGGAGGATCTGAGCGCCCTGGCCGATGCCTGCATCGATGAGACGCTGATGAAACTCTACGACTGGGCCTGCGCCGAGCAGGGGATACCGCGCGACAAGGTCGGCGTCCAGCAGCGGCTGGTGGTGCTGGGCATGGGCAAGCTGGGCGCGCGCGAGCTGAATCTCTCCTCTGACATCGACCTGATCTTTGCTTTCCCTTCGCATGGCGAGGTGGAGGGCGCACGCCGTCCCCTCAGCAATGAGCAGTTCTTCCTGCGTCTCTGCCAGCGGCTGGTGCAGCTGCTGAACCAGCAGGATGCCGACGGCTTCGTCTTCCGGGTCGATGTGCGGCTGCGTCCCTTTGGTGACTCCGGCCCGCTGGTGATGAGCTTCGCTGCGATGGAGGGCTACTATCAGACCCAGGCGCGCGGCTGGGAACGCTACGCCATGATCAAGGCGCGGGTGGTGGCCGGTGATCACGAAACCGGGGTCGAGCTGATGGCGATGCTCAAACCCTTTGTCTACCGCCGCTACCTTGACTTTGGGGTGATCGAATCGATCCGGGATATGAAGGGGCTGATCAGTCAGGAGCTGAAGCGCAAGGGGCTGGCGGACAACATCAAATTGGGGCCGGGAGGCATTCGCGAGATCGAATTCATCGGCCAGGCCTTCCAGCTGGTGCGGGGGGGGCGAGACCCTGAGTTGCAGACCCGCTCCATCCTGGCGGTGCTCCGGCTGCTGGGAGAGCGGAATCTGTTGCCCCCCTTCGTAGTGCGGGAGCTGACTGAGGCCTACGGCTTTCTGCGTCGGGCAGAGAACCGCCTGCAGGCCTGGCAGGATCAACAGACCCACAGCCTGCCCGAGGATGAACTGGGGCGGCTGCGGTTGGCGCGCAGCATGGATTTTGCCGACTGGGAGGGTTTTTATACCGAGCTGGAGCGGCACCGCCAGCGGGTGCAGTCGCAGTTCGACCAGGTATTTGCCGCCCCCCAGACCGAAACCGAGGCGGAGCAGCTGGCGCTGATCGCGCTGTGGCAGGGGCAGCTGGAGGCGGAAGAGGCACACGAGATCCTGGCCGGCATCGGTTTTCAGCACCCGGCCGAGAGCCTGGAACGGCTGTATCAGCTGCACGGCTCCCACGCCTGCCGCGCCTTGGGTGCGCGCGGTCGGGCGCGACTGGATCAGCTGATCCCCCTGCTGTTGGAGGCGATTGGCCAGACCGGCGAGCCGGATCAGCTGCTGGGACGGCTGACACCGCTGATCGAAGCCATCGCCCGGCGTACAGCCTATATTGCACTGCTGGTGGAGCGGCCGCTGGCGCTGTCGCAGCTGGTGCGCCTCAGTGCCCAGAGCCTCTGGATCAGCCGCCAGCTGACCCGCCACCCTGTGCTGCTGGATGAGCTACTGGATCCCCGGCGGCTCTACGAACCGCTGCACCGGGAGGCGCTGGAGCAGGAGCTGGACAACCTGCTGGTACCGCTGGCGGTGGATGACCTGGAGCAGCAGATGGAGTCACTGCGCCAGTTTGCCCAGAGCAACAAGCTGCGGGTGGCGGCGGCCGATGTGACCGGGGTGATCCCGCTGATGGTGGTCAGTGACTATCTGACCGAGATCGCCGAGGTGGTCACTGCGCGGGTATTGCGGCTGACCTGGGACAAGCTGCTCCTCACCCACGGCCGACCGGCCGATCTGCAGGGAGAGGATAGCGGCTTTGCGGTAATCGGCTACGGCAAGCTGGGGGGGGTTGAACTGGGCTACAGCTCGGATCTGGATCTGGTCTTTCTGCACGGTAGCCAGAACCCCAATGGCATGACCGATGGCTCACGCCCCATCGGCAACGATGTCTTCTATATCCGACTGGGCCAACGCATAGTCTACATGTTTACCACCCGCACCCCCTCCGGCATGCTCTACGAGGCCGACATGCGGCTGCGTCCCAATGGCGATTCCGGCATGCTGGTCTGTTCGCTGAAGACCTTCGAGAGCTACCAGCAAGAGGATGCCTGGACCTGGGAGCACCAGGCGCTGCTGCGCGCCCGCCCGGTGGCGGGTGATAAAAAGGTGATTGATGAATTCAGACGCATCCGCCAGCAGGTGCTTTCACGCCAGCGCGACCCGGAACAGCTGCGGTTGGAGGTGGTGGAGATGCGCGAAAAGATGCGCCAGTCGCTGGACAAGACGACTGCCGGTCAGTTTGACCTGAAGCAGGGGGTCGGCGGTATCGCAGATATTGAATTTATGGTTCAATATGCGGTTCTGCGGTGGGCGTATCAATACCCCGACCTGCTGGAGTGGACGGACAATATCCGCCTGCTTGAAGGGCTCTCCCGTCATCGGCTGATGGCTGGTGAGGCGGCAGAGCAGCTGGCCGACGCCTACCGTGTGTTGCGCACTGCCTCACACCGCAAAAGCCTGCAGGATGTACCGGCGCTGGTGGCGGATGACGAGCTGGTCGAGGAGCGCAATCTGGTCAGGTCGGTATGGCAATCCCTTATGGCGCCCTGCCGCGATTAATAACTGTTTTCGGAGAAAAGTTGATGTCTACAATGGCTGATCGTGACGGGGTTATCTGGCTGGATGGTGAAATGGTGCCCTGGCGCGAGGCAAAGATCCATGTTCTAACCCACACCCTGCACTATGGCATGGGGGTGTTTGAGGGTGTGCGCGCCTACAAAACAGACAAAGGTGCTGCCATCTTCCGTCTGCGTGATCACTCTGTTCGGCTGCTGCGCTCTGCCCATATCCTCGGTATGCCGATGAACCATAGCGCCGAAGAGCTGGACGAGATACAGCGAGCAGTGGTGCGTGAGAATAATCTGGACTCCGCCTATATCCGTCCCATGTGCTTCTACGGCTCTGAGGGGATGGGGCTGCGCGCCGACAACCTCAAGGTTCATACTATGGTCGCCGCCTGGGAGTGGGGTGCCTATCTGGGCGAGGAGAATATGCAGAAAGGCATCCGTATCCGCACCTCCTCCTTCAGCCGTCATCACGTCAACGTCACCATGTGCAAGGCCAAGGCCAACGGCAACTACATGAACTCCATGCTGGCGCTGCAAGAGGCGATCTCCTGCGGTTATGATGAGGCGATGCTGCTGGATACCGAAGGCTATGTGGCCGAAGGGAGTGGTGAAAATATCTTCCTGGTGGTCGATGGCACGCTGGTCACACCGGATCTCACCTCTGCGCTGGACGGCATCACGCGCAATACCATTTTTCAGCTGGCAGATGAGCTGGGCATCCCGGTAAAAGAGAAGCGCATCACCCGCGATGAGGTCTACATCGCTGATGAGCTATTCTTTACTGGAACAGCGGCAGAGGTGACACCGATCCGCGAGGTGGATAACCGCACCATCGGCAATGGTGGCCGCGGCCCGATCACCGAACGGCTGCAGAGCCTCTATTTCGATCAGGTGCATGGCCGCCGGGATGAGCGCCCGGAGTGGCTGACGCTGGTATAACCCCGGAGGAGCAGAGCAATGGCTGAAGCATTACCCACACAACCCTTGAGTCACGATGACTATTTTGCCCTGGAGCAGGAGCAGGATCAGCGCTTTGAATATATAGCAGGTGAAGTGTTTGCCATGACGGGAGGCACGGAACGGCATGCGCTGATTTCTGCCAGTACTATAGCTGCTATGCTGAGTGCTCTGCGAAACAGGCCATGCCGGGTCTACGGATCTGATATGAAGCTGCGCATCACCGAACAGGATAAATTTTGCTACCCGGATGTTATGGTACTCTGCGAAGAGGGGCGGCGCAGCAAGCTCTATGTCGAGGAGCCGCTCTGTATCATTGAGGTGCTGTCAGACAGCACCGAGTCCTATGATCGCGGCCTCAAATTTGAACACTATCGCTCCATCCCATCCCTGCGATCCTATCTGCTGCTTAACCAGGATCGTGCCCATGCCGAGCTGTTTGAGCGTGACACCAACGGCACCTGGCACCTGGCCGAGGCCAGTGGCACAGAGATGGAGATAAAGGTTACCAGCATGGAGATATCCCTGGCGCTGTCGGATCTCTATCAGCAGGTGGATTTCGATTCAGACTGATAGCCAACCCAAGGTACTGGTCGTCGGCCCCTCCTGGGTCGGTGACATGGTGATGGCTCAGAGCCTGTTTATCACCCTCAAACTGCGTGATCCCGAGCCACAGATCGAGGTGTTGGCCCCTGGCTGGAGCCTGCCTCTGCTGGAGCGAATGCCAGAGGTCGCTGGTGCCATCGAGATGCCACTGGGTCACGGCAGGCTTGATCTCAAAACCCGCTGGCGGCTGGGCCATGCGCTACGGGATCGTCATTATGACCAGGCCATCCTGCTGCCCAACTCCCTGAAGTCAGCACTCACTCCGTTCTGGGCCAACATCCCGCGGCGCACCGGCTGGCTGGGCGAGATGCGCTACGGCCTGCTCAATGATCTCCGCAAGCTGGACAAGACCCACCTCACCATGACAGTGCAGCGCTTTGTGGCCTTGGGGCTGGCAGCCGATTTTCCGGGGGTTCCACCAATACCCACACCCAGGCTACAGGTTGATCCAACCGCTGCTGAACAGGCAATGCAGGATCTGGGGATGGGAGAGAAGAGCAGGCCGGTGCTGGCACTCTGCCCAGGCGCTGAATTTGGCCCCGCCAAACGCTGGCCAGAACAGCACTATGCCGAGCTGGCTGCCCGCAAGATGAAGCAGGGGTGGGATCTGTGGCTGTTTGGTTCGGTCAGGGATCAACCCGTCTGCGCCAAAATCATCGAACAGAGCGGGGGCGGGGTCGATCTCAGTGGTCGCACCTCACTGGCACAGGCGGTGGATCTGCTCTCACTGGCCGATGCGGTGGTGAGTAACGACTCCGGTCTGATGCATGTGGCCGCAGCGCTGAACCGCCCACTGGTGGCCGTCTATGGCTCCTCTGATCCCGGTTTTACGCCACCACTCAACAGCCGTTCACAGGTGGTCAGCCTTGACCTCGATTGCAGCCCCTGTTTCAAGCGGGAGTGCCCCAAGGGGCATCTCAAATGTCTGGAGGAGCTTGCCGTGGATCAGGTAGAGGAGGCTCTAACCGGGGTGCTCACGTGAGGGTGCTCATCGTAAAAACCTCGTCACTGGGGGATGTGATCCACACCCTGCCAGCGGTGACAGATGCCGCTGCTGCCATCCCTGAGATCCGTTTTGACTGGGTAGTGGAAGAGGCTTTCGCTGAGATTCCCGCTGCCCACCCGGCGGTACAACGGGTTATTCCCATTGCCCTGCGGCGTTGGCGCAAGGGCTGGGGAGCTGCCTTCAGTAGAGGAGAGGTTCACATCTTTCTGCGGAGCCTGCGCCTGGACAGCTATGATCTCATCATCGATGCCCAGGGGCTGATGTTCAAAAGCGCCCTGGTGGCGATGCTGGCCAAAGGATCACGCACCGGCTATGACCGCAACTCGGCACGCGACCCCTGGGTGGCTCTCACCTATGGGCAATGCCATTCCATCTCCCGCGAGCAACATGCCATAGTGCGTGTGCGGCAGCTATTTGCTCAAGCCCTGAATTACAAGCGGCCGGAAACCGTGCCAGAATATGGCTTGGCTCAGCAAGACCAGATTCAAACCGGGCGCTCCCCCTATCTGGTCTTTTTGCACGGCACCACCTGGCCCAGCAAGCATTGGCCGGAGCTCTATTGGGCAGAGCTGATTGTACTGGCCACTCAGCAGGGGCTGGCAATCCACCTGCCCTGGGGTAGCGATGAAGAACGACTGCGCGCTGAACGGCTGGCGGCAGATCACCCGGCAGTTCAAATCCTGCCCCAAATGAGCCTGACAGAACTGATGCAGGAGCTGCGAGGTGCTACAGGTGTGGTGGGGCTGGATAGCGGTCTCAGTCATCTGGCGGCTGCACTGAGCGTTCCGGGTGTTACGATCTATGGTTCCACCCGTGCAGATCTGACCGGGGTGATCGGCTCACAGCATCAAAATCTGGTGGCAGAATTCCCCTGTGCCCCCTGCCTCAAACGGGTCTGTAACTATACGGGTGAATCCCGTGTGCAGCCCGCCTGCTATGAACAACTTTCGCCAATCGTTGTCTGGGAGTCTTTCCAAAAACAGATACAATGGACGGCAGCATGAAGCTGGCCTTTGTCCTGTTCAAGTATTTCCCCTTTGGTGGTTTGCAGCGCGATATGCGCCGCATTGCGCAGGAGTGTCAATCCTGGGGGCATGAGATCCATATCTACTGTCTGACCTGGGAGGGCGAGATTCCGCAGGGTTTTTCGGTGCATCAGGCGGACATAGAGCGGTTGACCAATTATGCAAAGTACCGGGCATTTCACCAGGCATTGCAGGGCCGGTTTGTCGATGAGGGCGTTGATTGTGTTATCGGTTTCAACCGCATGCCGGGGCTGGACATCTATTATGCAGCCGACAGCTGCTTCAGAGAGAAGCTGTCACATCGCAGCAAATGGATTCGATTTGGCCCACGTTACCGACATTTTCTGGAGTTTGAAGAGGCGGTTTTTGGTTCTGGTTCAAAGACCCAGGCGCTGTTGATCTCACCCACCCAGCAGAGAGATTTTCAGCATCACTACAATACGCCCACAGAGCGGCTGCATCTGCTGCCGCCCGGCATCAGCAAAGATCGCCAGGCGCCCCCCAATGCTGCTGAAATCAGAAAAGAGTTCCGCCATGAGTTTGGCCTGGCAGAGGATGATCGATTGCTGCTGGCGATAGGTTCCGGTTTTAAAACCAAGGGGCTGGATCGCACGCTAAAGGCCATTAAAGCCCTGCCGGAGCAACAAAGATCACGCACCCGCCTGATCGCCATGGGCAGTGACAACCCAAAGCCCTTTATCAAAATGGCAAAACGGCTGGGGCTGGCGCAGCAGTTTGAGATTATCTCTGGCCGGGATGATGTGCCCCGGTTTTTACAGGGAGGCGACCTGCTGATCCACCCCGCCTACACCGAAAATACCGGCACGGTATTGCTGGAGGCACTGGTGGCCGGCCTGCCAGTGCTGACCACAGCCAGCTGTGGCTACGCCTTCCATGTGGAAAAGAGTGGTGGTGGCCGTGTGCTGCCTGCACCCTTTGAGCAGGCGCAACTGAATCGGGATCTGGCAGAGATGCTGGACTCGCCTCAGCGCGAGCAGTGGCGCAGCTGTGGTATCCAATACGGCCAAACCGAAGATCTCTACAGCATGCCGACATTGGCGGCGAGCCTTATCCTGAAGCAGGCATACAGCAAGTGATCTGGTTTGCACCCAAATTTCTCGCAGCCTGGGGGGAGCGCGTTCCTGACATGGCGGAGATATTCAGAATCACTGGCGAGATCTACCGCGAACCTCCCGGTGCCAACCGCCGTACACTGCGTTTTGAATGTGGGAGGCAGGGCTTCTATCTCAAGCTGCACTGGGGTGTTGGCTGGCGTGAGATTATCAAGAACTTCACCAGCCTGCGTCTGCCGGTGCTGGGGGCAAAAAATGAGTGGCAGGCGATCCAAAAACTGGAGCAGCTGGGTGTGGAGACGATGCAGCTGGCAGGCTATGGGCAGACGGGGCTGAACCCTGCGCGGCAGCAATCCTTTGTCATTACTGAAGAGCTGGCAGGTTGTACCAGCCTGGAAGACTACTGCCGTGACTGGCCAGAAAAGCCGCCACCCTTTACCCAAAAAAGGGCGCTGATTGAGCGGGTGGCAGAGATGGCTCGCCGCCTGCACGAAAATGGAGTGAATCATCGGGATCTCTACATCTGCCACTTTTTGCTACAGCTGCCGTGGGATGGCCGGGATGAGTCACTGCACCTGCATCTGATCGACCTGCACCGGGTGCAGATCCGTAAGCGGACACCACTGCGCTGGGTGGTGAAGGATGTCGGCTCACTGCACTTCTCATCCATGGAGATCGGACTGACCCAGCGGGATCTGTTGCGCTTTCTGCGGGTCTATTTCAGACAGCCGTTGCGCCAGATTTTAGTTGATAAGGCGGCATTTCTGAAGGCTGTGCAGCAGCGGGGTGATGCCCTGTATCGCACTCAACCCTTGCCTGAAGAGGCTGCTGAATGAGTTGTGGCAAGCTATTCCAGCTAAAGGATGGCCGGCAGCTCAAGGGTCTGCGGCTGGTACGCTTACTATCTGGACGGCGAGAGGTCTGGCAGGCTGAGCTGGAGGGGCAGCCTGTTTTTGCCAAATTCTATCTCAGCGCCAGGCGGGCAAAGGTGCACTGGCAGCGTGAGCTGGATGGTATCCATGCCTTTCAGCAGCAGGGCATCCTGACCCCAGAGCTACTCTATTCGGGCAGTGAGCAGGGTTGCAATTGGCCGGTCATTATCACGGCGGCAATCCCAAATGCAAGAAGCGTAAATAGCGTTTGGGATGAGGCAGATAATAACGACAGGCTTCAGCTGTTGCAGAAGATGGTCATCCTGCTGGCCAGCCACCACCGTGCAGGTATCTGCCAGATGGATCTTCACCTGGGCAACTTTATGCTGTCGGGCGACAATATCTTCAGCCTGGATGGTGATGGGGTAAAGAGGTTGCCCACAGGGCAGGAGCAGTCAGCTTCACTGGATAACCTGGCGCTCTTCATTGCACAGCTCCTTCCTGAGTGGGAGTCACAGATCCCGGAGCTGTACGCATGCTATCTGAATGAGCGGGAGTGGCATCAAGCTCCGGATAGCGATGACCTGTTACAGCGAGTCAGGCAGGCTCGTAACCGGCGCTGGAGTGGGTATCACAACAAGCTGTTCAGAGAGTGCAGTGCCTTTATCTGCCATAAAACAGCCAAACGCTTTGAAGTGATTGCCCGTGATGCCTCCGGGCTGGAGCTGGATAGGCTCTTGGCTGACCTGGATGCCTCCTTCCCCGGCAGAGCGCAGGCGTTAAAGAATGGCAACACCTGCACCGTCTGGGCGACAAGGGCTGGCAGCCAGAAGCTGGTGATCAAACGCTACAATGTCAAAGGGTTGCTGCATGGTCTCAAACTCAGTATTCGCCCCGGCAGGGCGATGGTCTCCTGGGAGAATGCACACCGACTGCTCTTTTACGGCATCGCCACCCCTAAACCAATCGCAGTGGTAAAGATAAAGCGAGGCCCACTACAGCCTATTGCCTATTTTCTGGCTGAAGCAGTGGATGATGTTAATGCATTGAGCTGGTTTCAGCAGCCTGCCGTTTCAATGGATGAGAAGGCAGAGATGGCCAAAAAGATTACGGCACTCTTTATGCAGCTGGAGACCCAGCAGATCAGTCATGGCGATCTGAAGGCGACCAATATCCTGATTGCAGATGGCAGGCCGCTACTGATCGACCTGGATGCCATGCAGCAGCACAGAGATAAACTCTCTTTCAAAAAGGCCTGGAAGAGAGATCTGCAACGCTTTATGCGTAATTGGAAAAAGATGCCAGAGATTGAGCAGCTGTTTCCAAGGTGCAAGGCTACGGATTAAAACTCGCACCAAACCCCAATCGCTGGCAAAATTGGCGATCTTGTTTCAATCAATCAGAAAAGAATCCACTCAATGATAGTTCTGGGCATATCCGGCGCAGTCGGCCACGATCCCTCGGCGGCGCTTTTTATCGACGGCAAACTGGTCGCAGCGGCGGAGGAAGAGCGTTTCATCCGCGACAAGCACGCCAAGGGGCGTTTCCCCTATGAGGCACCCCGCTTCTGTCTGGAGTTTGCCGGTATTCGCCCGGAGGATGTCAATGTGGTGGCCTTCCCCCATGCCGAGATCCCCCTCAGCAGCCCTGCCCGCTGGCACTATGCCGCCCGCCACTGGTACGCCCCGGATCGGGCGCTGACGGCGCTGTTCAACGGCAACCGACGGCATCACCGCAACATGGTTCAGCTCAACAAGCTGATCTCAGATCTCAATATTGGCGGCGGCAAGGTGCGGATCGAGGCGGTAGAGCACCATCTGGCACATGCCAGCAGCGCCTATCACCTGAGTGGATTCAAGGAGAAGACCGCGATTCTCGGCATCGACGGTAAAGGGGAGTA
>Ga0256839_1002890_pt1 | contig 18486 bp, 15 predicted proteins | sample 354166metaG_FD_185968 | JGI IMG/M metagenome (GOLD analysis project Ga0256839, IMG submission 185968) | Hydrothermal vent microbial communities from Mid Atlantic Ridge, Atlantic Ocean - 354-166 | ecosystem: Environmental > Aquatic > Marine > Hydrothermal vents | place: Atlantic Ocean: Mid... | reverse complement strand
ATATAAAGAATCAGACACCACCAGAGCCTGATGATAATTTTGACGTGACTTAATCGTCTGGATAGACGATCACTTGGCTTTAGCCGAAAATACGAAGCCACCGGCTTGAGCCGGTGGTCGTTGACAGCGGGAAGAAAATAGGGCTGACTTAGCCTAAATCATTCACCAATGCTTCACGGAAGTTTTCTGGCACAGGGTCAACTGAATGTAAATAGTTTTCATGATCAATACCAACACTTATTGCAGCTCCGTTCTTTGCCGCTTTAATCATTTCTGGCTTTAACTCAAAACGCATAAAGTGTACAGCAGATGTTTTCTCTTCTGTTTCACGCTCTAAGTCTTCATTTGAAATGGCAAATATTTTATCAAAACCATCTACTTTAACCCATGTTTGTCGATCTATTCCAATCAGTTGCGCTAGTGCTGCAATGCGCTCATCAACATCGGTGAATTCGATCATCATCGTGCCTTTCCAATTTTTACCATCTGGAATCAGTGGGTTATAGGTATCGAGTTCTTCTTGAATACCTTCTGCATCAAAGATTTTCTCAGCACGTAGCATTTCTTGAATTTGATATTGAATCGTTAAACGATCTTCAAAATAAAGGGTCACATTAGGCCCGATGGGCAGGTTACGACTTTTTTTGTGCACCATGACTTTTGAGCGCATATCGGTGCGCATTTCTAGGTACTTTTCTAAGGGGTAAAGATCGTCACGGGTTAATAGTTTAGCCATTGGGGTCATCCTTTGATTAAGGCTTTTACACGAGGTAGGCGTGAAAATATCTTGCCCAACTTCGTATAAAACGTTGAGTTAATTTATAGTCCGTACGCCATGCGTAACAGAGTTAGCGGGTGGTAGGGGCTAGAATCATCTTTCATACCGTTGGCAATTTGATGCCCTGCCATTGGGCAATCGCTACTGTAATAATTTGATTCTGATTTTTGTACTTTGGTGATTACAGGGCGACATATTTTCATTGAAAGCTCGTGATATTCTTCTTTCACGGCGTAGGTTCCGTCATGCCCAGAGCAACGTTCAATAGTTTCAATACTAGTATCTTCAATGAGTTGCAATACTTCACGTGTTTTTAGACCCATATTTTGCACACGTAAATGACAGGCTGCATGATAGGCAATTTTACCTAATGATTTTTTGAAATCGGTATTCAAAAGCTCTTTTTTATGACGCAGCATTAAATATTCAAACGGATCAAAAATATGCGCTTTGACCGTTTGAACATCCTCATCATCAGGAAACATCAGCGGCAGCTCTTGTTTAAACATCAGCACACACGAAGGGACAGGCGCGATAATATCCCAGCCTGCATTGATTTTTTTCATCATTTCAGGAATATTGACATTTTTAGCGTGCTCTACGGCTTTCAAATCGCCCAGCTCTAACTTGGGCATGCCACAGCAAACCTCTTTATCCACTAACGATGTGGGGATTTGGTTATGCTCTAGTACGGCATTTAAATCTTCTAACAAATGTGGTTCATTACGATTGGCGTAACAGGTTGCAAAAATAGCGACCTTTCCCGTAGTTCTGCCCGCAGATTTTGCTTCTGTCGCATTTTTCATGATGGTGTTGGATAAACGCTTACGACCAGTTTTACTATGATATTTAGGAATCGTTGCATCAGGGTGAACACCTAAAACACTTTTTAATACTTTTCTGCCCAGTGCATTGTTATTGCTTGCATTAACAATGGTAGAAATGACAGGAATACCGGCTAACTTTCCGACGGTATCGGTTGCTGATAGAATTTTATCGCGAGTTTTTACATCACCTTTTTTATGCTTAATCGCTTTAGCACGAAGCATTAAATGCGGGAAATCAACATTCCATTCATGCGGAGGCGTGTAAGGACATTTCGTCATATAACACAGGTCACACAAGTAACACTGATCAACAACTTTGATAAAGTCTTTCTTATCAACACCATCGACTTCAAAGGTGTCTGATTCATCAACCAAATCAAACAAAGTCGGAAATGCTTCACATAAACTCACACAACGACGACAACCGTGACAAATATCATAAACGCGCTCAAGTTCTTTATTGAGCGAATCTTCGTTGTAAAAGTCAGGGTTTTTCCAATCTAAGGGGTGTCGTGTGGGTGCTTCGAGGTTGCCTTCGCGTGCTGCCATGGGTTCTACCTATTAGTGAAATCTTTGTACCAGTGCATACAAAAATAACTTAAGAATGAGTCCCTCTCCACAAATGGAGAGAGGGCTTAAACAAGGGTTGTTTAAGATTTAAGCGTCTAGATTATCGAGCGCTTTCTGGAAACGATTTGCGTGTGAACGCTCTGCTTTACCGAGAGTTTCAAACCAATCAGCAATTTCGTCAAAACCTTCTTCACGTGCTGCCTTAGTCATGCCAGGGTACATATCAGTGTACTCGTGCGTCTCACCTGCGATTGCAGATTTAAGGTTGTCGCCTGTAGCGCCAATCGGTAAACCTGTTGCAGGGTCTCCTGTTTCTTCTAAGTACTCAAGGTGCCCATGTGCATGGCCGGTTTCACCTTCAGCTGTTGAACGAAAAACGGATGCCACATCGTTGTATCCTTCCACGTCTGCTTTTGCTGCAAAGTAAAGGTAACGACGGTTAGCTTGTGATTCACCAGCGAATGCGTCTTTTAAGTTTTGCTCTGTTTTAGATCCTGCGAGAGACATTTTTTTCTCCTTTGATTAAATTTCCGAAAAGTAGATTACTGCTTCGGTGACTTAATATAGAAAGAGTCTTGGTTTTCGTCTAATTGATTAACTAGAACGTTTCGATGCAAAAAAGCGAACGCCTTATGCAGGGGTCTTAAGTGTAACCCTCAATGTTGGATATTTTAATTTAATATTTAGCAACGCTAGCATTTTGCTATTTTTTATACGTCGTGACTCTTTTAAATACGAAACCATTCCAGCACTTAATGTTTGCTCTGCTTTTTGCAGGCTAATTTGTGGCGGATGAGGCAAGCCCACAAAATCAGCCACTTGATTAAAATAGTCTGTCATGGTGCTTGGGTTACCATCGGTGATATTAATGGTTTCATTTTTATGTGAGGAATTCATCGCCAACAAACAAGCCTGCGCTAAATCATCCGCATGTATACGGTTTGTAAAGCCTGCCTCTGTTGGATTAACAACGGGTAAACCTTTTTGTAAACGTGCCAATGGCAAACGATCCTGAGCATAAATACCTGGTACACGCAAAATCATATATTCCTTGTCGTATTTTTTCGCCCATTTTTTTAACGCCTCTTCAGCAGAAAGCCTGCGATAAGCGCGATCCGCTACGGGGTTTGTAGGCGTTGTTTCATCTATCCACTCACCTTGGCTATCACCATAAACGCCCGTGGTGCTGATTAAAACAATACGCGATGGTGCGTTACTTACGTTCGCTAAGAAACGTGCTAAACGCGTATCAACCTTTCCTTCTGAGGGTGGCGGTACAAAATAAAACAGTTGTGCGCCTTCTAAATCTACTTTATTGGTATTGCTCGAAAAAAAACCTACGCTTTCATCAGCGTTAATTTTAATTGTTTTTAATCCCAACTTGTCGCACGTCGTGAAGGACTCATTACTTTTAACTAACGCATTAATAATTGGAGGCTTTGATTGTGCTGAATATAAGCTTGCTAAACGACGGCCAATATCTCCACAACCTATTATCCAAATATTTTTCTGGTTTTTTTTCATTGCCGTTTTCATTGTGCCAAGGGTATCACTGTCGGTATACTTCTGCCCTATTTATCTAAATTGTATTTACCATGTTTAAAAATATCTGTTGGGGCAACTGGCTTTTTACGTTAATGATTACTGGGCTTTTTCTATTAAGCCTTTCATCATTGTTATCTGGCTGTGGCAATAAAGGCGTATTAACTCTGCCCGAAAAAGCCAACACAACAGCCACTAACAAGAGCAAATAATATGGATTACTTCAACTATAAAGAAGGCAAGCTTTTTGCCGAAGAACTATCACTTGAATCAATTGCTAATGATCACGGCACGCCCTGCTACGTTTACTCTCGTGCAACTTTAGAGCGTCACTGGCATGCCTTCAATAATGCGTTTGGTAATCATAAACACTTAATTTGTTATTCCGTTAAAGCTAATTCTAATATTGCCATTCTTAATTTATTAGCCCGTTTAGGCTCAGGCTTTGACATTGTCTCGGTGGGTGAATTAGAGCGTGTATTAAAAGCGGGCGGTGATCCTAAGAAGGTGGTTTTCTCTGGCGTGGGCAAGCGCGTTGACGAGATGCAGCGTGCCCTTAACGTTGGTATTCGCTGTTTTAATATTGAATCTGTGGGTGAGTTAGAACGCTTAAATGAAGTAGCCGCTTCGCTGGATAAAACGGCGAATATTTCTATCCGCGTAAACCCTGATGTAGATGCACAAACTCACCCCTATATTTCAACAGGGCTTAAAGATAATAAATTTGGTATTGATATTAATATCGTTGAAAGCGTCTATCAACAAGCGGCACAAATGAGCCATATTAATGTCACGGGGATTGATTGTCATATCGGCTCGCAACTCACTGAAACCGCGCCTTTTATGGATGCGTTAGCGCGTTTATTAACCTTAGCCGACACACTTAAACAACAAGGCATCATGATCCATCACCTTGATTTAGGCGGGGGTTTAGGCGTACGCTATAAAGATGAAACCCCTGCACTTCCATCTGAATATATCAACGAGCTATTAAGTAATGATGCGCTTAAAGATTACGAAATTCTCATCGAGCCTGGGCGAGCGATTACTGCAAATGCTGCGGTACTGCTGAGCAAAGTTGAATACATCAAGCAAGGCGATAGTAAAAACTTTGCCATTATTGATGCGGCGATGAATGATTTAATTCGCCCTGCTCTTTATCAAGCATGGCAGGAGATTGTTCCACTGAATGAAACCTCGGAGAGTGAAGCCCAACTGTTTGATGTGGTTGGCCCCATCTGTGAAACGGGTGATTTTTTAGGTAAAGATCGCTTATTAAAACTACAGCAGGGCGATTTGATCGCAATTCGCTCTACAGGAGCTTACGGCTTTACGATGGCATCAAACTATAATACACGACCTCGTACTGCTGAAATTTTAGTCGATGGCGATAGCCTTCATATCATTCGAAAAAGAGAAACTATTGAGCAGTTGTTTGAAAATGAACGGCTCATTGGTGATAGTTAGGGATCAAACAAACACCTTCGTTCACCCCTTTCATTGATCTAAGTTAGATTTTCAATAAAAAAACGATCCTACCCCTAATGCCCCTTATAATTTAGTGGAGAATATTAGAATAATTTAATATAATCTCGCAGCTAAAATTACAGTTTATCTATTGGAGATAATAATTATGTCGAACCAAGCACCTAAAGTTGACCCCGTATCGTGGCTTGTTTTTATCGCAAGTGCGGTATCTATTTTATTAGCCGTCTACTTCCTGATCTCAAGTTTAATCAATACGGTTAACAGTAACTCAACTAAAGGTGAGTTAGACAACACCATGAAGGTTGCTGCGGCATCAGATAATCTAAAGCCCATTGGCCAGTCATTAACTGCCGATGCTAAGCCAGCTGCGCCTGTAGCTGCCCGCTCAGGTAAAGAGGTATATGATGCTGTTTGTACAGCCTGTCACACAGCAGGTGTTGCAGGCGCACCAAAGATTGATGACAAAGCAGCTTGGGAGCCAAGAGTCGCTACGGGTATTGATGCATTAATGAATACTGCTATTAACGGTAAGGGCGCGATGCCTGCTCGTGGTGGTAACCCATCAGTAACTGATGCTGAATTAAAAGCAACGATTGCTTATATGACGAAGCAAGCAGGTTTTGATTTAGGCATCACTGATGAGCCCGCTGCTGCACCTGCTAAAAAAGAAGCAGCACCTGAAGTAAAAACTGAGGAAGAAGATACTTCGACAGAAGCTCCTGCAGAAGAAAAAGCAAAGAGTGACGCTGAGGTAGAAAAGCATACACCAGCCACAAAAGAAATACCTGTAACAACCGAAGCTCCATCAACTGAGCCAGAAAAAGTTGTTGAAGCCCCTGCTATGCCCAAAGAAGTTGTTGCGCCTAGCGCACCAGAAGCACCTAAAGCTCCGGAGGTCGTAGCTCCTGTTCCGGCAGCAGCTACCGCAGTAGTCGAACAAGTAACAGCAGCCATACCTTCTGCTGCTGTGCTTGAAAAAGGCAAAGCGGTATACAGTAAAACTTGTTTTGCCTGTCACGCCATAGGCGTAGCAGGCTCCCCTAAGCTTGATGATAAAGCAGCATGGGCTCCACGGATTGCGACTGGCATGGAAGCTTTATATCAATCATCTATAAACGGTAAAGGTGCTATGCCTGCTAAAGGCGGCAATGTATCTCTAGCGGATGACGATGTAAAAGCCGCTGTTGATTACATGGTTAGTGAAACAAAATAAGGTACGTTAAAAAATTATTTAAGGCACCTTCGGGTGCCTTTTTTAATCCTAAAAGTTTAGCGTTTTACTCGTCATCAATTGCAAATAATAGCTCTAACTATTCAACTTCTATAGCTCCATATTTATCTGCTCACTCTGTGCTTCACTAAGAACAAGAATTAGCATAGAATAACAGCAAAATATAAAATAATAAGAAGTCCAAAAAAGCTCAACTTAAAAGGGAAGTAACTTGAAAAAGGGGTTTATCAACACGGCATTTGGCTTAATGTTCACTTTGTTCTCATCGGTCGGGTTTGCACAATCTGATAGCTACTTTTCTACTGGCGAAGACCTAGACTTTTTGATCGAAAGTGACAATACCTTTGCTATCCGAGAAATGGAGTATGAACTACGCCAATTTAAGGCATATCGTAAAATAGAAGACTTCGTTTTTATGTTGACAGATGAGTTTGATCCGGACGAAAAGAACTAATCCTAACCTCCAAATATGTACTATTAGAGACCTTTGCTAACAAGCTTAGCCAGTGCTTGCCTCAATACCTTCAAGACGTCCTTTTTCCCGCTTAAACCAGACCTATCTTTAACAACATGCCACTCATGTTTTTGAAGAACCTTAAGCATCAAAACTTTGTTTTCAATGGTTGTTAACTTTAACTGCCCTAGTGGTAAGTGCTTAACTGTAAAAGCTAAAATAGCATGTAAGGTATTTTCATAGCCACGTTGATGATCTGAAAAAGCCTTTAATTCCTGTTGTTCTTGCTCACTTAATTCAGAAAACTCAGCTACCTTGAGTTCTGAAAGTAACAACAAAGCCAGCTCACTCTCTAAACTTTTAAACGGCTCTGCCAATAGCTGATAATAGTTTTTTGAAAATCGTAGCTGACTTACTTCTACTAGCTCTTTACCTTTTTTACTTAACCCGTAAAGCATAATTAATGAATGCATTCCGCTACTCGCATCACGCTTCATACCCAGATAAACCGACTTAAAACCCTGCTTATTCCAAAAATTAATCAACTCTGTAGTGGTGCCGTAGCTAGTACTCACATAATCTACCCTAGAGTTGTCACACATTATTTTTAACAAATGACTACCAAAGCCCTTATTTTGTAACTGCGGATGAACCGCAACCCGACTTATGCGCTCACCGTTTAAACACGGCGCAAATTCAACCCCCGCATTTGCGGCTAATGCTTGTGCTACTAAGTGTCCTTTGAGGCGACGTTCACCTCTAAATATTTCGCTTGCAAGTTTAGCCTCAATAGCTCCTTCTTTAATCACCAACGCAACTGCTATAACGTGTTTCTGCGCGGTGAATAGTACCTGAATACTAAGCTTATCATCATCAAGTATTAACTTTAAATCAGAGGGTTTAGTTTGATAGTGCGCATTCACTAATAATCCAAAAACACTTTTTAAAAGTGTCTCATCATTTAGTAATGTTTGTTTATCAAGTAACTCAACCTGACAATCCTCCAGCTTAATTTGCTTAATTTTCTCTGCTTTAATCGGTTCAGCATTCAATAAGAGTGATTTAAAAACAAAGTTTTCTAACGGGTCGTTTGCTGGATAACGGATGGGCGTTTGCAGTTGGCAATGTTTCCATTGCGGTGCTAGTAAGTCTAAGATTTTAAAAAACTTAAGCGTAAAACCCCTGCCAGACCCTTCATAGCCGTGCAGTGTTGTCGCAAACACAACACGTGAATAGTATCGAACAAATTTTTCCAATAATGGAAGCGGGATTGCCCCTGCCTCATCAATTAATAATAATTCTGCCTTTGGTTTTTGCTGTTGCAGTTCATCCGGTGAAAGAAAAGTTAAACTTGCTTGCGGGTAGGTTTTTTTTGCATGCTGATAAACTACTTCTGCCATCTTTTTACTGGGTGAGGTTATTACAATGTTGCTTACGCCGCCTTTTAATAACTCTGCACTTGCAAGCCCCAAAGCGGCAGATTTACCTCGCCCTCTATCCGCAGTAATCACCAACGGCCTACGGCGATGCCCTTCGACGACATTTATAATTGCTTCTACTGCTTGTTGCTGATCTTTACTGGCATATCTAGTTTTGATTGCAGCCGCTGGGGGGGAGGCTCTTAATGGATCGGCATTGTTGCTTAAATCCACATACCTAATGTTCTTACTGCCTTCTAAAAGCCTTTCAAATCGCTGTAAAAAAAGGCTTTCTGTTTCCCATAAAGGTGGTTTTAGAATAATTAAATAGCCTCCTGCTCGAATCGTTCCTGAAATTATGCCAAGTGCATTTGGGTCAAATGAATCAATAGCATTAAAAATTACCGCATCAAACTCCATTCCCAGATAGGTACTAGCCTTGCTAAGATCTTGAAGATCTAAACAGTGAAGGTTTTTGCTAAGTTGACTCGCATACACTTGGCACTTTGCTTGCTCACCCGAAACAACGAGTATTTGACGGTAGCCTTCCTCTTCTATCATTTTTTCTGTGACAAGTGCCAACGATAGTGTGATGTAATCGGATAGCGACGGTCTTTACCAAAAGCACGTTTTGTTATGCGAACCCCGGGGGCTGATTGACGGCGCTTGTATTCATTTAACAATACCAGGTTTGCCACACGCTCTACCGTTTCATGCTCATAGCCTTGTGCGACAATTTGATCAACGCTTTGAAACTCTTCGATAAATAAGCGTAACACGGTATCTAAAATATCATAAGGAGGCAATGAATCCTCATCAACTTGATCAGGTGCTAACTCGGCAGAAGGTGGGCGGGTGATGACACGCTCAGGAATTATTTCACCATCGCCTAAACTGTTGCGATAACGGGATAAGTCATAAACCATAGTTTTAAAAACATCTTTGAGCGGTGCATAACCACCTGCCATATCACCATACAAGGTCGCATAACCGACTGCCATTTCACTTTTATTGCCGGTTGCTAATAACATTTTACCTAGCTTATTTGACATTGCCATGAGCAAAACACCGCGAGAGCGTGCCTGAATATTTTCTTCAGTAACATCATTTTCTAAGCCTTCAAATTCATTCGAAAGAGCATCTACAAAACTATTAAAAATTGGCTCAATAGGTATTTCTCTGTATTTTACGCCTTGAGTTCTCGCCTGTTTTGAAGCATCGTGTTTACTGATGTTGGCGGTATAACGAAATGGCATCATAATCGCTTCAACATTTTCAGCACCGAGTGCATCAACCGCGATTGCCATCGTTAAGGCAGAATCTATCCCACCTGATAAACCCAACATCACACCAGGGAAACCATTTTTATGCACATAATCTTTTACGCCGAGCACCAACGCGTTATAAATTCTTTGCTGCTTTGTAGGTTCCCTTGGCTGGAGTGACTTGATAGATTTATCAAATGGGATTTCAAGATTATAAACACCCGCTTCAAAACTAGGTGCTTGAAAAATCAGCTGACCTGCTTTATCAAACACTAACGATTCGCCATCAAAAACCAATTCATCTTGAGCGCCGACAAGATTCGCATAAGCGACTGGACAGTTACTAGCCAGTGACCGTTTTTTAAGTAACTCTAAACGCTCTTCTGATTTATCCGCCCGAAAAGGCGATGCATTTAAAACAAACAATGCTTCAGCACCTTCTTTTACGGCATCCTTTGCTGGGGTTTCACGCCAAATATCTTCACAAATTAACAACCCAACTTTATGCCCATTAATGTCAATTACGCAACTTTCTTTTCCACGCTTAAAATAGCGTTTCTCATCAAATACGCGGTAGTTCGGCAAATGTTGCTTGGCATAAATTTCTTGTCTTTTTCCATCCCTTAATACACAAGCACAATTAAACAGTTGTTTATTTTTTATTAAGGGCGCGCCGATAATTGCTGTTATTCCTTGGGTAGCTGTTGCGATGCTATCTAATGCATTATCAACTTGCTCTAAGAAAGCAGGGCGGAATAATAAATCCTCAGGTGGATAGCCTGTTAATACTAGTTCAGGGAACAATATGGCATCCGCTTTATCCACCTTTGCTTGTTCAATTACATCAATAATAATTTGCGTGTTTTGTTTAAAACTACCGACAGTAGGATTTACTTGTGCAATTGCGAGTATTAATGACATGTGAAAAACCAAATAAAATGCTTACTCTCATTTTACACTTTATTGCTACGGAAGTCGCAGGCATAAAAAAGCCACTCTTATTAATGTAACAAGAGCGGCTTGAGTGAAATATATTAATTACTTCTTTTGCAAAGCATCACGAATTTCAGTTAATAAATCTTCTTGCGATGGGCCTGCTTCTTCTTCCTCTTTATCATTACGAGTAGCAATTTTTACGATAATAAATACTACTGCCATGATAATTAAAAAGTCGATAAAGCTTTGAACAAAAGCACCCCATTTTAGCATGATGGGCTCTAAGCCTTTTTCACCACCCCCGACATCTGCCAGCTTATAACCAAGATCAGCAAAGTTAACCCCACCTAAAGCTACACCAATTGGTGGCATAATAACGTCACTTACTAATGAAGATATTAGTTTTCCTGAAGCAACACCAATAATAATACCGGTTGCCATATCAATTAAGCTTCCGCCCAATGCAAATTCTTTAAAGTCTGAGATCATTCCCATTTTTATTCCTCCTTGATTAAAAAATACCATATAATTATATGGATAGATGCAGTTTAACTTATTTTGTTTAAGTTATCTAGCTAAGTGTCAGATAATACCTATATGCATTACTTTAATTCAGTTCCTAAATATTAAGGAAACACTGATGAAGTCATTTTAATTTAGTATGCTAAAAATAATTGGACTTGATCATTGTTTCCTTATGATAATAATTTAATTAAACCTCGTTTATAGCTATGTATTAATTTAATATTTTTTAGTTCATTTTAAATACACAGCATATTAGTCACTAAGCCATTGCCTCAATTGACGTACGGTTGTATCTTATATCTATGACAAATAAGAAAAAAACCCAACCTTATCCTGAAACGATTGCGGCTATCGACTTAGGCTCTAACAGTTTCCATTTGATCGTTGCTCGTGTCGATCAACTAGGCAATATCACTATGATTGATCAACTCAAGGAGATGGTACGTTTACGTGGAGGGCTTGATGCCAATAACGATATGGATGAAGTCGTTGCACAAAGGGCGTTAGATTGTTTAGAGCGTTTTGGCGACCGCATACGTCATTTACCCAAAGAGGCAGTAAGGGCAGCAGGTACCAATACTTTACGATCTATGAATAATGCCAATTCTTTTTTAAGTAAAGCGAATGGTGCTTTAGGGCATCGGATTGGAATAATCCCTGGCCATGAAGAAGCACGGTTAGTTTATTTGGGAGTATCTCACACAATTTCTGATGATAGTGGCAAGCAACTGGTCATTGATATCGGTGGGGGTAGTACCGAATTTATTATTGGTAAACAGTTTGAATCGTTAAAAGTAGAAAGTTTAAACATCGGTTCTGTGAGTATTACTAAACGATTTTTCCCTGATGGTGATTTAGGTGAAGATAAATGGCAATCAGCTAATACTGCTTTACGCCTAGAGATTATGCCGATTCAACAGGCTTTTTCTGCTAATAATTGGAAAACAGCTATCGGTTCATCTGGCACAATTAAAGCTGCCCGCGCAATTATAATCGAAGCGGGTTTAAGTCAATTTGGGATTTCATTAAATGCGCTTTATCAAATACGTGACAAGCTTATTGCTATGAGTAATATTGATAATATTCATTTAAACGGACTTAAAGAAGACCGAGCACCAGTATTTGCAGGTGGTTTAGCAGTATTAATTGCTGCTTTTGAAGCCCTTAAAATAGAACATATGACAATCTCAGAGGGCGCGCTTCGTGAAGGTTTATTATACGATATGCTTGGGCGAATTCAGCATGAAGATGTCAGTGATAGGACGGTGCAAGACTTTATGCAGCGCTTTAGTATTGACGCTTCACAGGCCCAACGTATAAAAGACACCGCGCTGCATTGCTTTAAACAAGTCCGCAAAACTTGGGGAATTCCTAAAAAAAGAAAAAATACCTTAGGTTGGGCCTGTGATTTACACGAGCTTGGTTTGAGCATAACGCACGATAAGCATCATCTTCAAGGTGCACACATTTTACAATATGCCGATATGCCTGGTTTTTCTCGTAGACGGCAACATTGGCTTGCTGTTTTAGTAAAAGGACACCGCAAGAAGATTGATCCTGAGCTGCTCCATAAATTGCCCGAGGATGAGCGCGACATAATACGCTATTTAATGATAATCTTGCGTTTATCTGTTTTATTACACCGCTCACGCCTTGATGAAACGATTTTACCTGATATCGAATGCAGTAGTGATAGCCTCCATCTTAGAAGCCTAAATAGTCAGGAAAAAGCGCTAATAGAAGCTGACTTATTACAAGAAAAAACGTGGTTAGCTAAAAGTGGTTTTAAGTTATTTTTCTCATAGACAATTCATAGGAGTACAACGATGATATCGACAAATATAAAATCGACCTTTTTACTTTTAATCCTCAGTTTGACAGCAACCTTTGCATTCGCCACGGATAAGGATAAAGAAAAGCGCTGGGAAGACCAGATTAGTGACTCCTTAGTAGATGGTGAAGCGATCAACCTCAGTGATGGGAAAAATACTTTCTTAGCCATTGATACACGTGCTGAAGCACAAGAAAACCCAAATACTGTTGGCGTTATTATTCTACATGGGATAGGTATACATCCTGATTGGGAAACAGTCATTCAGCCCTTGCGTGTTCAACTCGCAGAACAAGGCTGGAATACGCTATCACTACAAATGCCTGTTTTAAACAATGAGGCTAAAGCACGTGATTACCAACCCTTGATGAAAGAAGTCCCAGCTCGCATTGATGCAGGAATCCGCCAGATGGCAAAAGAAGGTACCAAAAAAATTATCATTGTTGCACACAGCATGGGTGCGCAAATGGCTAATTATTATTTAGCGCATAAAAAAGTTTATAAAGAAGCCCAAACTAATACTCCTATCGTTGCCTATATTGGTATTGGTATGGGTGCGGGTAACACCAAGTTTTTGAAAAAAATTAAACTACCCATACTCGATTTGTATGGATCAGAAGACCTAGATGCGGTAAAAGATTCTGCTTCCATGCGTGCTACTGCTGCTTCACATAATAAAAACTATAAACAAAAAATGGTTAAAGGTGCCAACCATTTCTTTGAGGGTAAAGACGAAAAGCTTGTTGAGGTTGTAAAAGATGCATTACTTTCATTTGTAAAATAATATTGTTTGATCATTTTCCAATACAAAAGTTACTAAATATTTCACCCAATAAATCATCTGAGGTATAACGGCCTGTAATGATACCTAGCTCATCTTGCGCTAGGCGCAACTCTTCTGCCATTAGCTCACCTGCATTGTATTCTACCAGTTGTAATTCAGCATTTTTTACAAATTCGCTCGTTCTTTGTAATGCATCTAAGTGACGTCTACGCGCTATAAAGCTGTCTTCGCTATTTTCTTTAAAGCCCATGCGCTCTTTCAATGTTGCTTTCAAAGCATCTATACCTTTACCGTATTTAGCTGAAATATAAATTTCACCGGCTACAACTCCAGCTGCTTTTTTACTCAAATCAATTTTATTATGAACAATAATTAACGATAAATTATCTGGTAATTTTTGAAGTATTTTATCTGTTTCATCATCTTTATCTGATGATTGGGCATCGTCTTTCAACAAAAGTGCAAGATCCGCTTTTTCAATCGCCTGCCATGCTCGCTCAATGCCTATTTTTTCAACAGGATCATTACTTTCTCTTAACCCTGCTGTATCCACTAAATGAAGTGGCATTCCATCAAGGTTTATGGACTCATGCAAAACATCCCGCGTTGTACCTGCAATATCTGTCACTATGGCTGTTTCATTACCCGCTAATGCATTAAGCAGGCTTGATTTTCCTGCATTAGGTTTACCAATAATAACAAGGTGTAATCCATTTCTTAATAAACTGCCTTGTTTGGCTTTTTGGGTGATTTCTTTGAGTTGTTTTTTTATTTCATTAAGCCGGTTTAACACTTTTTTATCGGCTAAAAAATCAATTTCTTCTTCGGGGAAGTCTAATGCTGCCTCCACGTAAACGCGCATTTCTATCATTTTTTTCAACAATGAATTTATCGCTTTTGAAAAATCACCTTGTAATGATCGCAGAGCTGAGCGTGCCGCTTGCTCAGAGCCTGAATCAATTAAGTCCGCAATAGCTTCGGCTTGAGTTAAATCAAGCTTGTCATTTAGAAAGGCTCGTTCTGAAAATTCACCTGGTTTGGCTAGCCTAGCACCAAGTTCAACACAACGCTTAAGCAACAGTTCCATAACAATATGCCCGCCATGACCCTGAAGCTCTAAAACATCTTCACCGGTAAATGACTTAGGGTTAGGAAAATATATCGCAACGCCATCATCTAATGTTATACCGTTTTGATCTTTAAATAAGCGGTGTGATGCTTTAAAGGGCGTAGGGAGCATACCTAAAATATTTTTTGCTATATCTGGCACTAGTGTTCCAGATACTCGAATAATACCAACACCACCACGCCCTAATGGTGTGGCAACGGCAACAATGGTATCAATATTATTCGTATTTTCAGACATTAAAACACCGACTCATAAACGTTTATAAAAGACCTTTGCATGAATCATGTAATAAAGATTTTAGCTAATCTTTCTTCACCATTGACTCGTACAAAGATCTCATAAAGTAAAGAAAGATTTTCACTCTACCATTTAACTGAATAAGGTAGAGGCATAGTAACTACCAAGCTAATATTTACGTTACTTTTGTATCGCCGATTATTTTTTTGTTGATGAACCATTGTTGTGCAATTTGTAAAATATTATTAACCACCCAGTAAAGGACTAATCCAGCGGGGAAGAATAAGAACATCACAGTAAAAACCAGCGGTAAATACATAAATATCTTTTGCTGCATTGGGTCCTGAACCATAGGTGGGTTCAGCTTTTGCGTAACAAACATGCTTATTCCGTATATAACAGGAAGCACAAAGAATTGATCCATTACCGCTAAATCTTTATACCAAAGAATCCATGGTGCTTGGCGTAACTCTACACTTCCCTGTAATACCCAATACAAGCCCATAAACACCGGCATCTGTATCAATATTGGTAAGCAACCTCCGAGTGGATTAATTTTTTCTTTGCGGTAAAAATCCATCGTGGCTTTTTGTTTACCTTGTGGATCATTCTTAAATTTTTCTGAAATTGCTTTTATCTTGGGCTGAAGCTTTTTCATTTTAGCCATCGACTTCATACTCATCGCCGATGGGTATAAAAATAGAATTTTAATAAACAGAGTGAGTAAAATTATTGTCCACCCCCAGTTACTCACAATATTTCTATTGATAAAGCTCATCACTGCAAAAATTGGTTTTGATACAAAGGCAAAAACACCATAATCGACGGTTAAATCTAAGCCTTCTGCAATTTTAGAGAGTTTATGTTGGTCAGTTGGGCCTACATAAAACTGACTATTAAACTGACCCGTGCTACCACTATTAATCGTTTGAAGAGGGGACTTAAGACCAATGATGTAATTTTTCTTGGTAGCATCAAATATTGAATAGTAATTGTTTTCTACATCTTTAGGCGGAACCCAAGCACTAATAAAATAGTGTTGAAGCATCGCTAACCAGCCACCTTTAACTATATCTTTTAATGTTTCATCTTCTATATCACCAAAGCTAACTTTTATGTATTTTTCGTGATAATAAGCAGCCCCAACATAAGCGATATCACCACTTAAAAATCCACCTGCTTTTCGACCACTTCCACCATGTGTTAATTGTGAATACTCGCTACCTACCCATGGTGCTGTAGATTGATTATTGATTACTTGTTTTTGATCCACTAAAAATTTACCACGTTTAAAAATAAACGTTTTTGTTACGGTTAAACCTTTTCCATTATCCCATACCAAGGGTACTTCTAAACTATCTTGCCCCTCTAGGAGTAGATATTCAGAATTTTGTGTTTTAAAGTTAGCATAATGATTGGGTGCTAAATCACTTCTATTTGATTCTTGTGCTAACAAACCTGATTGTGCTGAATAACCTTTCTCGCTGTCTATTATTCGCTCTGCTTTATCTTTCTCTTCTAAGCTAACAGGGTAGGTGGGTAAATCAGCCTGAATAATCGAACCACCTTTGGTACTAATTATAATATCGAGCACATCGGTCTTCACGTGTATTTTTTGTGCTTGATCGGTTTGTGTGTTTATTATATTCGAAACGGTCGGGTTACTCGATGAATTAACAGATGCGGGTGTATCTGTTGGTATCGTATTATTATTTACATTTTTTTGGTTAGTCGTTCCATTTATTTGAGTTGTCGGGTTAACTGGCTTAGGTGCGTGTTCTTGCTGCCACGTTGACCAGATTAAAAAACCTAAAAAGAACAAAGTGAGATAAAGAAAGGGGCGTTGCTGATCCATTGCTAATGCACTCGTTTAAATGATATGAGTAAAATTGATTTAGTCTGAACGACTAGCGAATTTTTTTCGCATAAAATGCCACTGCTTTTCAATCTGTTGATGCATTTCATGTTTGCTTAATTTAATCGCGCTAGGTTTACACATGGCGATTATATCTACACTGGGTAGTTTGTGTTGATTTATTCTAAAATTTTCACGAAAAAGACGTTTAATTCTATTTCTATCAACCGCACGCTTAGCGCATTTTTTAGATATTGCTAAACCTAAACGCGGGTGCTTTAAATTGTTAGACCTTACTAATACCGTAAATGAATAATTACCAAACCGTTCGGCTTTAGCGAAGACAAACGAATAATTATCTGCTGTAAGTAATTTTAAATCTCGGGATAAATAATATTTTTGTTTATCAAAGCCAGTGGGCTCTTTATCCAGATCATCCATAATATATATTAGGTTTTAGTTGTTACCAACAACCATCACGTTATATTGATTTATGGACAAAGACTTGCACGGCCTTTTGCGCGACGTGATTTTAATACTTTACGACCACCTACAGTACTCATGCGAGCACGAAATCCGTGGGTACGTTTGCGTTTTATTACACTGGGTTGAAATGTTCTTTTCATGACGAAACCTGTTCGAGATTTAATTAAAGCCGTATATTACTTTAGTTTTATCAATATTACATCAAGAAACTAAAAACGGGCGCAAAAAATACGTCAACACTCTACCAAAGTCAACCAATTTTATATCACTTTCATTAAACCCTAATACCCATTATAAAAAAGTCCGTGAGCACATAACTTTAGGAAGATCTAATTAAGTCAAAAGCTTGTGCCATTGTCGTTTTCCTATATCAAGAATAGGTTTTAAGGTTAAATACTCTATTTTCTATATTATTTGTTTCGAGTAGAACCTTTATAAAACAGAATTTATCAAATAATGCTTGTGGATAACTCCTAATTTAGAGTAATATTCGTCCCCCTTTGCAATGCGTTTTTTTATTTATTTATAATAAATTATTGCTAAGAAAACACTTGTTTTTTATAGTTATCAATTACTTATAAAATCTACCCTCAAAGGTTATATAATCAGTTGATAGTCATTTAGATACTGGTACACCTTAATCTTCCTTGCTTATCTTTATTTTTAAAAATAAAAGTAACCACTCGATTTAAGTGCGTAAAATTCATCGTTGTAGAATGGAGTCTACCACTATGCTTTGGCAACAATGCCTAAATTCTTTAGAATCAGAACTCAGTGATCAAGAAATTAACACTTGGTTAAGAACACTTCATGGTACCCAACATGGTGATGTGCTGGTTCTTTTGGCGCCTAATACTTTTGTTCATAAATACGTGACTGACACGCATTTACCACGAATCATTGAGCTCGCTAAACACTTAAATTCTGATGCAACTCAAGTGATTCTTCAAATAGGTTCAAATGAACCACAATTGATGAATGATTCGCCTGCTAATTCCAACACCATCAAGAAACCACCATCTAACTATCAACAATCTACCCCCCAAAGAGTTACTAGCCCTGTTTTTAACAATCCAAATAATAATAGTCACAACGTAAATAACAACGCCACCAACTTTACGAATAATTTA
>Ga0256839_1002889_pt1 | contig 18487 bp, 18 predicted proteins | sample 354166metaG_FD_185968 | JGI IMG/M metagenome (GOLD analysis project Ga0256839, IMG submission 185968) | Hydrothermal vent microbial communities from Mid Atlantic Ridge, Atlantic Ocean - 354-166 | ecosystem: Environmental > Aquatic > Marine > Hydrothermal vents | place: Atlantic Ocean: Mid... | reverse complement strand
GATGCAGGGGATGATCGGGGCCGGCGCCGGCGGCCTGGAGCTGGATGGCCCCGCGACCGGCGGCCCGGATGCCGGCGACCACTTCCCGAGCGAACGCTTCCTCGGTGACATTGTGGGAGCAGGAGGAAATGGCGAGGCAGCCGCCCTCGCCGGTGACGCTGGCGCAGAGGCGCGCGAGCTTGCGGTAGGCCCGCAGGCCGACGGCGAGGCTCTTGCGGTTCCTGACGAAGGCCGGAGGATCGGCGAGCACCAGACCGAAGCGCCGTTTCTCGCGGCTCAGACGGTCGAGCATCGCGAACACTTCGCTCCTTTCGGTGGCGAAGCGGTCGGCCACGCCCTGGAGGGCGGCGTTGGCCCGGGCGATCTCGAGGGCGGCCGCGCTGCTGTCGACGGCGAGCACCGAGGCGGCCCCGCCGGCCAGCGCGTTCAGTCCGAACCCGCCGCCGTAGCAGTAGAGGTCGAGCACCTCCTGATCGCGGGCGAGCAGCCGCACGAAGCGACGGTTGAGGCGCTGGTCGAAATACCAGCCGGTCTTCTGGCCACCGGCGAGATCGACCTCGAAGGGGAGGTCGTTCTCCACCAGCCGCACCCGTGCGGGGATCTCGCCCGCGACGACCCGCACCTCGCGTTCGAGCCCTTCGAGGGCACGGATCGCCGAATCGTTCCGCAGGAGCATCGCCCGCGGCTCGAGAAGACGCTCGAGGGTGGCGAGGAGGACATCGGTGAACCGTTCCATCCCGACCGTGTTGATCTGGACCACGAGAATGTCCCCGTAGCGGTCGACCACGACCCCCGGGAGCCCGTCGCTCTCGGCGTGGAGCAGCCGGTAATAGGGCTCGGCGAACATCCGCCGCCGCAACCGCAGCGCACGTTCGATCCGCAGGCGGAAGAAGGCGGCGTCGATCACCGCGTCCTTGTTGCGGGTGAGCATCCGGGCGGCGATCAGGGAATGGGGGTTGAACTGGGCGACGCCGAAGATCCGCCCGCCCGGCACCATCACCCGGACCAGCGTGCCGGGCTCCAGCGCTTTCGTCTTCTCGTCGAACCGGATCTCGTTGGAAAACAGCCAGGGATGCCCGGCCCGCAGGCGGCGGTCGCGTCCTTCGAGGACGCGGATCGTCGGATAGCTCATCGAACGGCCTTTCGTCGAGATGGGGCGGGCGGAACATTCCCGACCGCGCCGGTTCTGGCAAGAGCCGGCCGACCGCGACCGTCCCCGGGGACGGCACGGAGCGTTCCGGACGGTCCGGCCGGCCGCCCGTATTAGCCGGCTACTACCCCGCGCGATTCCGGCCGCGGTAGATTCCGGTCACGGTGACGGATGCGACGGGGAGGCGCGCATGGCCAAGCCCATCCACATGATGATCCGGGTGGTCGATCTCGAGCGGTCGATCGCCTTCTACGACCGGGCGTTCGGGCTGCGGGTCGCGGACCGGTTCGACTTCGACGATTTCACCCTCGTCTATCTGCGCAGCGAGGAGAGCGATTTCGAGCTCGAACTCACCCTCAACAAGGGACGCCGCGAGCCGTACAGCCACGGCGAGGGCTACGGCCACATCGCCTTCTGCGTGGACGATCTGGACGCCGAACACCGGCGCTTCGAGGAGCTGGGTCTGGCGCCGGCGCCGATCAAGGAGTTCTTCCGCGACGGTGCGCTGATGGCCCGGTTCTTCTTCGTCCAGGATCCCGACGGCTACAAGATCGAGGTTCTGCAGCGCCACGGACGCTATCGCTGAGGGCCGGGCACGACGGCCGCGAGTTGCCGGCGTCGCCGATCGAAAGAGGGGAGGTCAAGACGATGCCCAAATACGTTCTCGACAGACGCCGCTTCCTGCGACGGAGCGGACAGGCCGTGCTGGCCGTCTCGGCGGCCGGCCGGGTGATGTTCTTCGATCCCGATCGTTCCTGGGCGATCACCCTGGAGGTCTTCGACGAGAGGATCGCCCGCACCCTCCTGGCGATGACCCGCACGCTCTATCCCCACCCCTCGCTGGGCGACGAGTACTACGCCGTCGTCGTCGAGGCCCTCGACGCCGAGGCGAAGAAGGACGGGGCGACGGCGACCCTCCTCGCCGAGGGCGTGGCGAAGCTCGATCAGGCCCTCGCCGTGCCCTTCACCGAATTGTCCGAAGGAACCCGGACCGAGGTTCTGGAAAGCATGGAAGGCGATCCCTTCTTCCAGAAGGTCCGCGGCGCGGTCGTCTTCCACTTCTACAACAACAAGCTCGTCTGGCGGCACTTCGGCTACGAGGGCAGCAGCTTCGAATACGGCGGATACATCCGGCGCGGCTTCCAGGATCTCGGCTGGCTCCCCGATCCGCCGCCCGAGGTCAGCCCACCCCCGTATCTCGGCTGATCGCGCGGCGTGAAGAAACGAAGGAGGGAGAATCCGAGACATGGCCAAGTTCGATCTGAACGACGACGGCGTGGTGGTGGTCATCGGCAGCGGCGCCGGCGGCGGCACTCTCGCCAACGAGCTCTGCCAGAAGGGGATCCGCGTGGTCCTGCTGGAAGCCGGCAAGCGGCAGTCGATCGAAACCTTCGTCAACGACGAATGGGAGAGCTTCTTCCAACTCGCCTGGCTCGACAAGCGAACCACCTCGGGAAGCTGGCGGGTGGCTCGCGATTTCCCGAATCTCCCGGCCTGGATCTGCAAGACGGTGGGCGGCACGACGACCCATTGGGCCGGGGCGAGCCTCAGGTTCCAGGAACACGAATTCAGGACCGCGACGGTCTACGGCGAGGTCCCCGGCGCCAATCTCCTCGACTGGCCGCTGACCCTCGAAGAGCTCGAGCCCTACTACGCCAAGGCCGAGGACAAGATGGGCGTGACCCGGACCCACGACATTCCGGGGCTGCCGGGCAACAACAATTTCAAGGTCTTCTACAACGGCGCCATCCGCGCCGGCTACCGCGGCTGCCACACCGGGCGGATGGCCATCAACAGCCGTCCGCGGGACGGCCGCACCTCCTGCCAGCAGATCGGTTTCTGCTTCCAGGGCTGCAAGGTGGGCGCCAAATGGTCGACCCTCTACACCGAGATCCCGGCCGCGGAGGCGACCGGCCGCCTCGATCTCCGGACCGAGGCCTTCGCCCTCCAGATCCAGCACGACGACAGCGGCAAGGTGACGGGGGTCCTCTATGCCGACGGCGAGGGCAATCAGCATTTCCAGAGGGCGCGGATCGTCTGCGTCGCCTGCAACGCCATCGAAAGCCCGCGGCTGCTGCTGAACTCCGCCTCGGCCAAGTTCCCCGACGGGCTCGCCAACAGCTCGGGTCAGGTGGGCAGGAACTACATGCGGCACACGACCGGCTCGGTATACGCCGTGTTCCCCGAACCGGTGCACATGTACCGCGGCACCACCATGGCCGGCATCATCACCGACGAATCCGGCCACGACCCCACCCGCGGTTTCGTCGGCGGCTACGAGCTCGAGACCCTGTCCCTGGGATTGCCCTTCATGGCCGCCTTCCTCGATCCGGGGGCCTGGGGACGCGCGTTCACCCGCAAGCTCGACCTCTATCCCTACATGGCGGGGATGTGGATCGTCGGCGAGGACATGCCGCAGGAAAGCAACGCCGTCACCCTGCATCCCAGCGAGAAGGACCGCTTCGGGCTGCCGATCCCGAACGTCCATTTCGACGACCATCCCAACGACATCGCGATGCGGGAACACGCCTACCGGGCGGGTCGCAAGGTCTACGAGGCGGCGGGCGCGATCGAGGTCTGGGAGGTGCCGCCCTATCCCTCGACCCACAATCTCGGCACCAACCGGATGAGCGCGAACCCCCGCGACGGGGTGGTCGACAAATGGGGCCGGACCCACGATATCGCCAATCTGTTCGTCTCCGACGGCAGTCAGTTCACCACCGGTGCCGCCGAGAATCCGACGTTGACCATCGTCGCCCTGGCCATCAGGCAGGCCGACTACATCGCCGATCGGATGGCCAAGGGCGAGATCTGAGGCCGATCTTCGACGGTGGAGGCGGGGCGCCCGTTCCGGGCGCCCCCTTTCTTTCAGCGCCTTGCGGATCCCCGCCGACGACGCCACCATACGGCGCGGAGGTGCCGGATGCGGGTAGTGATCGTCGGCGGCGGCGTGATGGGCAGTGCGCTGGCCTGGTGGTTGGGCCGGGATCCCGCCTTCACCGGCGAAATCCTGGTCGTCGAACGCGATCCCTCCTACCGCCGCGCGTCTTCCGCTCTCTCCGCCAGTTCCATCCGCCAGCAGTTCGGCACCGAGGTGAATATCGCGATCGGCCGCTTCGGCGTCGAGTTCCTGCGCCGTGCCGAAGACCTGCTCGCGGTGGGCGGGGAGGCGCCGGCGCTGGGTTTCGTCGAACGCGGCTATCTCGTTCTCGCCGCCGCCCCGGGGGCTGCGGTTCTGCGCGCCAATCACCGAATTCAGAGAGCCTGCGGCGCCGATGTCCTGCTCCTCGAGCCGGCGGAACTCGTGGCCCGTTTCCCCTGGCTCTCACCGGAGGACGTCGCGCTCGCCTCCCTCGGTCTCGGGGACGAAGGCTGGTTCGACGGCTGGGCCCTGCTCCAGGGCTTCCGGAAAGCGGCCATCGCCCTCGGTGCCCGCTATCTGACCGACGAAGTGGTGGCCGGTGAGCGGCGAGGCGACCGGGCCGTGGCGGTGCGCCTCGCATCGGGCGAACGGCTCGCCGCCGAGGTCTTCGTCGTCGCCGCCGGCCCCTGGGCGGCGGCGGTCGCAGCGATGTTCGATCTCGCCCTGCCGGTCGAGGCCCGCCGCCGCTGCGTCTATGTCTTCGAGACCCCGGAACCGCCGGCTTCCGCTCCGCTCGTCGTCGACCTCTCCGGGATCTGGTTCCGCCCGGAAGGCCGAGGCTTCATCTGCGGCGGCCCACCACCGGAGGAGGAGGACCGGCCGGACCTCCCGCTGGTCGCCGAGGATCCCTTTTTCGAGGAGACCATCTGGCCCGCCCTCGCCCGCCGGGTGCCGGCCTTCGAGCGGCTGCGGCTGCGTTCGAGCTGGGCCGGTTACTACGCCTGGAACACCTTCGATCAGAACGCTCTCCTGGGCCCCCATCCGGAAATCGACAACCTCCACTTCATGGTCGGCTTTTCGGGTCACGGCATCCAGCAGGCGCCGGCCGTCGGCCGCGGCATCGCCGAGCGCATCCTCCACGGCCGCTACCGCAGCCTCGATCTCTCGCCCCTCGACATCGCCCGTCTCCGGGAGGGTCGCCCGCTGCGGGAACCGGCGGTGATCTGAAGGCCATCATTCGACGGAGGCCCGATCATGCTACGAAAGATCTTCCTCGCCCTGGCCCTTCTCCCGGCGATCGCGGCGAGCGCCGCCGAAGATCCCGCGCCCCTCCTCGAACGTTCCGCCCGTCTTCTGCGCGAGGGTGATCCGGTGGCCGCCTTCGAGACGGCGCGACGGGCGGCCGTCGCCATCTCCCAGCGGATGCCCCTCGGGGTCCGCCGGGCGGTTCTGGTGAGCCGTCCGGTGGACGGCTACGGGATGTACGAGGAAAGAGCCGACAACCGCTTTCGTGACGGCGAGCCGGTACTGATCTACGCCGAACCCGCCGGCTACCGGATCACCGGCCGAGGTCCCTTCCGCTGGGGCTTCGCCACCGATGTCGCGGTCGCCACGCCGGACGGGGAGATCCTCACCGGCAAGAACGATTTCGGGAGCTGGACCTTCACCAGCGCCGAACCCAATCTCGAAACCTTCCTCATGCTCACCCTGGAGCTGACCGGCCTGCCGAGAGGAAGCTACCAGGTGATCATCGGGCTGCGCGATCGTTTCGCCGAAGGCGCCGGCACCCGCTTCGTGCTGCCCATCGAGATCGTCGAGTGACCATCCGCATCCTGCGGGGACGGGAGCCGAGGCGATCGGGTGGCGGAAAGGCTCCCGGATGCGCCGCTCGATGTGCGCCGGGCAGAGGGCACCGCCCCCCGGGGCGGTCCCTCAAGCGGCCTCGAGTTCTCTCGCGAAGCTCACCCGCGGGGAACGACCGAGGTGTCGGCACAGACTCGCGCAGGAGCGGACCCGCGCTTCGACCCGGCGCCGACATTCCCCGCCGGCGGGAAAGGAGTTGGTGACCACCAGCTCGCCCAGTACCGTGAGGGCGGTGACCGGCAACCAGTCGCGACCGTCGTCACCGAGAGAGGCGGCCAGTGGCCCCTTCACCTCGCCGTGGAGTGCCGCCGGTGCCCAGGCGTAGAATGCCGCGCCGACGAGAAAGCCGCGAACCCCGTCGAGGGGATCGTTGGCTCGCTCGAGTTCGCGCCACTCGCGGCGGTCGGGATCGCGGAACACCGTCACCCGCCGCCCGGGTGCGAGATCCAGCATGGCGAAGAAGGCCACGGCCGCCCTCCGGTAACTGCGGTTCAGCAACTGGCGGGAAGTATAGGCGTGGTTTGGTTAACGGGCGGTTAACGCTGATTCAGCCGCGACCGCGATAGGGCGGGACGCCGGGATCGGGCAGCCAGAGCTCCTCCGGCGGCTCCCCGGTCTGCCAGAAGACGTCGATGGGAATGCCGCCGCGCGGATACCAGTAGCCGGCGATGCGCAGCCATACCGGTGACGCGACCTCCACCAGCCGCCGCCCGATCCCCACCGTGCAGGCTTCGTGGAAATCGGCGTGGTCGCGGAAACTCGCCAGATAGAGCTTGAGGGACTTGCTCTCGACGAGCTTTCCGTCCGGCACGTAGTCGATCACGAAATGGGCGAAATCGGGCTGGCCGGTGACCGGGCAGAGGCAGGTGAATTCCGGGCAGGTGAAGCGGACGAGATAGAGGGTGTCGCGATGGGGCGCGGGCACGGTTTCGAGCACCGCTTCCTCGGGGCTCGCCGGTCGGCGCGCCGGCCGTCCGAGCTGGGTCAGGCCGGCGTAACGTTCCTCGCTCATGCGCGTCTCCGTCTGGCGATCACGGACCGCGCACGGCCTCCGGCGCGATCCGCAGCCCGGCAGATGGCGTGTCCCGCCCGGCCGCGCAAGGGGCGAGGCGCGGCACCCGACAGGAGCGCAGCAGGCGGGCGCAGGCGAAGGTGGCGATCAGCAGTTCGGCGATCTCCTCCGTCACCACCAGCGAGGGACGCGCTGCGACCAGGAGTCTGCCGGCGAGATCGAGCCCGCCGCCGAGGCCGAGAAACAGCAGCAGCACGAGGCGCACGTCCCGGGCGATCCGGCGCTCGCGACGCCCCCGGGCGGTGGCCTCGGCGAGCAGCACCAGCCCGAGGGCGGTGCCGCCGATGGCGAGGGCCGCCAGCAACTTGGGCGCGCCGGGCAGGCGGATGCCCGCTTCCGCCAGCATACCGCCCAAGAACGCGAGTTCGCCGGCGAGGCGGAGGTGAAGGTCGAAGGTCCCGGTGAGGGCGAAGGTGGCGAGGGCGAGCGCGGCCAGCGTCATCGCCGGCGTCCGCCATCGCCAGGCGGCGCTCAGCACCAGCAGGCCCGCGAGACCGGTCTGGGTGATCTCGAGGGAGGCGGCCATGCCGGCCTGGTCGGTGACCGACCAGAAGGATCCGGGCGGTGTCAATCCGAGGCCGCCGTCGAGCGGCAGACGCCGCAGGAGATGAGCCACCAGGACGGCGATATCCGCGACCACCAGCCAGGCCACCAGTTCGCGCGGATCCGCCGGCCGTGTTCGAAGGGATCCTGTCGTCATCTCGCACCCGGGACCTGTTCCTCCTGTCACACGGCCAGAGTTGCGGCGCCGTCCTTAACGGCCACATAAGAACCGTGGACGACCGCGGCGGATGCACACCCGGGAGCGCAAAAGATCGTTCGTGTCGCAATGCGGAGCCGGCAGGTCGCCGGCGAGGAAGTCGCCGGCCGGGGCGCGGGTTAGTGCGCATGAGGACGGGCGGCCGGCTGTGCGGGGTGAGCCATGAGCGACGGCGGCGAAGAACTCGATCTGCGCGAACTCGACGACGGGGAGCTGGTCCGACAGATCCAGGACGACCTCTACGACGGCCTGCAGGAGGAGGTGGCGGAAGGCGTCAACATCCTCCTGGAGCGCGGCTGGGAGCCCTATCGGGTGCTCACCGAGGCGCTGGTCGAAGGCATGCGCATCGTCGGCGTGGACTTCCGCGACGGCATCCTGTTCGTGCCCGAGGTGCTGCTCGCGGCCAACGCGATGAAAGGCGGCATGGCCATCCTGCGCCCGCTGCTCGCCGAAACCGGCGCCCCGACCGTCGGCAAGATGGTGATCGGCACCGTCAAAGGGGACATCCACGACATCGGCAAGAATCTCGTGTCGATGATGATGGAAGGCGCCGGCTTCGAGGTGATCGACATCGGGATCAACTGCGACGTCGACAAGTACCTGGCCGCACTCGAGGAACATCGCCCCGAAATTCTCGGCATGTCGGCGCTCCTCACCACCACCATGCCCTACATGAAGGTGGTGATCGACACGATGGTCGAGCACGGGATCCGCGACGACTACATCGTCCTGGTGGGCGGGGCACCGCTCAACGAGGCCTTCGCCGAGGCGATCGGCGCCGACGCCTACTGCCGTGACGCCTCGGTGGCGGTGGAGACCGCCAAGACGCTGATCGCCCGGCATCACAACCGGCTGGTCGGCGCCCGCGCCTGACCCGGACCGGGACGTGTCCGTGCCCGAGCCCGTCCTCGTCATCGCCTGCGGCGCGCTGGCCCGCGAGATCCGCGCCCTGCTCTCCATTTCGGGGTTCCGGCACCTCCATCTCGCCTGCCTGCCGGCGAGCCTTCACAACCGACCCGAGCGGATCCCGGGGGCGGTGCGGGAGCGGATCCGTGCGGCGCGCGCACACTATCGGCGGATCTTCGTCGCCTACGGGGACTGCGGCACCGGCGGCGCTCTCGACCGGGTCCTCGAAGTGGAAGAGGTGGAGCGGATCGAAGGTCCGCACTGCTATGCCTTCTACAGCGGCCTCGCCGCCTTCGAAGCCGGTGCCGCGGCGGAGCCCGCCAGCTTCTATCTCACCGATTTCCTGGTCCGCCAGTTCGACACCTTGGTCTGGCGCGGTCTCGGCCTCGACCGACATCCCGAGCTGCGACCGCTCTATTTCGGCAACTACCGGAAACTCGTCCATCTCGCGCAAACCGATGACGCGGTGCTGCGAGCGGAGGGGCGTCGGGCGGCGCAACGTCTCGACCTCGCGTACGAGTACCGGTTCACCGGCTATGGCGGGCTCGCCGACTTCCTCGCGCGGGCCGCCGGGAGTGGCGACGATGGCGCAGCGGATTCTCCTGTTCTGGCGGGACATTCCGGCCCAGGTGATCGTTCGCCGGGGACGTCGGACGGCGAAACGTGAATTGCCGCCGCGCTTCCAGCGGGCCATCGACGCTGCCGCGATGCGCGCCGGGCTGACCGGAACCGACGGCTATCTGGCGGCCTGGCGCCGCTCGGATCCGGAGCCCTGCGGCGAGGATCTCGAAGCCGAGGCCGACCGCGCCCTGGCCGCTCTGGACGCCGCCTATCCTCCCGAGCGGCTGCGGCGGCTCGTGGCCGGCCGCGGCCGCGAACCTTCCCCCTGCGAACCCTCGTCAACGGAGATTCCGCGACCATGACCGAAACCGTGGTGAGTTCGGCGACCCGGGAAGTGGTGATCGGCTTCGACCGCCCCTTCGTCGTCATCGGTGAACGGATCAACCCGACCGGACGCAGGAAGCTCGCCGCGGAGATGGCCGCCGGCGACTTCTCGACCGTCGAGCGCGACGCCCTGGCCCAGGTCGCGGCCGGCGCCCACATGCTCGATGTCAACGCCGGCATTCCGCTGGCCGACGAGCCGGCGATCCTGGCGCGGACCATCGAGCTCGTGCAGTCGCTGGTGGAGGTGCCGCTGTCCATCGACAGTTCGGTGGTGGCGGCCCTCGAGGCGGGCCTCGCGGTCTACCGGGGCAAGGCACTCGTCAATTCGGTCACCGGCGAAGAGGAACGCCTCGAATCGGTGCTCCCGCTGGTCCGGAAATACGGGGCCGCGGTGGTCGCCATCTCCAACGACGAGACCGGCATCAGCGAGGACCCGGACGTCCGTTTCGAGGTCGCGCGGAAGATCGTGGAGCGGGCCGAGGACCACGGCATCCCGCGTTCCGACGTGGTGGTGGACCCGTTGGTGATGCCGATCGGCGCCCTCGGCGCCGCCGGACGTGCCGCCTTCCGCCTGCTGCGGCGGCTGCGCGAGGAACTGCGCGTGAACACCACCTGCGGCGCCTCCAACATTTCCTTCGGCCTGCCCAACCGCCACGTTCTCAACGCCCATTTCCTGTCGATGGCGATCGCTTCCGGCATGACATCGGCGATCATGAACCCGCTCCACGAGGAGGAGATGAACGCGGTGATGGCGGCCGATGTGCTGACCGGCGTCGATCCGAGCTGCCGGCGTTGGCTGGAGCGGTTCCGCGATCCCGCCGCACCGACCGGTGCCGGGGCCCGCGGTGGCCGCGAGCGACGGCGACGGCGGGCCTGAGACCGGAACGGCGATGGCGCCGCCGGCTCCTCTGATCGTCTTCACCCCTTCCGGCCGGCGCGGAAGGTTTTCCGAGGGCACCGATCTTCTGACCGCGGCGCGCCGGCTCGGGGTCGATCTCGACAGCGTCTGCGGCGGCCGGGCGCTCTGCGGACGCTGCCAGGTGACGATCGCCGAAGGACGGTTCGCCAAGCACGGGATCGACAGCGGTCGGGCGCATGTCACCGCGCCGACCGCCGCCGAGGAGCGCTATGCCGCCCGCCGGGGCCTCGCCGAGGGACGCCGGCTCGCCTGCCAGGCCCGCATCACGGGCGATCTGGTGATCGACGTGCCGGCGGAAAGCCAGGTCCATCGCCAACTCGTGCGCAAGCCCGCCGAAGCCCGCGAGATCGCCCTCGATCCGGTGGTCCGACCGCATTTCGTGGAGGTGGATCCGGCCGGCATGGAGGACCGCGGTGATCTCGAACGGCTGACCACGGCGCTCGCGGCGCAATGGGGGCTCCGCGTGTCGCGGCCCGACCTTCCCCTGCTGCGCAGGCTGCAGACCGCCATCCGCGACGGTCGTGGGGCCGTCACCGTGGCGGTTCGGGAGGCGCGGGAGATCGTCGCCCTGTTTCCCGGGTTTCACGAGCGCGTCTTCGGTGCCGCCATCGACATCGGTTCCACCACCATCGCCGCCCATCTCTGCGATCTCGGCAGCGGTAGGCTGCTGGCTTCGGCCGGGGCGATGAACCCGCAGATCCGCTTCGGCGAGGATCTGATGAGCCGGGCCTCCTACGCGATGACCCACCCGGGCGGGGCGGTGGAAATGACGGAGGCGGTCCGCGGCGCGGTCTCGGCCCTGATCGGCGAGCTGGCACGGGAAGCCGGCATCGACCCGGCCGGGATCCTGGAACTCGTGGTGGTCGGCAACCCGATGATGCACCATCTCTTCCTCGGTCTCGACCCGACCCCGCTGGGAACCGCCCCCTTCACCCTGGCCACCGCCGGCCCGCTCGATGTCCGGGCCGCCGAGCTCGGCATCGGCAGCGTCGGCGAGGGGGCACGGCTGCACCTTCTGCCTTGCATCGCCGGGCATGTCGGCGCCGACTGCGCGGCCGCGATCCTGGCCGAGGGGCCGCATCTGCGGGAGGAGATCACCCTTCTCGTCGATGTCGGCACCAACGCCGAACTGGTTCTCGGCAACCGTGAGCGGCTGCTCGCCTGCTCCTCCCCCACCGGTCCCGCCTTCGAGGGGGCGCAGATCTCCTGCGGTCAGCGCGCCGCACCGGGCGCGATCGAGCGGGTGCGCATCGACCGGGAAACGCTGGAACCGCGCTTCCGGGTGATCGGCTGCGAGCTCTGGTCGGACGAACCGGGTTTCGCCGAGGCGGTGCGGAAGACCGGGATCACCGGGATCTGCGGTTCGGGCATCATCGAGGTGCTGGCCGAGATGTATCTCGCCGGGATCCTCGCCGCCGACGGCACGATTCGCGGCGAACTGGCCGCCCGCAGTCCCAGGATCCGGGCCGAGGAACGCACCTTCGCCTATCTCCTGCACGAAGGCGAGCCGGAAATCCGCATCACTCAGACCGATGTGCGGGCGATCCAGCTCGCCAAGGCGGCCCTCTACGCCGGGGCGCGGCTGTTGATGGACCGGGCGGGATCGGAACGGGTGGATCGGGTGGTCCTGGCGGGCGCCTTCGGCAGCCATATCGATCCCCTGCGTGCGATGGTTCTCGGCATGATCCCCGACTGCCCGCTGGAGCGGGTGACTTCGGCCGGCAACGCCGCCGGTACCGGTGCCCGCATCGCCCTCCTGAACCGCGCCGCACGGGCGGAAGTCGCCGCTCTGGTGCACCGCATCGAGAAGGTGGAAACGGCATTGGAACCCCGCTTCCAGGAACATTTCGTGGGGGCGATGGCCTTTCCCCACGCCACCGCTCCCTTCCCCCTTCTCGGGAAGACGGTACGGCTGCCGACGGGCACCGGTGGAACGCGGACTTCGGTACGCCGGAGGCGCCGCCGGAGACCGGCGTGACCATCCGGCGGTTGCACCGCAGCACGGCAGAAGCTAGTCACATCTTGGCTGGCAGCGGATTCTGAAGGACGCCTCATGGGAAACGCCAAGTTTCGCAGACTGACCGAGGATTTCTGGGTCGCATCCCAGCTCGCGGAAGAGGATTTCGATCGTATCGCCGCGCTCGGCATCCGGACCGTCGTCAACAACCGCCCGGACGGGGAAGCCCCCGACCAGCTCCCCTCGGCGGTGGCCGAGGCGGCGGCGCGACGGGCCGGTCTGGTCTACGTCTCCGTGCCGGTACCCTCCGGCAGCCTGTTTCCCGATCAGGTGGCGGCGATGACCGAAGCGCTGGCGCGCACCCGCGGGCCGTGGCTCGCCTACTGCCGTTCCGGTACCCGCTCCTGCCGCCTCTGGGCCTTCGTCGCCGCCCGCAAGCGCGATCCCGTCGAGATCCTCGAAGCGGCGGCGCGCGCCGGCTACGACCTGCGCGACCTCTGGCCGACCCTGGAGACGATCCACGCCCTCGGCCGCGAGCCGGAAGCGGCGGAGGCTTGATCCCCGCTACATCCGCCGCCGCAGAATGGCCTTTTCGATTTCCACCGCGGCCAGCACCAGAAGACCGACGGCGATCACCGCGAGCCAGGTGACGGCGTCGATGGCCGCGGCGTGGAACAGGAACTGCATGGTCGGCCAGTAGGTGAACAGGAGCTGGGCGACCACCACCAGGAAGACGGCGATCAGGGTCGGGCGGATGCCCCGCAGCGCGCCCCTGGCGAAAACCGTGTCGTGGAAGCGCCGCGCCGCGAACAGATAGAAAGCCTCGGCCATCACCAGGACGTTGACCGCCCCGGTGCGCGCTTCGGCGAGGGAGGCGCCGTTGCGCTGCAGCCAGAAGAACACGGCGAAGGTGCCGGCGAGCATGATCGCCGAGACGAAGACCAGGCGCCAGAGCAGGAAACCGGACAGCAGGGCCTCCCCGGGCCGGCGCGGGGGGCGCCGCATCACGTCCTTCTCGGGCCGCTCGAAGGCCAGCGCCAGGGACAGGGTGACGGCGGTGATCATGTTGACCCAGAGGATCTGCACCGGCGCGATGGGAATGACGAGCCCGGCCAGCACGGCGGCGACGATGACGAGGGCCTCGGCGGCGCTGGTGGGGAGGATGAAGACGATCGATTTCTTGATGTTGTCGTAGACCGTGCGGCCTTCCTCGACGGCCCGGGCGATGGTCGCGAAATTGTCGTCTGCGAGGACGATCTCCGCCGCCTCCCGGGCCGCGTCCGCCCCCTTCCGGCCCATGGCGATGCCGACATCGGCGCGGCGCAGGGCGGGCGCGTCGTTGACCCCGTCGCCGGTCATGGCGACGATGTGTCCCCGGCTCTGGAGGGCCGTCACCAGCCGCAGCTTGTGCTCGGGTGCGGTACGGGCGAAAATGTCGATTTCCTCCGCCCGCAGCGGCAGATCCGCGTCGGCGATGGTGTCGAGGTCCCTGCCGGTGAGCACGGCGCCCGGATTTTCGAGGCCGAGGCGTTCGGCGATGGCTCTTGCGGTGGCCGCGTGGTCGCCGGTGATCATCTTCACCCGGATCCCGGCCGAACGGCAGGCGGCGACCGCCTCGATCGCCTCCGGCCGTGGCGGATCGGCGAGCCCGAAGAGCCCCAGGAACACGAGCCCCTCCTCGAGATCCTCGTGCCTGAGGGTGGTCCGCTCGGCCGCCATCCGCTTCATCGCCACCGCCAGCACCCGTTCGCCACGCCCGGCCATCTGCTCCATGCGGGCCACCCAGTAATCGAGGTCGAGCGGCCGCGCGCCCTCCTCCGCCCACTGGCGGCGGCACATTTCGAACAGCTTCTCCGGCGCCCCCTTGACGAAGATGAAGGCGTGCCCGGCATGGTCGTGGTGCAGGGTGGCCATGAAGCGATGTTCGGAATCGAAGGGGATCTCGTCGGTCCGCGGCCAGTCGCGACGCTCCTGGTCGATCTCGAAGCCGGCCTTCATCGCCGCCACGAGAAGCGCCCCTTCCATGGGATCGCCCTCGGCGATCCATTCCTCGCCCACCCGGTGCGCCGCGGCATCGTTGCAGAGAAGTCCGGCCCGCAGCATCAGGCGGAGCTGCGGCCAGGCCTCGGCCTCCACCGGCGTGCCGTCGAGGAGGAACTCCCCCTCGGGCTGGTAGCCGGCGCCGGTCACCTCGAAGAAGCGCATCGGCGCGGCGAGGCTCTCCACCGTCATCTCGTTCTTGGTGAAGGTGCCGGTCTTGTCCGAGCAGACGACGGCCACCGAGCCCAGGGTTTCCACAGCCGGCAGGCGGCGGACGATGGCCCTGCGCCGGGCCATGCGCTCCACCCCGATGGCGAGGGTGATGGTGAGCACCGCCGGCAACCCTTCGGGGATGGCGGCGACGGCGATGCCGACCGCGGCCATGAACATCTCGCCGGCGGCGAAGCCGCGCACCAGGATGCCGAAGATCATGGCGAAGGCGGCGACGATCAGGATCCAGACGGTGATCACCCGGCCGAGCGCACCGAGCTGGCGCAGAAGCGGCGTTTCCACCTGCTCGACGGTCTCCAGCATGACCCCGATGCGGCCGATCTCGGTGGCGGTGCCGGTCGCCACCACCACCCCCGTGCCCTGGCCGCGGCTGACGAGGGTGCCGGAGAAGACCATCGAGCTGCGATCGCCGAGCGGCGTATCCTCGGCCACCGGGCGGACCTCCTTTTCCACCGGCAGGGATTCGCCGGTGAGGACCGCCTCCATCACCTGCATATTGCGGGCCCTGAGGAGCCGCAGATCCGCCGGGACCCGGTCGCCGGCCTGGAGGAAGACGATGTCGCCGGGGACCAGCTCCTCGGCGGCGAGGGTGAGGCGGTGACCGTCGCGCAGCACCGCCGCCTTCGGCGCCAGCATGCCGCGGATCGCGTCCATCGCCCGCTCGGCCCGGCCTTCCTGGAGAAAGCCGATCAGGGCGTTGATCACCACGACGCCGAAGATGACGGCGGAATCGACCAGCTCGCCGAGCATCAGGGTGACGATGCCGGCGACCAGCAGCACGTAGATGAGAACATTGTGGAACTGCAGCAGGAAGCGCAGCCAGGCCGGGCGGCGCCGCGCCCCGGGAAGGCGGTTGGGGCCGAAGCGGCGGCGGCGGGCGGCCGCTTCCTCGCTCGAAAGCCCTTCGGCCCTCGCTCCGAGCCGCCGGAGGACTTCCTCGGCCGGCAGGGCGTGCCATTGCGGTGGGGCGTCGCTGCTCACCCGGACCTCCTCCCGTCGTCCGGCTCCCCTCCTATCGCAGGCCGAGGCGGCTGTCGCCCCCGGCCGACGGCGGCGGCGGCGTCTTGCCGCGCTCGGGAGCCCTCCATATAAGCTCGGCTGCGGGGATGGGTGGCCGAGCGGTTGAAGGCAGCGGTCTTGAAAACCGCCGGGCGGGCGACCGCCCCGTGGGTTCGAATCCCACCCCATCCGCCAAACAACTCTCCCAACACACGGAAACCAACTGGTTTTTCTGCTTCCGTCGTCGGGCGAACCGTCATTCCGCCCGCCATCCGGACAACCTCGGCCCGAAGGTCTGCTGCAGGCCGGAGGGAAGCCTCATACCCGTCGGCCGCGGTTCCGACCGCGGCCCATCTCGAACCCTGCGCGATCCTGAACCAGGAACACTGGGCGCTGCGGGATCACGGTGGGGCGCGAGGTCCGCCGAAAGAGCCGCCGGTCCCGGAGAGCTGTGGGGACGTTCCGCGAAAGCCGCCGGAAGCCGAAGTCCACACCGAATTTCGTATGCGCTCGTCGTATGCGCTGGCATGCGCGACGCGAAGGTGCTATTGTTGGTGATGGAAATTGGCGCCTGCGTGCCGGTTGCGTTCACGGAATGCGCGTCACGGACTTTCGTCGTGGTCGCGCCCTGTGAACCTTTGCGCTGCTCGCATTCTCGGGAGCTCGGGGAGAAGCGCCAATGGTCCAACGTTTCATTCGTTTTCTGCTCATCCCTTTCATCATCATCGCCGCCCCTGCGAACGCACAACGGGTCACCATCGGCAAAATCGATCCGGATTTCAACAAAACCTTCGTCAGCACTGGCTATTTCAATGAAATCAACTGGACAGAACTGTCCGAATGGACGCTGACGGAGCCCACGAAAATGAAATTCCATTGGCGTACGGAATTCCGTGAAGCGGAGGAAGGCGAATGGCGCCTCGTCGACATGAATCAAGTCCGCTCGCGCAACAACACCGGCGTTGTCATCGCTTCCGGCGTGCTGCCGGACGCGACCCGGGGATTCTTCTCCATCGATATGGCGAACTACCTGCCGGCGGAGCCACCCGCCCTGCCCGCCATCTATCATGTCCAGGTGCGCGCCCGGAAGGCGACGAACATCGATTCCTCTGCGGCGGTTTCCGCCAATGATGCCCCGAAAAAAATCGGGCCACAGCCGATGGGTTTCTGGTCGGCGCCGGTGGTGATCACATACGAGCGTGAGGACTCGCCGCCGACGACGTTCGCCACCGATGACTATTATCGCAAGGTGGCAATCGTGCTGGACGAGATCGAACTCGTCGCGCCACAGCTCGAGGTGGGTCGGGAAGAGTATTTCATAAAGGGGTTCGCGATCGAGCTGTTCCTGAAAACCGTGACCAACGGCGCGGAAACCATGACAACGTTTTCCGATCCGGGCCGCGCCTACATCTATGGCCCCTATGCGCGAAAGCTCGATCCGCCCGATCGGGCGGCGTATGGCGATATCGATATCGGCGGGCTGCGGATCGCGCACGAACGGACGCATTTCGAATTCGACCTGCAGACGCCGGCCCAGCTGCATTCCCCGCCACGCCAGTTCCTGTTCGTCATGTCCGTGCTCGAGCGCGACGGCAAGGGACAGTACGATATGTGGTCGCAAGGGATCACGAGAATGCTGGACGCGGTCCGCAGGGATGGTCTGCTCGAACTCTCCCCGGATGCATTCGACGCCTTCCTCGCCGAGGAAATCGAGGACGACGCGGTCGAATACATCAGGGACGGCTACGAGGCGATGAAAGCGATATACGAGACGCCGCCGGTCGATCTCGGCATCACCGCCTTTTTCAAGGCCGTCGGCTATACGTTCAACGCTATCGTGGACGCGCAGAAGGACGACTATTTCGGCACCAAGATCGAGGTGCTGCGCCTCGAGACGCCGGAGAGCAACGCCGTCTCGGAAGTCCACAAGCTACCCGGCCATTTCATCGGAGAAGGTGCCGACAAACGCTATGTGGCGGGTGAAGACAGCATGCTGTTCTACGGGCCGAATCCGAAGACGGCCGCATCCACCTTCAACGGCTCGGTGCGCATTCGTTATCATTGGGAGTTCTACGATCGGGCGAGCTCTCTGCAGCGGTAGACGCGCCCGTCGGGCCCGTCGGCCGCCTCTTCGCCCCGCCGTCGGGCGCGAGCGAACCGCGCCCGCAGCGCGCGCACCGGCAGCCGCTTCGCCTGCAGCCGGTAGGCGACGGCCACCCAGGCGATGGCCTCCGCGACCGCGGCGCGGTCCTCGTCGGCGAGCTCGATCCTTCCCGCCGCTTCGAGCCGCTCGAAGTCCACGTCGCGCGGGACCTCGCTCGCATCGACCAGATGGAGGCCGACCGTGTAGCCCGCTGGAAAGCGCAGCGCCGAGAAGGGCCGCGGCTTCATGTCGGCCGCGCCAGAGGGACGACCGCGCCCTCCGGGCGGTCGAGAAACTGCGCCCAGCGTTCCATGAGCTCGCGCCGGCGATCCAAGGCGTCGCCCCGGCGGTAGGCCCGCTCGACCTTGTCGCGGACCACGTGCCCCAGCGCCGCCTCGGCGATCTCCGAGGGGAACGAGGTCGCCTCCCGCGCCCAGGTCCGAAAGGTCGAGCGGAACCCGTGGGCGGTGAGCCGCCGCCCCTCGGCGTCGGCCCAAGGCGCGCGCCCTCCGCCTCGCACCGCCGGCACATGCGGCGGAGCACGGCGGTGAGGGTCATGTCGCTCATCTCGCGCCTCCGGCCCGGGAAGACGAGCGTGTCGTCGAGCCGCGGCAGCGTGCGCAGCAGCGCGGCCGCGCG
>Ga0256839_1002888_pt1 | contig 18490 bp, 10 predicted proteins | sample 354166metaG_FD_185968 | JGI IMG/M metagenome (GOLD analysis project Ga0256839, IMG submission 185968) | Hydrothermal vent microbial communities from Mid Atlantic Ridge, Atlantic Ocean - 354-166 | ecosystem: Environmental > Aquatic > Marine > Hydrothermal vents | place: Atlantic Ocean: Mid... | reverse complement strand
CGCCGTGACGGGTACGGCCTGGACTGACCAGCGCCGGCGTGCAGGGGGTAGTGCCCCCGCCTGCGGAAGTCCGCTACGCTCTCTCAGGCCCTGAGGCGGCGTTGCGCCACGCTCCGGGGGGGGCGCAGAGCCCACCAAGGGGGCAAATGCCCTGGAAGGGCGGCCAGTGTCCGGTCAGGCCCCACGGATCAGCGCGCCCGTTTCTTGAGTCGTATCCAGTTCTCGACCTTGCTCGTCAGCACATCGAGAGGAACGGCGCCGCTGCCGAGCACGACGTCGTGGAACTCTCGCACATCGAAAGCGTCACCCAGTTCCTGCTCCGCGCGCCGCCGCAATTCCTTGATACGGAGCTCACCGATTTTGTAGGCCAGCGCCTGGCCGGGCCACGCGATGTAACGGTCCACCTCGTTTTCAATGTCCAGCTTCGTCTTGGCCGTGTTCTCCAGAAAGTACTCGATTGCTTGCTCCCGAGACCAACCGTAGTAATGGATGCCGGTGTCCACCACCAGTCGGACCGCCCGCCACATCTCGTAGGTCAACTGGCCGAACTTCGAGTAGGGATCCTTATAGAGCCCCAGCTCTTCTCCCAAGCTCTCCGCATACAGTGCCCAGCCCTCGACGAACGCCGTCACGCCCGTGTAACGGCGAAAAGCGGGCAGGTCTTTCAGCTCCATCGCAAGCGCGATTTGCAAGTGGTGGCCGGGAACGGCCTCGTGCACCGACAGCACTTCCACCTCGTACAACGGTCGAGTCTCGGGCTTGTAGAGGTTCACGAAGTACGTCCCGGCCCGGCTGCCATCGGCCGCCGGTTCGCGATAGTAGGCCGTTGTTGTGTCCGGCGCAACATGTTCCGGAATCGGCTCTACACCGTACGGCATGCGAGGAAGCCGTCCAAACAGGTGAACAAGCTCCGGGTCGATCCGTTTGCAGGTGGCCCGGTAGATCCGGAGAAGTTCCTTCGGATCCCTGGTGTAGAAGCGCGGGTTTGTTCGCAGAAAGGTGAGAAACTCGCGGAAAGTGCCCTGGAAACCCGTGCTCGCGATGACCTTCTCCATCTCGTGCCGGATCCGTTTCACCTCGTTTCGGCCGATCTCGTGGATCTGCTCCGGAGTCAACTCTGTCGTGGTGAACTTCCGAGCTAGGAAGCGATACATCTCTTTGCCGTTCGGAAGCTGCCAGATACCCGGCCGATCCAGGCAGGCCGGCAAATACTCGCCCTCGAAGAAGTCCAAGAACTTGCGGTAGCAGGGCACGATCCTGGAACGAATCAGGTGTCTGGCCTGCCGTCGCAAACTCTCAGCCTCGTCCGGATCCAGCTCCGCCAGCATCTCCCGGTAGGGACCATAGAACGGGCTCTTTTCCGGATCGTCCACGATCTGTCGTTTGATCTGGTCGGGAATGCGCTCCATGACAACGCGTGGGTGGACCAGCCCCCGTCGGATGCCTTCGCGGAGCAGCTCGATCGTCTGGTCCATGTAGAGCGGGAAGGTCTCCAGTCGCTTCAGCCAGGCTTCGTAGTCCGATCGCTTCTCAAAGCTCAACGCGTCCGCGATGGTGTCCACGTTCTGGATTCCCTCACGCTGGTTGAACGAGAGGAAATGCCAGCCGTATCGGTAGTCGCCCAGAGCGTTCTCGTACCAGCGTTCGAACATGCGGTAACTGATCTGGTCCTCTTCGTCCAACGCATTGATGTCCATTTCCCGGAGCCTGCGCAAGTACTCGGCCCGCTTCTCCGCACGTCGAGCGATCGCCTCCAGGCTGACGTCAGGCCAGCGGTCGTTGTAGCGATCGTCACCGAGGTAGGAGGCCCACAGCGGGTTCTCCCGGAGCTCCCATTCCCATGCTTCCTGGAACAGCTCGTGTAACCTGCTCTTCATGTCCGCACCTTGCTGAAACCTCTTGACGTCTGTCGCCAACACGTGAAGAGCGAGGGCGCACAGTACAGCGGTCGCTGAAAACCAGAGACGTACGCGCATCGTTCCTACCTTCTCGTCCGAGCTATCGATCTAGCGAACTAGCGAACCAGTTTGTCGGCGGCGACAAGCAGTGGCGCTGGCCACCTCGACGAAAACGACGGCTGCCGGTTGCGCCGTCTCTCACCGCGGGTGGACTGCTCTGTCAGGGGGTCTGCTTGCGGTCGCGGCCCACACGCCGAGCCTCTGCCTCCTCTTCGGGCGACCAGCGGAACGTGGGCGCCTTCGAGGGATCGTATCCCGCCAGGTGCTTCCGGTCCCGAGCGGGCCGTTCCCAAATCGGTCGGTACCGCCAGCGGATGCCGCGGAAGGTGCGGTCGATCAGCCCGAAAAGCTCCGGGTCATACTCAGCCAGCTTCTCACGAGTGTCGACGTGGTTGTGCTGCCGGTCATTAGAACGATTGGCGTCGAAGTAGCACTGAACCCCCTCGGCCCAGTACTCGCCCGGATTCGTCGCGGCGTACGTACCCTGCCACCGTTTTTTCCGCCTAGCGCCTCTGTACGCTGCGTTGAGCCGTTCTCCGAAACCGCGGTCGAGTCGCATAAGAGCCATCTGGTGGATCGTGTGTGCGAATTCGTGGATAAGGATATTCTCCCCCCGGTACGGGTCGCCTGGATAACCCAGCAGGTTCTCCTCGCCGCAGCTCACCACTGGACGGGCCCGGGTCGCGCCGAGACCGCGTGCGCGGCGGTTCCAGAACAGCCTGGGTTTCAGATCGCTGTGTTCCGGCACGTCCGTGGTTCGCTCGTTCCACGCCATCACGACACACCGAACACGGGCTTCGACCAGTGCCTGAAGTACGTCGGGGCGAGCATCCAGGATCCGACTGATGATCCACGCGGCTTCCTTCAGAGCAAACGGTGACACGCGAGCCGATCCCAGCACGGGGAAGTCACCCACGAAGACGCACTGCTTGTAGAAGGGGGCCAGGTTCCAAGTTTTGGGCGGCTGTACCAGTTCGTAGCCCCCTTCGTTTGCTGCGGCCTGCCACAAACAAATCCGCATCGGCACGAGCAACAGTGCAGTCGTGAGAGTCAGGGCGTCGAGCGCGGTTCTCATCTGGCCAACGGGCTCCGGCGCTATGGGGCTCCCAGGCATTGGGGCCAATGGCAACTTCTCCGGACAGCGATTGCCCATGTTAGCCGAACGCGACCTGTCCAACCCACCTGAGTACTCAGGCGGCCACCGGTCACCGGCCACGGTTAGCACAAAGTGGCAAGGGGGGCAAGATCACGTGGGCCATGATCTCGGTAACCTATCCTAGCTGGTCGAGAAGCTTCTAACCCACGGCCATGAAGGACAGGAGTCGGTGGCCCATGGTTCCGTACCTGTTGTCGGAAGAGGAGCTCCTGCGGGAGTGCGAGGTACACCGGTACCGTGCACGTGGTCCCGGTGGTCAGAAGCGAAACACCACTGACTCTGCCGTCCGAATTGTGCACCGGCCCACGGGGGTGTCGGCGACGGCCACGGAATCGCGGTCCCAACACGAAAATCGTCGTCGTGCGCTTCGCCGCCTCCGGGAAGCCCTGGCCCTCCACTGCCGCAGCCTATCGGACCTGGAAGATCGACTCAACGACCAGCGCGTCCGCCGGTTCTTGGACCAACCCGGGCGCGTGCGGATCCGGGAATCGAACGACCTATACCCCCTTCTGGTCGGTCTATGGCTCGATGCTCTGGAGGCGGCTCAGGGGCGAATCGCCGAGGCGGCCCACCTGCTCGGTTTGGCCAGTTCTTCAAAGTACGTTCGGTTCCTCGCGGACCATCCCCATCTGTGGACCGCGGCGAATGCGATCCGGCACCGTCACGGCCTGCCGCCGCTGAAGAAACCTTAGTTCTGCCGGGCTCCGGCCTCCGGGTGAGCCGTTGGATACCGTCTGTGACTCTGCCCCCTCGGCGTCTAATGCGGCTGAGGCCCGTCCCCCTGCCGATCCGCCTACCATCGATCTACCGAGCCGGCGACGGTGCGGGCGAGAGCGGGCGGACTCCGTTTCGCGTCGTCTGGCCTCTCGCGTTTCTGGACCACGAAGCCCGGTTGGGCCTGGCTCCGCGGCTTTCAGTACCCACAGCACGGTTATCCGAAGCCACGGAGGTGAGGGCGTTGCCGACCGTGCGCCCTGCATCCGGTGGGGGCAAGCGCACGAATGCCGCTCCCCTTTCCGCCCTTCGGTTAAGATGTAAAGAGTAGCCGCTGCTGATGCGACGTCGGTCCCACCAACTGCGGCGGCGTCCCTCCTGTGGAACCGGTTACGTTGGCCTAACTCCCTCGATCGGTAACCCTGCAAGATGCAACGCGCAGACCTGAGCAAACCCGGGCGGTGCAACTGGAATCTCGTAATCCCCCTGACGGTGACAGCTCTCGTCAGCTTCTTCCTATATACCCCCCTGACTGTCGCGTCAGGGAATGGGTGGGTGCTGATGCCTGTTCCCGGGACCTGGGAACAGCATGCTCCGGAGCGATTCGGAAGCTACGACGGGATTGCGTGGTACCGTTGCTACGTTCGTGTGCCGGACCGGTGGGTCAGCAGGAACCGCGACCTCTGGGTGCAATCGGTCACCATTACGGTCGAATACGTGGCCGACGCCTACGAAGTCTACGTTAACGGCAAGAAGGTGGGGGCAGGCGGCCGCATCGAACCGTTCGAGGCTGCGCCGGACGGGCTCCAGAGATTCAAGATTCCCCCGGGTGTGCTTCAGAAGGGGGTGTTCAACACGATCGCCATCCGAGTGTACAACGCAGAAGGTGAAGGGGGATTCAAGGGACGAGCCCCCGTGATTGCGGGCTATTTCCTCGAGTGCGTGTTGGCCGGGCCGTGGGAGTTTCGCACGGGCGACGATCCTGGCTGGGCAATTGGGCCACGCAAAGAGAGGCCGAAGTCGGCGGTATTCGAAAAGTTTCGCCCGGCGGTGTCCCCGCTGCAAATTCCCACCACGTGGATCCCTGGTCGACACCTACCGCCGGCCGAGTCCCTGCGGCGGATCCGCGTATCTTCCGACCTGGCCATCGACCAGCTTCTCACCGAACCGCTGATTGCCCAGCCTTTGTCGATCTCGTTCGACGAACGGGGCCGGCTCTGGCTGGTCGAGTACCGCCAGTATCCCTACCCGGCCGGGCTGAAGATGGTCAGTCGCGACCACTACTACCGGGCGGTCTACGATCGGGTGCCCGAGCCGCCTCCTTTCGGTCCACGGGGCGCCGATGTGATATCGATCCACTGGGACGCCAACGGCGATGGTAAGCTGGACCGGCACAGGAACTTCCTGAGCGGGCTGAACATCGCGACCAGTGTCGCCTTCGCCGATGGCGGCATTTGGGTGCTCAATCCCCCCTACCTGCTTTTCTACGCCGACAAGGATCACGACGACCGGCCCGATGGTCCCCCTGTGGTTCACCTGGAAGGATTCGGGCTTGAGGATACCCATTCGGTGACGAATAGCCTCACCTGGGGACCCGACGGATGGCTGTACGGTGCACACGGGAGCACGGTTTCGTCCCGTATCCGGGTGGTGCGGCGGCCCGCCACAAAGCCCTGGCAGCCGGAACCGCTCGAGAAGGGCACCTACATCGAAGGCCCTGCCATCTGGCGTTATCATCCCAAGACCGGGCGGTTCGAGATCTTCGCTGAAGGGGGTGGTAACGCGTTCGGCATTACGATCGATTCGAAAGGGCGCTTGTTCTCCGGCTACAACGGCGGCAGCACGCGCGGTTTCTACTACATCCAGGGGGCGTACTACGTGAAGGGAGCTACCGGAAAGTACGGTCCTCCGTCGAATCCGTACGCCTTCGGTCACCTGCCGGCCATGGAGACCCCGTCCGATGTGCCTCGGTTCAGTCACCATTTCATCCGGTACGAATCCACCGAACTGCCCCCTCGCTTTCGCGGGAACCTACTGGCTGTCGACCCCCTCCACAAACATGTCGTGCTGGCACGGATGGAACCGGTGGGAGCATCGTTTCGAACGGTGGACGTCGAGTTCCCGGTCGCCTCAGACGATATCGCGTTCCGCCCGGTGGAGATCGAATTGGGACCGGATGGAGCGGTCTACATCGCTGATTTTTGCGAGGAGTTCATCGCTCACGGCCAGCACTTCCAGGGGCAGATCGACAAGGCGACCGGTCGAGTGTATCGGCTGCGGAGCAAGAACCGGCCGCCTTATGTCCCCGTGGAGGATCTGGGCCGCGCTCCCACCGTACGCCTTCTGGAACTGCTGCGGCATCCGAACATCTGGTACCGGAGGACGGCGTTGCGAATCCTGGCCGAACGCGGTGACCGCACCGCTCTCGAGCCGCTCTACACCATGCTGCGGCAGGGTTCTGGCCAGGAGGCCCTGGAAGCGCTGTGGGGGCTGAACCTGCTCGGAGCGTTCGATGCCGCCCTTGCCAGGGAGACGCTGCACCACCGGGACCCGTTCGTTCGCCTCTGGACTGTCCGGTTGCTGGGGGATTCCAACAGATTGCCCCCCGAACTGGTTTCGGAAGTTGCCGGACTGGCTCGTCGGGAGAAACACCCCGAAGTACGAGCGCAACTGGCCGCAACGGCGAAACGCCTACCTGGCGAACAGTGCCTTGCAATCGTCCGAGAACTCCTACGCCACGACGATGGCGCGGACGATCCGTTCCTGCCGTGGCTCACCTACTGGGCGCTCGAAGCCAAAGCAACGAGCCACAGGGACGCAATCGTGGCGCTTTTCAAAGATCGCCGGGTTTGGAGCTACAGGCTTGTGCGTGAGTTCCTGCTGGAACACCTCATGCGGCGGTTCGCGCTGGCAGGAACCCGCGCCGATTTGCTCGCCTGCGCGCGACTCTTGCAGCTCGCCCCGGACCGTGAGTCCGCCCAGAAGCTCCTCGCCGGCTTCGAACTCGCCTTCCGAGGTCGAAGCCTAGCCGCTCTTCCCGAAGAGCTCGTTTCCGCGCTGGCCGAATCGGGCGGCGGCTCTCTGGCCCTCCAGGTCCGCATGGGCCGGCCCGAAGCGGTGGCCAAAGCCGTGGAACTGCTCAAGCAACCCCAGCCCGATCCGGAGCAGGCGGCCGTACTCGCCGAGGTTCTCGGCGAAATTCGCGCACGAGAGGCATTGCCTGTCCTGTTGCACCTTGTCCGATCCTCCCGTGAACCGAACGTGCTCTCTGCCGCCATCCTTGCTCTGCAGAACTACGCCGTTGACGAAGTAGCCGACGTGCTGATCGAGCGATATGCAGCCCTGCCGGACCAAACGAAGCCTGTCGCGCTCGGCGTGCTGGTCAGCCGTCCATCCTGGGCGCGCCAATTGCTCCGTGCTGTTGCGGGGGGCAAGGTGCCTCGTGCCGATATCCCCCTCGATGTCGTGCAACGGCTGTTGCTCATACCCGATGCCGAGGTGGCGTCGCTTGCCGAAAAGCTCTGGCCGGGCTCGGGCAACTACAGCAACGAACAGATCCAAAAAACCCTGCAACGGGTGATCAAAGCAGCGAACATGGAAGGGGGCAACCTCTACAAGGGACGGCATCTTTTCCTGAACATATGCGGCAAGTGCCATCTGCTCTTCGGCGAAGGCAGCAACGTGGGGCCGGATCTGACCACCTACGAGCGGCGCGACGTCCAGCGGCTGGCACTACAGATCGTCAACCCCAGTCTCGAAATTCGGGAAGGATTTGAACCCTACGCCATCCTCACAACGGACGGCCGCGTCCTGGTCGGCTTGCTCCGCGACCAAGATGAGCAGGTGGTGGTCCTGCGGACGGCGGAAGGCTCGGAGGTTACCGTCCCCCGTGACCAGATCGAGGAGCTAGTCCGCCAGCCGAAGTCAATCATGCCTGAGGGACTGCTGGATTCCCTCACCGACGAGCAAATCCGCGACCTGTTCTCCTACCTGAAGAGCGGGCAACCGGTTCGGGACTGATCTCAAGCATACGAGCGGACTTTTCCGGCGAGCGAGGGGCGCAGATTGCCGGGGCATCCGCTTGGACCAGCCGCCCAACCTGGGACTCGTCGGCCATGCGTTCGTCCCGAGCTCGGCGTAGCGCGCTCGTCGCGCAGTGTGCGCCAGGGGGGCCCGGCGGCACTTCCTGGTCAACGTCTCGAGTGATCTGCGTCGGTGAACGGAGGGAGGACGTATCCGTGCAGGCATGCACTTCTCGGACGGTGCCCGTGCTCGGCCAGCACGGGGCGGTTGCAGTGGGCGGCGGCGCCTGGGGAAAATGACAAAGTTGCCCGGCACGTGGGGCGGCTCGTTCGACGAAGGCCCCGCCGGTGCCGCTCCTTGAGCCACGGCGGACTCCGGGACCGTTTGGACATGCGAGAGCTTACCGTAGAGAACGCGCGTGAGTACCTGATCGAGCGCGGGTGGCTCGGGCCAGATGAGCACGCGACCATCGAGCCGCTCGGTTGGGGGGTGTCCAATGTCGTGCTGAAGGTAAGTTCGGAGCGTGGCAAGATCGTGCTGAAGCAGCCACATCGGCGGCTTCGCGTGCAGCAGCCCTGGTTCAGCCGGCTGGAACGCATTTTCCAGGAGGCGGCTGCGATGAGGATCATGGCCAGGGTGTTGCCCGCGGGAGCGGTTCCACGCATTGTTTTCGAGGATCGCGATAACTACGTGCTGGCGATGTCTTGCGCAGCCGAGCCCCACACGGTTTGGAAGAAGGAACTGCTGGAGGGGCGTGTGGACGAGGAGGTGGGGCGAACCGTAGCGACCCATCTGGCGCTACTGCATCGGGAAACCCTTTTGTCGCCCGAGGCGCGCGATGCGGTGGGCGACCGCACGATGTTCGTGGAGCTCCGTGTCGAGCCGTTCTACTGGCGGCTGAAGCCCCTTTATCCGGAGCTGGCCGGGGTGATTGACGCCACGACGGAAGCGCTGGAGCGTCACATCCTGACGTTCGTACACGCGGACTACAGTCCCAAGAACATGCTTATCCACGCTGCCGGGGTAACCTATGTTGACCACGAAACGGCCCATTTTGGCGATCCGGCGTTCGACGTCGGCTTCTTCCACAGCCACCTGGCTCTGAAGGCAGTGAAGGCATCCCCGGACCAGCGAGCGGCCTATCTTGACCTGCTGCGGACATGTTACGAGACCTATGTGAGCGAGCTACGCCGCGGCCGCCAGACAGCGACGGCGGCGCGAACGCAGCTTTACGAGACCCCCATCCGCGCACTTGCTCACTTTTGCCTGTGCTGCCTGGCCCGATTGGACGGGGCATCCCCCGTTGACTACCTGAATGAAGAGGACAAGCGCGACTTCGTGCGTATGGTGATGAAGGAGGCCCTTCTGGCCCGGCACAAGCCCGAGCTGCCCCGACTGTTCGAAACGCTCGCCGCCGCCCCCTGATGCACCTGCTGATTGGTCTGTCCAGTGGAAGGCGACGGGCACGTAAGCGGCTATTGCGCCGCTTTGCCGGCACCGTGGCCTCACCAGGCTGGGACATAGTCCACCGTTTCGCGGTCGCTGGTCAGGACGCCGCTAGGACCCGGGGGCGGGCAACCTGATCGCACGGGGCCCGTTCACGACCGCCCTGCGGTCGCCGCGTCTTTCCGCACCGCCGCGAGCTTGCTCGTTGCCCGCACGTCCGTGACACGGCGGCTCTGCACGCTGACCGTCAAAGCAAAGCTCGTTTCGAGGGGGCCTACCGACGGCAAGAAACGCCAGGGAGGGGGCCAAGGTACCCTACGCCGGTCGGGCGGCGGGCTGACATGGCCAACGGGCCGTGCGACCGACACAATACATTCCTGGGAGACGGGCGCTACTGCCATGCATCCTCGATCGAACGCGACCTGATTCGATGACCGCTGAAGAAGACACCCTGGCCACCGCGGAAGCTCCACCACGGTACTCGGAACTCATCGGCGAAGCCCGACAGGCGCTGGGTATTACGCTGTTCTGGCTGGCCCTGCCGGTGCTGGGCGAACAGTTCCTCACCTCGTGTGTGGGCCTGGTGGACACATTAATTGCCGGGCGGATCAGCCGAGCGGCGACGATCGCCGTTGGTCTGGCCAGCTACGTGAACTGGTTCGCGATGCTGCTCAGCCACTTCGTGACCGCGGGCACCCATGCGTTGGTGAGCCGTCACTGGGGGGCTGCAGAGCGACACGACGCCGAGGCAGTGGCGAACGAATCGATCCGTGTAGCGGCGCTGGCGGGCGTGTTGCTCGGCGGTGTGTTTTTTGCGATCGCACCGGCGTTTGCGCGAATTCAGGGGCTCGAGGGAGAAGCATACGCCGTGACGGTTCAGTACCTGCGGGTCACGGCGTTCGCGCAACCTTTTACCACGCTGTTCCTGGTTGCTGCCTACTCGCTCCGCGCCGTGGGCGATATGCGAACTCCGATGCTGGTCAGCGTGTTCGCGAACGTGGTGAACGCTTTGGTGAGCTGGTTCCTGACGTTCGGGATCGCCGGGGTGTTCGAGGGCATCGGCGTGAAGGGGATCGCGGTGGGCACCGTGGCAGCCCGAGTCTTGAGTGCGCTTGTTCTGCTGGGCATGATGGCCGGGGGGCTACTGTGTTTTCGTCTGCGAGGCTGGACTCACCCGCTGGAGCTGGGCATCATCCGGCGGGTTCTGCGGATCGGTGCTCCTGCTGCCGCGGAAGGCGTGATCATGTGGACCGGCCAACTGGTCTTCCTTGTTGTCATCGGTCATTTAGCCGGCGGCACTTTGGGGGAAGCGTACTACGCGGCGCACGTGGTGGGCATACGGATCGAATCGCTGACCTATCTGCCTGCTGTGGCGTGGGGGGCGGCAGGCGCGACGCTCGTCGGGCAGTTCCTGGGCGCTCGCATGCCCACCGAGGCTCGGCGTGCCGGGCACACGGCCGCCTTCCAAGGCGCGGTGCTCGGACTGATCTGCGGGTTGTGTTACTACATTTGGGCCGACGCTCTGTATGCGCTGATGCACCACGACCCGTTGGTACGCCGGGTAGGGGTGCCTGCTTTTCGCATGCTGGCCTTCTTCCAGCCGTTGCTGGTGATGGCTATCGTGTACGGGGGGTGCTTGCGTGGAGCGGGAGCAACGCGGTTGCAGCTCACCGTGACCTCGATTGGCATTGTTGCCGTTCGGCTGCCGCTCGCCGTCCTCGCCGGCATTCTGCTCCGGCGTGGCCTCATCGGCGCCTGGACGGGAATGTGCACCGATATCGCGGTTCGTGCGGGCCTGGGATACTGGTTGTTCCGCCGCGGGAAGTGGGCTGACCACATTCCTTAGGACCTGCCGATCGCCGGCGGGGATCCAGTGAAGCCATCGGTCTGCTCGCCGGCCGGGCCGTGGCCCAAGGAGCGTTCGCAGCGCAACGCTCTGTCGGTAACAAGCCGAAGGCGCTCGTGTGGGACCGGCGTCAGGGGCCGGTGGCCCAACGGCGCAAAAAAAGGAGCCAGGGTGACTTCGTAGTGCTGCCCGCCGTGCCACTCGTCACCCTGACTCCTCCGGGCGCGACTCACTCAACGCAGAGGGGCGAGGAAGGCAAACCCTGCGGCCAGTGCTTTTCGGTGGTGGGAATCGAGCCGGCCGCAAGCTGCCGACCTTAGCCGCCCGACGAAGATGCAACCTGCGTGCCAAGAGACCAGGGCACCTGTGGCGGCCGGCACCGAGCGCAATTCCTCTCTTTCTAAGCAGTTCTAAACCGTGCATTGCGGCCCCTCGGTGCGCCGCGATTCCCGCTGCTGGTAGAGCGTGGCGCGCGGCGCGCGGTTCCGGCACACTTGGGCGCTCTTTGCAAAGCATTCGCATCCGGAAGCCAACGGGATCGCTCACGGATGCGTATCAAAGGTGATGCCGTCCTGCAGAGCCAGGCATTCATACCAGTCATGAACGTTTGGGTCGGACAATCCGCAGAGTTGTCCTGGCCGTGGCGTGTCGATCGCCGCGGCGCGACCGTTCTGCGCTCACCAGCTCCAGGTAGCGGCTTCACCTGAACCCCGTCGGCTTAAGGACGGCGTGTCCGCCCCGGACAGTCTCGCCGGTGCGTGCTTCGGCTCATCCCGCAGAGTCGCTCGCGGTTGCCCTGTTCCTGATACACCCCCGAAGTTATCCCGACGGTTCTGGATGCCTGGAGCTAGCTATGAAGTTCCCACAGCTTATTCTGTCGGTCGTACTGGCATCGGGCGTTGGTATACCCGCCTTCGGTTCAGACACTCCGCCCCCCCCTTCCAAACGGACCTTCGTACTGACCTACGAAGCCGGTGTACGCGGCTTGAAGAGGGGGGAACAGATTCAGCTCTGGTTGCCCATATGGGTCGTGAGCCCCTACCAGCGGCTGCACAAGCTCGAGGTCCGAGCAGACGGAGCGGACGTGTTTGTGGAGCCGAAGTACGGGAACCGCGTCTTGCTCGTTCGAACGGTGGCATCCGGGGCGACCGAACAGACGATCGCCACGGTTCGTCTCACCGTTACACGTCAGGAGGTGCGGGCGCCAATTACCCCGTTGGGTGAGTACGCCCCCTCGCTGCGCCGCTATGCCAATGTCGCCCCCACTCCGCTGAGTCCAAAGGAACGCGCCTTGTTCCTGGGACCGAATGCTCGCGTCCCGGTCGGGGGACCGGCCGTTCGTCTGCTCGCCGGCCAGAAACTGGCGGCCGACCGCTTGCGACTGGCTCGGCAACTGTACGACACGGTGCTGAGCCACATGACGTACAGGAAGGAAGGAAAAGGCTGGGGCCAGGGTGACGTGGCGTGGGCCTGCCAGGCGGGCTACGGAAACTGCACGGACTTCCACAGTCTGTTTATCTCGCTGGCCCGCTACTACGGCATTCCCGCTCGCTTCGTGATCGGCTTTCCCCTACCGGCGGAACGAGGCACAGGAACGATCGGGGGATACCACTGTTGGGCGTACTTCTATGTGGAGAGAATCGGCTGGATTCCCGTGGACATCTCCGAAGCGGACAAGCATCCGGCCCTGGCAAGCTACTACTTCGGGAATCTCACCGAGAACCGGATTGCACTGAGCATGGGCCGAGACCTGGTCTTGGATCCCACTCAAGCTGGCGAGCCGTTGAACTACTTCATCTACCCGGTCGCGCGGATCGGGGGAAAACCCGCAGGGAAGGATCAAGTCTGGTGGCGTGTGTCGTACCGCGACCTGGAAGTGGAGAACTGAAACACTGGACAAGGGCCGGCGAGTAATGTCGTCGAGCCGGACGCGCGAACGCGTCCGGCGTGGAGTCTGCAGCCCCAAAGGCGCACAGGATAAGCCCGGCGGTGCCCCGGTCGGACCGCCGGGCTTTTGGTGCGCCCATTCGACCTACCCCGAACGGTGGCTGTTTGCCTCTTCGAGCCGTGCCTCTTTCAGCAGGGTCCCGAGGATGTCGGTGGTTGTGATGATGCCGACGAGCCGTGATTGCTTATCGGTGACCAGGATTCTGTGGATGTGCGCGTCGATCATCCGCCGGATCACTTCGTACAGCGGCTCATCTTCGCGCACGGTAACCAGGTCGCGGGTCATGTACTCTTCGACGGTCGCCTCGGGCGACTGGGCAAACTCCTGCTCGATCTCCTCCCATCTGGACCACTCCTCGGAACCGATTTCGTACGGCTCCGGCGTCCGGTAGTAGATGGATGGGGACTCCTCAGCTCCTTCCGCGCGGTTTTCCTCGTAGGCCAGGACATCGGACGTCGTGAAGACCCCCACGCAGATGCCCAGGTCGTTGACGACCGGAGCACCGGAGATCTGTTCTCGCAGGAGCAACCGCGCCGCCTCGCTGATCGGATCTTCCGGCCGCAGCACGACAAGGTCTCGGCTCATGATCTCACCGGCCTTCACCTGGTGCAGCCACTCTGCAACGTGCATCGGTTCTCCTCCAGTTGTTGGGTCACTGGAAACGTCCTTGCTAACTTCGTGCCGTTCAGGAGGCGGCGGGGACCGGTGCACGGCGGGCGTAGGGGGCGAAGTTTGCACTGGAGCTGTCTCACTGTGCGGATTTGGGCAACCGACGCTGTCCGGTGTGTGCGAAATCGGTACACTGAAGGATGGGCAGCGACGACTCACTCTCCGGGGACCTACATGGGGCGACGAAAAACACCGCCGGGGAAACAATGTAGCGGTCCAGCCGAGCTGGGCGACGAGGTGAGCACCCGACTCGCGTACTTCCGCCTGACGCCGTCTGATCTTGAAGCTCTCGAGGAGCTGGCACCTCTGTTCGACGCCTACCTCGATGAATTCGTGGATGACTTTTACGATCACCTTCAGAGGTTCCCACAGACCGCGCGTTTCTTGCGAACGCCCGGACTGATCGAGCATCTGAAGCAGTCGCAGAAGGCTTACTTCCGTTCCCTGTTCTCGCGGGAGGCAGGCGAGGAGGTCGTCCAGCACCGCAAGAAGATCGGGGACAAGCACGCTGAGGTTGGCCTGGATCCGGCCTGGTTTTTGGGTGCGTACGCGCTGTACCTGGACTTTTGCCTGGATCGTCTCGCGCAGGAGGGAAAGCTACCCGAAACGTTCGCTCACCCGTTGCGCACGCTCCTGAAGCGTATCCTCTTCGATATCAGCCTCACCCTGGATGCCTATTTCGCGCGCACCACCGATCAGCTTCGCTTCGCCCTGGACATGCTGCAAAAGTCGAACACGGAACTGAAGGACTTCGCCCGTCTCGTCGGGCACGACATGCGCACTCCTCTCGCAACGATCCTCGGCCTGTGCGACGAGACACTGGACGAGTACGGCGACGAACTGCCCAAGGGCGCGTGCGAGCTGATTGAGGAGGCGCGCGCCCAAACGCGTCGACTGGCACACCTTCTCCACGAACTCGTGAGCATCGGCACAGCAAGCGGTGACGTGTCGGCGAGGGAAAACGTTTCGCCGGAACGGATCATCGAGCAGGTGCTGGATCGCCTGCGGGGGATTATCGAGGAGAGAAACGTGGTCGTGCACATCGAGAAGCCCCTGCCCCGAGTGCGTACCCATCCAGGACGGCTACGGGAGATTTTCTACCAGGTGCTCTCGAACGCGGTGAAGTTCTCCCTGGGCAATCCACCCGAAGTGCGAATCCGCGCCACCGAGGGCGAGGATATGCACACTTTCTACGTTGAGGACACCGGCCCAGGCATCGAGCCGGAATACATCGACCTGATGTTCACCCCCTTCTGGCGGCACCCACGGCACCGGAACACCTCCGGTACCGGTCTGGGGCTCTACTTCCTCCGCACGATGGTGGAAGAACAAGGGGGGACGGTGGAGGTGAAGAGCGAACCCGGCAAAGGCACCTGCTTCGCCATCTCTCTGCCTGCAAGCTCAGAAACCTACCGGGTCGAAAACAAAGCGTCCGCCTAGCCGGCCCCCTCGTCGCGATCGTTCAGCCATTTTTCCGACTGCGCGGTGCCCCCATGGTCTGTCGTAAAGGCCCCGTCCAATCGTTGGGAAGCCCAAGGGTTGGCACGTCACACCCCGTCCGCCGCCCGCTTCAGCGTCTGCCGCGGATGCACGTCCGCCCCCTTCGGAAGCACTGCGGACGGCGATTCACGGCGACTTGATGCCGTATTTGTCGAGCAGCCGGTACAGCCGTCTGCGGCTCACGCCCAGAGCACGGGCAGCTTTGGCTTTGTTCCACTTGTGCTCCTGAAGGACACGGATGATGTGAGCTCGTTCGAGGTCCTCGAGCGTCCCCCCGTTCTGAGCGCCGTTGCCTGCCACCGGGCTACGTTCACCAATCGGTCTTACGCTGATCCTGGACTTTCCACTCACGATGTCCGGGGGTAGATCGTTCACCGTGATCACCCCCTGCTCACACAAGATCTTGGCTCGCTCGATGACGTTTGCCAGTTCCCGCACGTTGCCCGGCCAGTCATATTCGATCAGCTTCTGGAGCGCCTCGGGCTCAATGTGCCGCGGCCCGCGGGGATCCCGGTTGAGGAAGTAGTCGACCAGAAGAGGGATGTCGCTGCGTCGTTCTCGAAGGGGGGGCAGATGGATCGTCACGACATTCAACCGGTAGTAGAGGTCGTCTCGAAACCTTTTCTCGGCCACTTCGTTGGCCAGATCCTTATTGGTTGCCGCCACGATCCGGACATTAACCTTGATCTCCTTGACGGAACCAACCCGGCGAAAGGTGCCGTCCTCCAGCACGCGGAGGAGCTTGGCCTGGATGCTGCCGGCCATCTCGCCGATCTCGTCGATGAAGAGCGTCCCGCCGTTAGCCAGCTCGAACAGGCCAGGCTTCGACGCGACCGCCGACGTGAACGCGCCCTTCTCATGACCGAACAGCTCGCTCTCGAGCAGAGTCTCCTGCAACGCGGCGCAGTTGATCACCACAAGCGGTTTATGGGCACGCCGACTCGCCTGGTGAATGGCCCGCGCCACCAGCTCCTTGCCCGTACCGCTTTCGCCGATGATCAACACCGGGCTGTCTGTGGGCGCAACCCGTTTGATCATGTGCAGAACCCGACGAATCGCCGGGCTCTCCCCCACAATCTCCACCTCCGGAGACGACTGCTTCAAAGCCGTTCTGAGCGCGTCGTTTTCGCGCGCCAGCCGCAGCCGCTCGTACGCGCGCTGGACGTGCAGCTCCAGCTCCGCGAGCTCGCATGGTTTCGTCAGATAGTCGTAAGCCCCCAGCTTCATGGCACGGATTGCCGTCTCCACCGTGGCATGGCCGGTCAACATGATCGCCTGTGTATCGGGATCCACTACGCGAAGCTGTTCGAGCAGTTGCACACCGTCGGCACCGGGGAGAGCGATATCAAGTATCGCGACGTCGAAGTGGCGGCCTTTTGCAAGCTCCAGGGCCGCTTCGGCCGACTCCGCCTCTTGCACAAGGTAACCCCGCCGCTTCAATCGGCGCGAGATGATGCTTCGAAACGCCGGATCGTCGTCGACAACCAGTACAGAGATGGCTTCCTGGCGCTCGGGTGCAGCGTTCTCCAGACCAGAAGCGCGTTCCATTACCTACCTCGGATTCTCGTCACATCTGCCCCGCCGGGGTCGCCCACGGTAAACGACGTCTGGCCTCTGCGAGCGCCGCGCCCTCTATCCCATTGTAATCGCGCACGCAGGGCGCACCGCCCGGCGCCCAGGTGCGAGCCGGCCGGCGCGCGGCGGCGCCCGAGCGTGCGCGCCGATCGGACGAATCGGACCGATCAGGCCGATCGGACCGATCATGGTCAGGCGCCCCTTCGATCCAAGGGCGTCTCACGATAGGAGCGGCGAGAGCTCGGTTGCGCGCGAGCACCGCGTGCGGAGGCCTGCCCCGTGGGCGGTGGCGGCACCAGCGCAAGGAGCTCTACGCTCCACCCTTTGGTTGGCGGGCCAACCTGGCCTTTGCAGGAAGGAGCAACGGGGACAGGAAAACCGGTTTGAGACCACGCCTGGCCATCCTCACGCGATGATCTCATGGATCACGCGGCCCGCCACATCGGTGAGCCGGAAGTCACGGCCGTTGTACCGGTAAGTGAGCCGTTCATGATCCAGCCCCAACAGGTACAGAATGGTGGCGTGGAGATCGTGCACATGCACCGGATTCACGGCCGCCTTGAATCCCACCTCATCCGACTCCCCATAGCTCACCCCGCCCTTCACACCACCACCGGCCAGCCAGAACGTGAAGCAATGGGGGTTATGGTCGCGACCCGGCTTGGCACCTGTTTGAGCGATCGGCAGGCGGCCGAACTCACCGCCCCAGATCACAAGCGTCTCATCCAGTAGACCGCGCTGCTCGAGGTCGGCCAACAGCCCCGCCACCGGCTGGTCCGTCTCACCGGCGAACTGCGCATGATTGCCCTTGATGTCAATGTGCCCATCCCAGGACCGCTGGTTCTCCATGCCGCCCGAATAGATCTGCACGAACCGTACGCCTCGTTCCACCAGCCGCCGTGCAATCAGACACTGGCGGGCGAAATGATCGCACTTCGGGTTACCGATACCGTAGAGGCGGTGGATGTGTTCAGGTTCGCGGTTGATGTCCAGAGCCTCCGGTGCGGCCATCTGCATGCGGAAGGCCAGCTCGAAGCTCTCGATGCGAGCGGCAAGATCCGACTCGACCTCGTACTTCCTGGCAAACGTCTCGTTCAGTTGCTTGAGGAAATCAAGCTCGCGACGCTGAGTCCCCACGGTTACCCCCTTGGCCAACCGCAGGTTGTCGATCGGGTCCCCCTGGGGCTTCAGGTGCGTGCCCTGGAACACGCCGGGCAGGAACCCAGCGCTCCAGTTGGCCGCGTGGCCCTTGGGCAAACCACGTCCCTTCGGGTCGCTCATGACCACAAACGCGGGCAAATTCTGGCTCTCACTGCCCAATCCATAGATCACCCATGAACCCACGCACGGAAATCCCATCCGTGTGAAACCGGTGTTCATCATGAACAAAGCGGGCGAATGGTTGTTCGACTCGGTGTAGCCCGAGTGGATGAAGGCCATCTTGTCCACATGCTCGCCAAGGTAAGGGAAAATCTCCGAGACCATCTTGCCCGATTGCCCCCTCGGATAGAACCGGAAGGGGGACTTCATCAGCCCGCCCACCTGGTTGCGGAAGAAGCCTGTCGTGTCCTTGAAGCTGGGATCGAACAGCTTAATGCTCTTCCCATCCCATTTGTCCAGACCCGGCTTGTAGTCCCAGGTATCCACGTGGCTCG
>Ga0256839_1002887_pt1 | contig 18490 bp, 8 predicted proteins | sample 354166metaG_FD_185968 | JGI IMG/M metagenome (GOLD analysis project Ga0256839, IMG submission 185968) | Hydrothermal vent microbial communities from Mid Atlantic Ridge, Atlantic Ocean - 354-166 | ecosystem: Environmental > Aquatic > Marine > Hydrothermal vents | place: Atlantic Ocean: Mid... | reverse complement strand
GCAGGGGTTTGGGCATAATGGCCGCCATATTCTGCCGCCCATTTTTCTGCCGTTGCGGTTGTACGGTTATAAACGGTGACGCCATAGCCGGCCTTTTGCAGATGACCCGCCATGGGATAGCCCATAACCCCAAGGCCCAGAAAAGCGGCTTTAATATTTTGCATAAATATACCTTTTAATCATGCGGTAGTTAATAATGCGGTGGTTTTTCATGAACCATGGGGCCATCTTCTGATGGGTTTTCAGGCGACGGATTCTCGAGATTTTCCAAACGTTCCTTGGCCCGCGCAAGATGTTTTTTGAGCTTGTCGATATCTTTCCACTGGGCATTCACCATATCGCTTAAATCCTGAATCTGCTGATCCTGATAGGCGATGGTGCGCTCAATTTCCTCAAGGCGTTTCATATCCGTCGTCATATTTATACTCATAGGGCTTATACGCATCCTGCGCATTCATTCAGCCACGGGTATAGCGCAATATACCTTATCTTGGCAATCTGGAATGACCCATCAGGAATTTATCAACGGCGCGGGCCGCCTGACGCCCTTCGCGAATGGCCCAAACCACAAGTGATTGGCCCCGGCGCATATCGCCTGCGGTAAAAACCTGTGCGCGGGAGGTGTGATAATCATCGGTTCCGGCAAGAACATTGCCGCGCGAATCAAGCGTAACGCCCAATTGTTCGAGCAGGCCTTCCTGCACCGGATTGGTAAAGCCCATGGCCAATAAGACCAGATCCGCGTCTATTTCAAATTCGCTGCCGTTGATTTTCTGGAATTTATCATCCACTTCATAACAGCGTATGGCCGCAAGATTACCCGCTTCATTGGCGACAAATTCCCCTGTGGCCATGCTCCATTCCCGGTCTGCGCCTTCTTCCTGACTTGTCGACGTGCGCAGCTTCATGGGCCAATCCGGCCAGACCAGTTCTTTATTCTCATGGGCCGGTGGTTTGGGCATAATTTCTATCTGGGTTACCGACAGGGCCCCTTGGCGAAATGAGGTGCCGACGCAATCCGATCCCGTGTCTCCGCCGCCGATGACGACGACTTTTTTTCCCCCGGCCAGAATATCTTTTTCATTGGGCAGCGGCTCGCCCGCGTTGCGCTGGTTTTGCTGGATAAGGAAATCCATGGCAAAATATACGCCGCTCAGGTCGCGGCCCGGAATGGGCAGGTCGCGGGGCTGTTCTGAGCCGCCGGCAAGGACAACCGCATCATAATGTTCGATCAATCTTTGGGCCGGAATATCCTGCCCCACATTCATGCTGGTCCAAAAGGTCACGCCTTCCTGTTCCATCTGTTGTACGCGCCGGTCAATCAGGCCTTTTGCCATTTTAAAATCGGGGATGCCGTAACGCAGCAAGCCGCCCGCCCGCCGGTTTTTCTCATAAACGGCAACGGAATGTCCCGCGCGAGCCAATTGCTGGGCGCAGGCAAGCCCGGCGGGGCCCGAACCCACCACGGCAATCTTTTTGCCGGTCTTTGTCTGGGGCAATAAAGGCGTGATCCAGCCTTCTTGCCAACCCTTGTCCACGATGGCGCATTCTATGGTCTTTATGGTCACGGGTTGGTCGTCGAGATTTAAGGTGCAAGCCGCCTCGCAGGGGGCAGGGCAGACGCGTCCGGTAAATTCCGGAAAATTATTGGTGGAATGCAGAACGTCCAAAGCATTTTTCCAATCACCGGTCCAGACCAGATCATTCCAGTCGGGAATCATATTATTCACGGGACAGCCCGTATGACAAAAAGGGATACCGCAATCCATACAGCGCCCCCCCTGCTGAGAGACCATATTATCCGGCAGCGGATTGATGAATTCATCATAATGCCTTACCCGATCCCCCGCCGGCGCATAGGTCCGTTCCTGACGGGTAAATTCCATAAATCCAGTAGGTTTTCCCATTTTCAGCTCCTTTAATTCAACGTTTGGCCGGTATAGGCAGATAACACGGTTTGGGTTGGCGCCATTTCCTGCAGGGCGCGGCGATATTCCACGGGCATCACTTTGACAAATTTCGGCAGATATTTATCCTGATTATCCAAAATAGTCCGGGCGCGTTCGCTGCCGGTGTAGCGCACATGATTTTCCAGAAGCGTCACCAAACGCTCCACATCATTGCCGGACATATTATTGCGCAGCACATCCACCCGTCCGTGACTCTCAAGGTCGCCGGACTGGTGTTTGCGGGCCATGGCATCTTCCTCGGGCAGGGGTTCCAGCTCCACCATGGCAAGGTTGCAGCGTTTATCAAAATCACCGACCTCATCCAAAACATAGGCAATGCCGCCGCTCATGCCCGCAGCAAAATTCCGGCCCGTCTCGCCGATGACCACAACGCAGCCGCCGGTCATATATTCAAGGCCGTGATCGCCGACCCCCTCAACCACCGCGATGGCCCCGGAATTGCGCACGGCAAAACGTTCCCCCGCGACACCGCGAAAATAACATTCGCCGCTGATGGCACCGTAAAGCACGGTATTGCCGACAATGATGCTGTTTTGCGGATCAATTTTACTGTCGGCAGCGGGATATATGATCAGCCGCCCGCCGCTAAGCCCTTTGCCCACATAATCATTTGCGCCGCCGGACAGCTCCAGCGTGACGCCTTTGGCGACAAAGGCCCCGAAGCTTTGTCCTGCCGTTCCCGTCAGCTTGACATGAATGCTGTCATCGGGCAGGCCGGCAAAGCCGTATTTTTCCGCAATGCGGCCCGACAATAATGCCCCGGTAGAACGGTCCGTATTATTGATGGCGGCTTCGATCAAGACCGGTTTTCTATGGGCCAGCGCCTCTTTGGCTTTGACCAATAATGTTCGATCCAGCACCGCGTCCAGATTATGCTCCTGGGTTTTTGTGTTATATATATCGCTGCCCGCAGCGGCAGCAGGCATGTGGAACATACGGCTAAAGTCAAGGCCATCGGCCTTCCAATGCCGAATAGCGGCATTTTTGGACAGCAAATCAGGCCGGCCAATGATTTCATGAAGATGGCGCACGCCCATTTCGGACATGATTTTGCGGACTTCTTCGGCGACAAAAAAGAAATAATTGATCACATGTTCCGGCTTGCCTTTGAATTTACGGCGCAGCACAGGATCCTGGGTCGCAACCCCGACGGGGCAAGTATTCAGATGACATTTGCGCATCATGATACAGCCCGTGGCGATGAGCGGGGCGGTCGCAAAACCAAATTCATCGGCCCCCAGCAAGGCTCCGATGATCACATCCCGCCCCGTTTTCAGGCCGCCGTCCACTTGAACGGATATGCGATCCCGTAATTTATTAAGCACTAACGTCTGCTGGGTTTCCGCCAGCCCCATTTCCCATGGGCTTCCGGCATTTTTAATACTGGTCAGCGGGCTCGCGCCCGTACCGCCGTCATATCCTGATATCGTCAGATGATCCGCCTTGGCCTTGGAGACACCGGCGGCAACAGTTCCGACACCAATTTCCGAGACAAGCTTGACGCTGATCCGGGCCGTTGGATTGACATTTTTCAGGTCATATATCAATTGCGCCAGATCCTCAATGGAATAGATGTCATGATGCGGCGGCGGTGAAATCAGACCGACACCGGGCGTTGAATGGCGCACCTTGGCAATCACGGCGTCCACTTTATGGCCGGGTAATTGGCCGCCTTCGCCGGGTTTTGCCCCCTGGGCCATTTTGATCTGGATTTCATCCGCATTGACCAGATATTCCGTGGTCACGCCAAAGCGGCCCGAGGCCACCTGTTTAATGGCGCTGCGCCGCAGATCACCGTTTCTGTCGGGGGTGAAACGGTCTGGTTCTTCGCCGCCCTCGCCGGTATTGGATTTTGCCCCAATGCGGTTCATGGCAATGGCAAGTGTGGTATGGGCCTCGCGGCTGATGGCCCCAAAGGATATGGCGCCCGTGGAAAAGCGTTTGACGATTTCACTGGCCGGTTCCACCTCATCCAGCGGGATGGGCTTGTTTGCCAGTTTTATCTTAAACAGCCCGCGCGGGGTAAGAAGGCGGGTGGATTGTTCATTGATGGCCTGCGCAAAAACATCATATTGTTCCTGATTGCTGCCGCGCACGGCATGTTGCAGGCTGCTGACACTTTCCGACGTCCACATATGGTCTTCCCCGCGAAGGCGCACAGCATATTCACCGCCCACATCCAGGGCGTTGTCATAGACAAGACTATCCGTGAAGGCCTGCTCATGGCGCATGATGGTCTCGCGGGATATTTCTTTCAGCCCGACGCCTTCGATGGTGCTTTGGGTCTTGGTGAAATATTTCTCAATGAATTCACTATTCAACCCCACGGCATCAAAAATTTGCGCGCCGCAGTAGGATTGATAGGTGGAGATGCCCATTTTGGACATGACTTTCAAGATACCCTTGTCAATGGCTTTGGTATAGCGCATCCGCGCTGTGCGTGGGCTGATCCCTTGTTGATCGCGGGTCGTAAGGGCGTCGATTGTTTCAAAGGCAAGATACGGATTGATCGCTTCGGCGCCATATCCGGCCAAAACGCAGAAATGATGAACTTCCCGGGCTTCGCCGGTTTCGACCACCAGCCCGACAGACGTGCGCAGGCCCTTGCGGATCAAATAATGATGTACCGCAGAAGTGGCGAGCAGCGCCGGAATGGCCATGCGGCCTTCGCTCACACCCCGGTCGGACAGGATGATGATATTGTCGCCTTCGATAACGGAAACTTCGGCCAGAAGGCAAATGCTTTCAATGGCATTATCCATGTCTTCTTCCTCTTGACCCTTTTTCCTCTGGCCAGAGTTGTAAGTGACATCGATTGTTACGGTTCTGAAATTATTGTCGGGAATATCGCCGATGGTCCGTATTTTCTCCAGATCCTCATTGCTTAAGACCGGTTGGCGAACCTCAAGCCTTTTATGGGTGCCGACCCCTTCAATATCGAGCAAATTCGGCCTTGGCCCGATGAAGGACACCAGCGACATAACGGCCTCTTCCCGGATGGGGTCTATGGGTGGGTTGGTTACTTGGGCAAAATTCTGCTTGAAATAGCTATAGAGTAACTTTGATTTGCTGGACAGGGCAGAAATGGGCGTATCTGTCCCCATGGAGCCGAGCGCCTCCTGCGCGCTGCTGGTCATGGGCGGAAAGAGTAATTTGATGTCTTCCTGCGTATATCCAAAGGCCTGCTGGCGTTTTAACAAAGGCACATCAGTTGAATGATGGGGCGCAAATTCTGCGGGCAGATCTTCCAGCTTGATGCGTGTCCGGTCCAGAATCGCGCCATAATCATGGGTGCCGGACAGCTCTGCCTTGATTTCTTCATCGCTGACGATGCGGCCCTGCTTGGTATCAATCAGCAACATCTTGCCGGGTTGCAGACGCCATTTTTGAACAATTTTATTCTCGGGGATAGGCAATACGCCCATTTCCGATGCCAAGACAACCATGTCGTCATCCGTCACAAGATAACGGGCCGGACGCAAACCATTACGGTCAAGGGTCGCGCCGATCAGGGTGCCATCGGTAAAGGCCATGGCGGCGGGGCCGTCCCAAGGCTCCATCAGGGCCGCATGATATTCATAAAAGGCCCGGCGTTTTTCATCCATCAGGGGATTACCGTCCCAGGCTTCGGGAATCAGCATCATCATGGCATGCACGATGCTATAGCCCCCGGCGACGAGCAGCTCAAGCGCATTGTCAAAGCTTGCCGTATCTGAAATACCTTCCGGTATCAGCGGCCAGAGCTTGTCAAGATCATCCCCAAGCAGCGTGGATTCCATACTGAAACGCCGTGACGCCATCCAGTTGACATTGCCGCGTACCGTATTAATCTCGCCGTTATGGCACACCATACGGAAGGGCTGGGCCAAACTCCATGTGGGGAAAGTATTGGTGGAAAACCGTTGATGCACAAGGGCGAGCGCCGATTTCATGCGCTTGTCCAGAAGGTCGGTATAATAGACGCCGACCTGACTTGCGAGCAGCATCCCCTTATAGAGCAGAGTGCGGCTGGAGCAGGAACAGCCATAATATTGGCTGGTGTCTTCAGCCATATCAAACGTGATATTGGAGAGCTGTTTGCGGATCAGATAGAGCTTTAATTCAAAAGCGGCATTGGTTTTACAATTGTCACCAATGCCGACAAAGCCTTGAATAATGGCTGGCTCCGAGGCCTTGACGCCTTCTGAAAAACCACTGTTATCGGTGGGAACTTTGCGCCAGCCCAGGAATTTTTGGCCCTCCTGATCGATCAGATTCTCAAAAGTCTTTTTAATTTTGTCAGCAACAGATTTTTCATGGGGGACAAAAATCATCAAGACCCCGTAATCACCGAGCTTCGGCAAGACTATTTTCTCTTTTTTGGCCGCCGCCTGCATGAATTCGTCGGGCATTTGTATGAGGATGCCGGCCCCGTCGCCGGACAAAGGGTCCGCGCCCACAGCGCCCCGGTGGGTGAGGTTTTCAAGAATTTTTAAGCCATTGGCCACAATTTCATGGCTTTTAATGCCTTTTATACTGGCAACAAAGCCAATACCGCAGTTGTCATGTTCGTTGACAGGGTTATAGAGGCCTTCTGCTGAGGGTAATCCGGTGGTTTTTTGGCTGTGGGTCTTTGTGCCGGCACCATTTTGTGGCTGTTTTTGGTTCATTCCTTAAAATACTCCTCGACTAAAAATACTTTATGTAAAGTTCGCGCAAAAAACCTGCCCTCTTTTGCGATAAAGAAAGATTGGTTTTAAACGCTGTTTTTAAAGTCAGTTTATGACGTTTTATTCTATTGGCTTTACTCAGGCATCTTTTTGTAACAGGCCGTAGAATTTTGTCTCACATAATGCAAGTGGTGGCACATAAGTCTGACGTAAATTTTCTGCAATATTTATGGTTATTTACAAAATTAACTGCAGGGTTGAACTCTTAATAGGTATTTTTCTACTGATTTTTACGGTTAAAATCAAGCAATAGGTTATTTTTTTATGTGCAGCGCAGCAGAGATGGCCAGAAAAAATCTTTATTTTCAAACCATTAGCCGAAAATTAAAAAATGATAATTTGCTATAGGCCATTTCCGTTGAAAATAATAAATGGCGGCATTGGTTAAAAATCAAGCAGAGGGTGATTAAGGATTAGGCAGCATGCCAAAATTAAAGGCATCTCTTGCAAACCGCAGGCGGCAAACTTTCTGAAATGCAAAACCCTTGATTCAGAGTCTATAGCGCTTGCAAAAAAAACGATCAGGACGTAAAGCTGAAATATGAGAATGCTTCTTCAGACAATATATGATCTGCCCATATTTCAGGCGGTGCCGGAAATTTTGCAGCGCCTGTGCGATCATAACAATCTGGTATTGCAGGCCCCGCCCGGCGCGGGAAAGACGACGGTGGTGCCGCTTTGTCTTTTGGATCAGCCCTGGTTTAAGGCGAATAGCCGAATCATCATGTTGGCACCCCGCAGGCTGGCGGCCCGTACGGCGGCGCGGCGTATGGCAGATCTGTTGGGCGAAAAAGTCGGACAAACGGTGGGCTACCGCGTTCGGCTGGATCATAAGGTCAGTGATCAGACCCGAATTGAAGTGGTTACGGAAGGGGTGCTCATTCGAAAGTTGCAGCAAGACCCGGAACTCTGCGGCATCAGCGCAATTATATTTGATGAATTTCATGAACGTTCGCAAGAAGCTGACCTTGGTTTGGCTCTATGCCTTGATATTCAGCAAGGCCTCAGGGAAGATTTAAAATTGATCGTTATGTCGGCGACATTGGACGGCGAAAATGTCGCGCGCCTTATGGGCGGGGCCCCTATTGTGACCAGTCAGGGCCGGGCCTATCCCGTGGATTTACGCTACCTTGATCGCCCGCCGCCGGCCACAGCCCCCATTGAGCGCACGGTGGCCGAGGCCATATTGCGCGCGGTGCAACAGGAAAGCGGCAGCATCTTGGTCTTTTTGCCGGGGGCGGGGGAAATTGAACGTTGCGCCGCGATGGTGCGCGGGTTTGATTTGGGCCGTGATGTTATTATTGCTCCGCTATATGGCATGATGCCGGCGGCAGATCAGGATCGGGCGATTCTTGCTGCGCCTGCGGGAAAACGTAAAATTGTTCTGGCCACGGCCATTGCGGAAACCAGCCTGACCATCGACGGCATCCGCATTGTGATTGATGGTGGTTTGGACCGCAGCCCCCGTTATGACGCGCGGTCTGGCATGGCGCGGCTGGAAACCCGTAATCTGTCACGGGCATCAGCAGAACAGCGGGCGGGCCGGGCGGGACGAACGGCGCCGGGCCTGTGTTTTCGTATGTGGACTGCGGCGGCCCAGCGGGGGTTAATGCCTTTTTCGGCTCCGGAAATTACCAAAGCGGATCTGGTGCCACTGGCGCTGGAACTGGCCAATTGGGGGATTGCGGATCCGGAGGAATTGCGCTGGCTTGATGTGCCGGACAGGGGGGCAATGGCCGCCGCGCGGGCGATATTGGTTTCGCTTGGGGCGCTGGATGCTGCGGGGCGAATTTCGGCCCATGGCAAAAAGATGACCCGCTTGGCCATGCACCCCAGATTGGCTCATATGATTCTTAAAGCAAAAGAGAGGGGGCTTGGCCGGCTGGCTGTGGAAATAGCGGCGTTATTGGCCGAGCGGGACATTCTGCGCCACAGATCAACGGACGTGCGCCACAGGCTGGAGGCCCTGCGATATTTTTGTGCCGGTGACCGGCCCGCGGCCCAGCGCATGGGCGGCGACCTGCCCGCTTTGCAACAGGTCAAAAGACAGATGGAGGGCTGGTGCAAATCCCTGAAAATATCTAAAAAAGAAGATAGCCCGCTGAGCAAAGCCGGCCTTTGCCTCGCGCTGGCCTATCCGGGCCGCATTGGGAAGAGACGCCGGGGGGCTGAACCGCGCTACCATCTTTCCGGCGGGGCCGGGGCGGCGCTGGAGGCCGCAGACAGCCTTGGCGGCGAGAAATATTTGGCGATCGGCCATTTGGCTCCCAACACTTATAAAGGGTTAAAATCCAAGAACGCCCAGGAGCCGCGAATTTATCTGACGGCCCCTTTGGACGAGGCAGATATATGGGATGTTTTTTCTGATCAAATCACCGCTGTAGAACAGGTCGAATGGGATGAACGTCGCCAGCTGGTTCAGGCCCGAAAAAGGAAAATGCTGGGTCAACTGGTGATCCATGAGGAAAAATTGAAAAACCCGGCGTCAGGTCCCAAGGCAGACCAGGTGATGCCCGCCCTTTGTGATGGCATCCGAAAAATGGGCCTTGCGTCATTGCCCTGGGATAAACAGGGCATCGCCCTTCGGGCGCGAATTTTATTTTGCGCCCGTTATGACCCCGCAGGGAAATGGCCCGATCTGTCCGATGAGGCGCTTTTGGCCGGACTGGAAGACTGGCTGGGGCCTTATCTGGAGGGTATCATGAGCCGCGAACAATTGTCGAAACTGGCTTTGGTGGAAATACTGAAGAATTTCCTCACATGGCCGCAGCAGGAGGCCTTGGATCGTCTGGCCCCCAGCCATTACCGCGCGCCGAGTGGCTCTGGAATTACGCTTGATTACCGCGATGATCCCCCCGTATTGGCCGTGCGGCTGCAAGAGATGTTCGGTCTGGATAAAACGCCGGCCATTATGGCGGGCAAGGTAACCTTGTTGGTGCATCTGTTATCACCGGCGGGAAGGCCCATTCAAGTGACGCAGGACCTGGAGAATTTCTGGGGGTCAAGTTATGAGGCGGTTAAAAAAGACATGAAGGGGCGTTATCCCAAACATCACTGGCCGGACGATCCTTTGGCGGCTCAGCCGACCAGCAGAAGCCTTAAAAGTCGCCGGAAGAAAAAGTAAATTATTTTAATTAATTTTTTTCGACAATATGCGTGTATTTGCCAAGGTTTTGGGAAAGTCAAGGTTAAAGGATAAATACTAGCTGTTGACATTAATCAAGGGTCAAAATACCATATCTTGTGTTGAGGGTGATTTGAGGGTGTTCAGGATCAGATAGTTGTTTTACTACAAGGCGCTAGGGCGCAGGTAATACAAAAGCTATAATAGATCAATAATAATGCTTCGGAATCTGAGAAACAACGTTACGCCGCAATGGAATGAAATAATAACTTTATTTTATGCTAATATATAAAGCCCGAAATGAGCTGGCGTAATATTTATGGGCTGGCGTCGTATCATGGTGGGTTGACCATTGAATTGGTACATTGATTGATAAATGTGAAAGAGGGAGTGTCCGCGTGTCGGGAATGTTATTTAAAGAAGCTGTACAGGTAAAGAATCATTCGCGGGTGGAAACCATCCCAGAGCGGAATGATTTGCTCACGGCTTTTGGCAAGGCGACCCTGAGGGATCGTTATTTATTGCCCGACGAAGATTTTCAGGATATTTTTGCCCGTGTGGCCAGTTATTACAGTGATGATCAGGCCCATGCGCAGCGTCTCTATGATTATATCAGCAAGCTTTGGTTTATGCCGGCCACACCTATCTTAAGTAATGGTGGTACCAAGCGCGGTCTGCCTATTTCCTGTTTTCTGAATGAGGCCAACGACAGCCTGCAGGGCATTGTGACCCTGTGGAATGAAAATGTCTGGCTGGCCTCAAAGGGCGGCGGCATTGGCAGCTATTGGGGAAACTTGCGTTCCATCGGTGAAGAAGTATCGACCAATGGCAAAACATCAGGCATTATTCCGTTTATTCGGGTGATGGACAGTCAAACTCTGGCCATTTCCCAAGGCTCGCTTCGGCGCGGCAGCGCGGCGGTGTATCTGCCGGTCAATCATCCCGAGATTGAAGAATTCATTGAAATTCGCCGGCCCACAGGTGGGGACCCGAATCGCAAGGCACTGAACCTTCATCATGGAATTGCTATTTCTGATGCTTTCATGCGGGCGGTGGAAGATGATGAAGAATGGGCGCTGCTTAGTCCCCATGATCAAACAGTGCAAAAGACAGTATCGGCGCGCGGCTTGTGGATTCGTATGCTGATGGCGCGTATTGAAACCGGTGAGCCTTATATGTTGTTCAGTGACCATGTGAATAACGCGATCCCCGAGCATCACAAGCTTGCCGGGCTGAATGTCAAAACATCCAATCTCTGCTGCGAGATCACCCTGCCGACGGGGATGGATCATTTGGGCAAAGAACGCACGGCCGTATGCTGCTTGTCTTCGATCAATCTGGAAAAATATGATGACTGGAAAGATGATGAACTTTTTATCACGGATGTGATGCGGTTTCTGGATAATGTGCTGGATGATTTTATTGCCCGCGCGCCGGATACTATGGCGCGTGCCACCTATGCGGCCATGCGCGAACGCAGTGTCGGCCTTGGCGCTATGGGCTTTCACAGTTTTCTGCAAAACCGCATGATTCCTTTTGAATCTGTTATGGCGCAGGTTTGGAACAAGCGCATATTCAAACATATTCAGGAAGGTGTGGACGCGGCGTCCAAATTGCTCGCAGAAGAAAAAGGCGCCTGCCCGGATGCCGCCGATTATGGTATGAAGGAGCGTTTTTCAAATAAGACCGCCATTGCGCCGACCGCGTCTATTTCGATCATTTGCGGCGGGGCAAGTCCCGGCATTGAGCCCATCGCGGCCAATAGTTTCACGCAGAAAACTCTGTCCGGCTCTTTTAATGTGCGCAGTCAGGCTTTGCGCCGCCTGCTTGCCGCCAAAGATAAAGATACCGAAGAAGTCTGGTCGTCTATTTCCATAAATGGCGGCTCGGTTCAACATCTTGATTTTCTTGACGCCCTTGAAAAAGATGTTTTTAAAACCGCCTTTGAGCTGGATCAGCGCTGGGTGATTGAACATGCGGCTGATCGCGCCCCAATGGTGGATCAGGCCCAATCCATCAATATTTTTCTGCCGGCGGATGTCCATAAGCGGGATTTGCACCAGATTCACTTTCAGGCCTGGAAAAAAGGCGTGAAAAGCCTTTATTATTGCCGGTCTCTCTCTATCCAGCGGGCGGAAAGTTCCGACAGCGCAACGGCAACATCCAAGGAAAATTCACAAAAGGCGATGGTGAAGGGCAGAGAGATTCTTCAGGAAGCCGCGCTGGAAAGCATGGATTATGAAGAATGCCTGTCATGCCAGTAATGTGTTTTGCCAAGAAAACGCCGCCCGTAATCATCGTCTTTAAATAGTTAAGGTAATCTGCCCCATGTCCCTTCTCGAGGAACGCATTGTTTATAAACCCTTCCAATATCCCTGGGCCTATGACGCCTGGCTGACGCAGCAACGCATTCACTGGTTGCCGGAAGAAGTCCCTATGGCCGATGATATTAAAGACTGGAATATGAAGATTACCGAAGGGGAAAAACATCTGTTGATGCAGATTTTCCGGTTCTTTACCCAAGCGGATGTGGAAGTGAATAATTGTTATATGCGCCACTATACCCAAGTCTTTAAACCGACCGAGGTGCAGATGATGCTGGCGGCTTTTTCCAATATGGAAACCATACATGTGGCGGCCTATAGTCATCTTCTTGATACCCTTGGCATTCCCGAGACCGAATATGAAGCCTTCCTCAATTATGAAGAGATGAAGGCCAAATATGACTATATGCAAATCTGGGGGGTGGAGACAAAGACGGATATTGCCAAAACGCTGGCAGTTTTTGGCGGCTTTACCGAGGGTCTGCAACTTTTTGCCTCTTTTGCCATTTTGATGAATTTCCCGCGCCATAATAAAATGAAGGGCATGGGACAGATTGTCACCTGGTCTGTGCGTGATGAAAGCCTGCATACCAACAGCATCATTCAATTATTTCATACCTTTGTGCAGGAAAATCCGGAAATCTGGACGGATGAACTACAGCATGACCTGACGGAGGCCTGCAAGACCATTGTCGATCATGAAGATGCCTTCATCGACCTTGCGTTTGAAATGGGTGATATTGAGGGGCTTACGGCGGGCGATGTGAAGGCTTATATTCGCTATATCGCCGATCGGCGCTTGACCCAGTTAAATCTGTTGCCGATATATTTCATTGGCAATAATCCGCTGCCCTGGATGGATGAAATTCTGAATGGTGTTGAACATACCAATTTCTTTGAGAATCGCTCGACAGAATATTCAAAGGCCTCGACCACGGGAGACTGGCAAGAGGCCTTTGATTAAGGCTTAATTTCCCCGCCATTTCCTGAGGGTTTGACGCGCAAGCTCTTTTTCTGAAAAGTCCGTTCTGGAGGCCAGGGCCTCTGCCAATAATTTTTGCGCCTCTGCGCGCCGGTTCAGCTTGTCTAATGTCATGGCCAGATGGTATTTTATTTCAGGATCGCTGAAGCGTAAAACCAAGGCCTTTCTGAGCAAGGGCAGCGCAATTTCGGGGTTGCCGCGCTGGCTCTCTATCCAGGCCAGTGTATCCAGAATATTGGGATTATCGGGGAGGATCTGATGGGCTTTTCTGGCATAGTTTAACGCTTTATCTTCGTTGCCGATGCTAAAATTAACGCTGGCAGCATTATTCAGGATGATCGGCATATTCGGGTTGTTTTCAAGTAGTCTATCGTGGAATTCTGCCGATTTTTTTATTTGCTGATCCTGTTTATAAGCGCTTCCCAACACTAGGGCAGCCCTTATATCTTCCGGATATTTTTTATGCCAGTCTTCCATTGTGGCAATCGCTTTTTTACTTTGACCGGACTGATTATAGGTTCGATATAACCCCATAACAGCCACAGGATTATCACCGGCCTTGAGAGCGGTTTGATAAAATTCTTCGGCTTTGTCATATTCCTTCAGCGCCGCATATAGCTCGGCCGATAATATATCCGCCGCCGGATCGCCTTCTTTGCTGATGGCCCGAAGATTTTGCAAAAGCGTAAAGCCATTCGTACGATCCGCATCATCAATGGCTATTTTGATCAGCGCGATATAGGCATCGGCAAGCTCAGGGTTCCAGGCCAGCGCCTTGTGCAAGGTTTTTCGCGCGGCTTTTCGTTTATTCTGTTTGAGTTGGGCATTGGCCAGTGCGAGCAGGGCGTCGCCTTGCCTTAAGGCATATTCCACGGCAAGTTTATAGCTTTTGATGGCTTCGCCGGGTTCATTCAATCTTTCAAACAGCTGTCCGCGCAAACTATAGGCGCCGGAATGTTTCGGGAAATTTTCAATAAACCCCGAGGTGGCCCCAAGCGCCGATTTGACATCATTATTTATCAGAAATCCATCTACCAGACGGCTTAGGGTTATAAAGTTATGACCATCAATCGAATAGGCTTTTTTATACCAGAACAGAGTATTTTCAACGTCTTTATTCAGCTTGTATATATTGCCAAGCTCCAACATGAGAAAATGGCTGCTTGGGCTTTTTTCCAATTGCTGGCGCAGTTTCAAGATGGCCTTGTCCGCATGACCTTCGATGACATCCATCCGCGCCAGATGAACCAGACTGGTGATATTATTTTCATCAAGCGCCCGCGCGGCAAGATAGCTTTCCCGGGCGGTTTTATGGTCTCCGGCCAGACCAGCTGCTGTCCCATAGAGGTTAAGCAGAGGGGCGTTTTCCGGGTCTTTATCTTTCAGTTTCTGAATGATGGCAACGGCTGTGTCATATTGCCCGGACTGTTGGTATGCCTTGGCCAGCAACAGCTTTATGTCCAGAGAATCCAGGTTATGCTGTTCTGCCTGTAAAAGATTATCAATGGCATCCCCAATGGAGCCGGCGGCCATTTTCCCCCGGGCAAGATTGGTAAGGCTTTCGGGCGATTTTGGCAGTATCTTTGTGACTGTCTCAAAATAATGGTTGGCTTTTTCAATATTACCCAGCTCCAAATAGACCAATCCCAGCATGGTGAGAATGGTTGGGTTGCCGGGCTGGTGACGGAAGGCTTCAGACAGCACAATATTGGCGGCTATTGGGTCAGAGGCTTGCAATTCCAAGGCCCCAAGAAGCCGCATGGCCCCGATGTCGCCGCGTTCCAGTTTTAAATATTTCTGCAGACTCTGCCGGGCTTCATCAAGATTCCCAAACTGGAAATTGGTCAGTCCTGACAGATAATAATATGTCGGATTGGCCCGCATCATTTCCGGAGGGATGGAACGCAGAATATTTATGATGGCAATCATATTGGTATTGGAGGTTGAGAAATCCCCCTGCGCCGCTGTGATAACGGCTTTTAAATATCTGGCCCGTGGTTCCCTTGGGATCAAATGAAGGATAAAATCCACATCTTCATTGGCGGCGTCATATTTTTTGACACCAAAATATAAGGCCGCGCGGGTTAATCTGGACATGACATTGGTGTCATCAATGGCCAGCGCTTCGTTAATGGCCTCTATGGCTTTTTGAGTGGAACCCCGTTGTTTGTGAATTTTTGACTTTATAATCAAAGCATTAGGATATGATTCTGCGGCAGGCGGAATGCTGTCAATATAGTCAAGAGCCGGCCCAAACTGCTTATGAACCGCCGCAACTTGCGCCAGCCCCAGCTTTGCCTGATAAAGAACGGGATTGCGGTCAAGGGCTTCCTGATAACTGCGTTTGGCATTGGCCAGCTTCTTATGACCAAAATAGGCGCGGCCGCGCAGGTAAGAAATCTCTGCCTCAATAGCATCATCACGATTACCGTTATTGATAACATCCAAAAGATATTTATTCTTGCCCTGAAGGATATAAGCATGGCCAAAGAGAACAATTAACTGATTGTAATCCGCGCCGCGCTCCCGGGAAAAATCAAGCTCGATTTCCGCGCCGGCCCCGTTGCCTTCCTTAATCAGTATTCTGGCCATCAAGATCCGGGACGGCAGATGTACGGGATTAATTTTCAGGGCATTTTTAAGATGAATTTTGGCTTCTTTCTTTTTCTTGTCATGAAAATTGATCAAGGCGTTTTCATAACTTTGTTCGGCCTGCGCTGATTGTGCCTTGTTAATGGCCATCGCGGGCGTAATGGTCATTAACGCTGTGAGCGTGATACATGCCCATAGAGAAAGCCGACCCAGAAATTTGAAGGTTAATCTTATGGGGTTTAAGCTTTTGGACGGGGCCTTCCCAGGTTGGATTTTGTGCAAATCAAGCTCTGGTTTATTCTTTTCTTTACGGTGTTCCCGGTACATTTATTCTGGCCTTTACGTCATTATCTCATGGTTGAGTCTTGCTTGGGGTTACTTATGGAACAAAATGTATAATAAATTATTGCGAAACCGGATTTCACACGAAATTATTCACACTTAACCTGTTTCAAAGCGGGACAAATTTCAGAATTACTGTCGGGAAACTTTACAACCCTCTAAGAAAATCCGTTAAGAATGCTGCATAACATACTGTAATTGAAAAAGATTTTATTTTTGGCATGGTATTTGCCTAGACTATTAACAAACAATTTACGTATGTCATATATTTATGACCGATAGAGTCTCAGAATAAGTAAATGAAGGATTGGGCAAAAAATGACCTTTAAAAAGATATTTTTAACCGCAGGCATTATCGCCGCAGGAGCCATATCAGCATCAGCATCAGAAATCATTGTTGATAATGCGCCGGGGACCGCGAATGGGACGCCTGGGGCTTTTTCCTATATTGGCAAGGGCAGCTCCAAGGATCATATGGGCGGGTCGCGATATGATATCTATAGCATGGAAATATCCCGTGTGAATGGCATCATGACGGTCAGGATCAATACGAGATTTGTTGATTATAACACCCAAAACGGCCTTAATTTCGGCGACTTGTTTATGAGTACAGAAGGGGTTGATGGCAGACCTGTCTGGGATCCGACAGGTGATCCTGCGGATGGATATAAAGACGATGATTCTTATACAACCGGAACCCAATGGGATTATGTTTATGACCTGAACGGGGCAAGAAACCTTACAGGAAATAACATCGATAATACGTCTGCGCAATTGCATGAATTAAATGATTATGATTTGTCGGAATCGGATGACAGGAATAACTTTAAATATGGCAGCTCGCGCGGTAATAAAACCCAATTATACCGCGTTAAGGATGAAGATGATGCCTATGCGAATTCATTTGCCACGGGTTCTGTAGAAACCAGCACCAGTGATAATTATCTTCAGTTTGTTTTTGATGTCTCCGGCACACAGCTTGCGAGCGCCGAACAAATAGCCTTCCGTTGGACCATGTCATGTGCCAATGATATCATTGAGGGTGTGGTTAATTTTGGCGCAAAAGTTCCGGAGCCTGCCGCGCTGGGTCTGTTATTTCTTGGACTGGCAGGGGTTGGTTTTGCCCGCCGCCGCGCGCGGACGACATAATATAATTCCCGCTGGTGCGTAAATTTATGACGGCCCTCAAATTTTTGAGGGCCGCTTTTTATGGGGCGCAGGTCCTGATCCTAGATATCTGCCGCTAATCTTGTACCCTGATCTATGGCGCGTTTGGCATCCAGTTCTGCGGCGACATCCGCGCCGCCGATGAGGTGATAAGGTTTTTCAAGTCCATCCGCAAGGTCGCGCAGGGGGGTTTGTCCGGCGCAGATGATGATATTATCCACATCAAGAATATGGTTTTTTCCGGCGGCACTATAATGCAGGCCCTGATCATCAATTTTCTGATATTCGCAGCCGGAAACCATGGTAACCCCCTTGTTTTTAAGGCCTATTCTGTGGGCCCAGCCGCTGGTTTTCCCAAGCCCGCCCCCAACTTTTGATGCTTTGCGTTGAAGCAGGGTTATGACGCGTTTTGAAGGATGGGTTTTGGCGATCATGCCTTCTACGCCGCCGCGCGCGGTGAAAGTCATATCGACCCCCCATTCTGCCATGAAGGCCGGAATATCAAGGCTGGTGGACGGGCCATCATGGCTCAGATATTCAGCCACATCAAACCCAATGCCGCCCGCCCCGATGATGGCGACTTTGTTACCGACTTTTGCGCCCAGAATAACCTCTTTATACATCAGGGTTTTTGCATGGGAAATGCCTTCAATGTCAGGTGTTCGTGGTGAAATCCCGGTGGCAAGAATAACCTCATCGAAATCAGCCTTGTTTAATTCTGCGGCGGTGACGGGGGTATTTAAATGCAGTTTGACGCCCGTTAATTCAATTTGTTTGGCGTAATAGCGCAGGGTTTCTGAAAATTCTTCCTTGCCGGGAATGCGTTTGGCCAGATTAAATTGCCCGCCGATTTCGGCGGCGGCATCATATAATGTGATATCGTGACCGCGCATGGCGGCGGTGACAGCAAAAGACAGTCCCGCAGGGCCCGTGCCGATGACGGCCAGCTTTTTTGGGTTTTGGGCGGGCGTAATGATAATTTCCGTTTCATGGCAGGCCGCCGGATTAACCAGACAACTGGCTATTTTACCGACAAAAATATGATCAAGACAGGCCTGATTACAGGCAATGCATGTATTGATTTCATCGGCCCGATTTTCAGCGGCCTTGGCGACAAAATTGGCATCAGCCAGAAAAGGACGTGCCATGGAGATCATATCCGCATCGCCCCGCGCCAATATTTCTTCGGCGACTTCGGGCGTATTGATTCGATTAGAGGTGATCACGGGAATGGACAGGGCTTTTTTGAATTCCGCCGTGACCCAGGTGAAGGCCGCCCG
>Ga0256839_1002886_pt1 | contig 18492 bp, 18 predicted proteins | sample 354166metaG_FD_185968 | JGI IMG/M metagenome (GOLD analysis project Ga0256839, IMG submission 185968) | Hydrothermal vent microbial communities from Mid Atlantic Ridge, Atlantic Ocean - 354-166 | ecosystem: Environmental > Aquatic > Marine > Hydrothermal vents | place: Atlantic Ocean: Mid... | reverse complement strand
ACAGGGACATGAGCTCCTCATCGTGGCCCAAGGGCCAGAGGCGGAAGAGGCCCTGGCCGCCCTGGTTCGCCTCGTCGAACAGGAGCTGGTGGAACCGCAGGAGGTGACCGCTCCCGACACGCCTTCGTCGGCGCCGGAGAGCGGCCCCGCCCCACAGGAGGAGGCCGCGCCCTTCCTGGCCGGCCACCTCAAGGGCGTGCCCGCCTCGCCGGGCGTGGCCGTGGGGCCAGCCTTCTTCTACCACCCGGCCGTGCCCCGCGTAACCCGCCGCCGTGCGGACAACCTCCAGGAAGAGTGGGACCGCCTTCAACAGGCCATTGCCACGGCCCGTGAGGAGATCGAAGAACTGAAGAGCAGGGCCGACTGCCAGGTGGGCTCGGAAGAAGCGGCCATCTTCGACGCCCACCTCCTCATGTTGGACGACCCGGCTCTCCTGGAGGCAGCCCGTGAGCGCCTGTTTGCGGAACGCCTCTCCGCCGAGGCGGCCTGGCAGGAGGCCGTCGAGCAGGTGGTCGACCAGTACCGCCGCCTGGAGGACCCCTACCTGCGGGCCCGCGCGGCCGACATGGCCGACGTGGGCCAGCGCGTGTTACGCCTGCTCACCGGCGTCACGGCCCACCCGGTGCAGCCCGAACGGCCCTGTGTGCTCATTGCCGCTGACTTGACACCTTCTGACACCGCCCAACTCGATCCCGAACAGGTGCTGGGCATTTGCACCGCCGTGGGCGGGCCCACTTCCCACAGTGCCATCCTGGCCCGTGCGTTGGGCATCCCGGCCGTGGTGGGCGTGGGGCCGGCCATTCTCCGCGTGCCCGAGGGCCAGGAGATCGCCCTCGACGGCCGCACAGGTGACGTGTGGGTGGCCCCTGACGAGGCCCGCCGCAAAGCCCTCATGCGCTCGCGGAACCGGTGGGAGGCCGGCCGGGCGGCCTCCCGCGCCGAGGCCCACGAGGCGGCCGTCACGCCGGATGGCCACCGCATCACCGTGGCGGCCAACATCCGTGGCCCTGCCGACGCCCGCTTGGCCGTGGAACACGGCGCCGAGGGGGTTGGCCTGCTCCGCACGGAGTTCCTCTTCTCCGAGCGGCTGGCGCCCCCCGATGAGGACGAACAGGTGGCGGTCTACCGGGCCATTGCCGAGGCCTTGGGCTCCCGTCCCCTCGTCATTCGGACCCTCGACGTGGGCGGCGACAAGCCCCTCCCATACGTCTCCCTCGAACCGGAGGCCAACCCGTTCCTGGGCGTGCGCGGCCTGCGCCTGGCCTTGGCCCACCCATCGCTGCTCAAGACCCAACTGCGGGCCGTCCTGCGCGCCGGGCTCGGCCATCACATGAAGGTGATGTTTCCCATGGTGACCGACGTGGACGAGGTGCGTCGGGCCAAGGCCCTCTGGCAGGAGGCCGTGCGCGAGCTGGAAGCAGAAGGGGTGGCCTTCGCGGCCGACTTGCCCGTGGGCATCATGGTGGAAGTGCCCGCTGCGGCCGAGCTGGCCGACGTGTTGGCCCCGGAAGTGGACTTCTTCAGCGTGGGCACGAACGACCTGAGCCAGTACGCCCTGGCGGCCGACCGCACCAACCCCCGAGTGGCCTCCCTCGCCGATGCTCTCCACCCCGCCGTGCTGCGGCTCATCCGCCGCACTGTGGAGGCGGCCCGTCGGGCCGGGATTCCCGTCAGCGTGTGTGGTGAGGTGGCCGGCGACCCCCTGGCCGTGCCCATCCTGGTGGGGCTGGGCGTGAACGAGCTGAGCGTCAACCCGCCCCTCGTCCCGGACGTGAAGGCGGCTGTTCGCCGGCTTGCCCTCTCGCGGGCCCGCGAGCTGGCAGCCGAGGCCCTGAACATGGGCTCCGCCCAGGAGGTTCGGGCACACGTGAGGGCCGCGTTGGCAGAGGGCTAAATGGTGTCGTCGCGCCCGCTGTGAGCTCCCCACGAGACAGAAGGCTTGGCATGAAGGGGGCGGTTTCTTCGGAACTATGTGGTGCCCGAAATTGAAAATGAGACATTTTACCTATTGTGTGGGCACTCTTTGTGGGCTATCCTTGAAGTGTGTGTTGGCACGCCATCCTCTGTGAGCCGCTAAACTGGCACCGCGTTGGGTGAACCCAAGCACCAGCGTTTTGAAGGAAGCCGGCGTGTGAAGGAAGGAAGTCTTTCGTGAAATTCTCCGCCCTTATCTCTTCCTGTTCTAGCTGGTGGATCTGTTTGTCAGAAATCGGGGTATATGAGGAATATATCTGACAATGTGGTCACACTACACGTATGCCAATACTTGTGGGAACCGGCGGGCGAAGTGCGTGGCCTCGGGTGGTCAGTCGGCCCTGGTGCCGGCTTTCTTCTTGTGTAACAGGGTCCGTTTCCGTGGAAAGGGTAGAGCGTCTTTTGGGTTCTGCCGCGAGTGCTGTTGAAGGGGGAGGGTCGTGAAAGCTGCCGACGTCAAGGAGGTTCTTGGGGATCTGAAGCAGAAGACAGGAGCCAGCGCCACTCTGATCTTGGCCGTGGACGGCCGAATCCTGGAAGAAGTGGGCGACGTGGAGGGAATCGAGAAGGCAACGTTGGCCGCCCTGCTGGGACACGGCATGGCGGCTTTTTACGAGCTGTCTCACATCTCGAAGGGAGAAAGTGGGCAGCGCGTTTTCTTCTCGTACCAGGACCTCTTCTATCAGGTCATCTGCACCAGCATCTCGTCGGACCACTTCCTGACGGCTATCTTCGACCTGCAGCTTGCTCCGGCGCCGCCCATTGGCACCATCTGGTTTTACACCAAGCGGGCATGCGAGCGCCTCCTCAACCTGCTCGGACTGGAGACACCTTCTGATGAGCGCCGGCGGAAGGAGGAGCTGATGGAGCAACTTTGGGAAGAAGTGGACGACATCTTTCCAGACCGTTGAACAGGCGCTACGAGGGCAAGCTGTTGGTCACTCGGGGCGGGCTGAGTGATGCTGGTGATGTGTCGTGCAACCGGGGGAGGGACCTCGACTGAGAAAGGAAGGTGACATTGTGAGCGAACATGAACAGGCCGACACCAATCGAATGCTCTGGCAAAAGGCCGCTCAGGAGATGGGAGCCGACGTGCTGGTGGTCCTGGACGGGGCCGGCCACCTCATTGAAGCGGTGGGCGGGCGCCCCGGCTTCAGCGCCGAGACCATGAGCAGCTTGGCCGCCGCGAGCTTGGCGGCTCTCCGGGAGATTCGCCGCCTCTCCCACATAGGGGCCGGCGACGACGAGGAACTGGTGCTCCTGGAGGGCCCTCATGGACGGGTGTTCATGGGAAAGGGGAAGGGGGAGCTGCTCTTCTTGGCCGTGTTGCCGGCGGAGAGCTTCTTGGGCATGGCGCGGCTCATCTTCAAGCAGCTTCTGGAGCGGGAGTGGGAGGGCGTGGAGCGCCCCACTTCGGTCAACGATCTCCCCTTACCCTCTTTCTCCGAGGATGAACAGACCCTCTTGGATGACTTCGACGATTTAGGAGGGTTCGACTTGGATGCCATTTGGCGTGATGGGGAGTAAGTGATGCTCGTTAACGCTCAGAAGCGAGAACTGCAGATCAAGATCGTCTACTACGGCCCGGCGCTCTCGGGCAAAACGACCAACATCGAACAAGTCTTCAAGAGCATTCCGCCGGACCGCCGCAGTGACCTCACGGTCATGAAGACCAGTGGTGACCGCACGCTCTTCTTCGACTACATGCAGGTGGAGCTGGGCAAGGTGGCCGGCTTCACGCCGCGCATCAACCTCTACACTGTGCCCGGCCAAGTCATGTACGCCATGACCCGCAAGATCGTGCTGCGGGGTGCCGATGCTGTCATCTTCGTGGCCGATAGTTCGCCCTTTCGGATCCGCGAAAACCTCTACTCCTGGCGCCAGTTGTTCCAGCACTTGAGGGAGCTGAACGTTGACTTGAAGTCCTTTCCCATTGTGGTGCAGTGGAACAAGCGGGATTTGCCCAACGCGGCTCCCATTCCCCTGCTCGAGCAAGTGCTGGAAGTGCGCGGGCGCTACCCGACGTTCGAGGCCATAGCAATCCGAAACATCGGGGTGAAGGAAACCCTGCAAGCGACGTTGAAACTCCTGTTCAAAAAAGGTGCGAGGAATGAGCGTACACCACAATCCAAACCACGACCGCAGCCAGAGCCGAAGCCAACATCTTGAGGAGGTGCTCTCGCGCATCACGCGGGAACACGGATTCCTGGCCGCCGTCCTGACCAACTCCGAGGGGCTTCCCCTTTCGGCTGCGGCCAGTGAGGATCGCCTCCTTTCCGAGGTACTGGCCGCCGTGGCGCCGGTCATCGAGCGCGCGGCCTACCAGTCCAACGTCCACTCCGGGCTGGAGTCGGCGGATGAGGTGGTTATCCAAAATGTAGACCGCACTCGGATCGTGTGTCGCTTCTTCACGGTGAACGGCCAGCCGCTGATTTTGGCCTGTGTGGTGCCCAAGCAGGTGGCTTACCGGCGTGTGATGAACCGGGCCATCCGGGAGATCCGCCAGTCGTGGAACTTGGAACTGGAGCCGTGATCGTGAACGTGCAAGGACGACTCAGCCAAGTTGATGTGCCCAGCGTCGTCGAACTGGCCCGCCAGACCGGAGGAAGCGTGGCCGTGCTCCTCGTCAACGGGGACGAGCAGGGCACCATTTACGTGGACCGGGGCCAGGTGATCCACGCCGAATACGGCGACTTGGCGGGCGCTGAGGCCTTCTACCATCTCATGGCCCTGAGCGACGGCACCTTCGAGCTCCGCCCTGTGGACCACGTGCCAGGGCGCACCATAGACCAGCCGTGGAACTCCCTCCTGTTGGACGCCCTCCAATACTTGGACGAACACGGCCTGACCATCGGCGCCCCTGAGCCCGACGGCGAGGAGGCAGAGCTTTCCGCCGAAGAGCCCTCGGTTCCGCCGGAGGACCCGTTGACCGAGCTCCTCCGGGAGCTCCTGGAGGATGCGTCGGCCATTCACGGGGCGGCCATCGTGGGCACCGACGGCCTCGTGCACGCGGCCTTCACGCCCGACGGCCAGGTGGACGAGGACCTCACCGGCGCGGTGGCCGCGGCCGTCTACGCCCTGAGCGCGCGCAGTGTGGCGCAGTTGAAGCGGGGACGCCTCCACCACACACTCATCCAAGGGGATGGGGGCAACATCATCGTCATGGTCATCGACGACCGTACGCTTTTCGTGGGCTTGACGCCCGAAAACGTCAACTTGGGCATGGCCTTTGCCGAGGCCCGCCGAATGGCCAGGCGCTTGGCCGAGGTCAGCCTGTAATGGCGTGGTCGTCGTCATGGTGTCCCTGTCCTGACTTCCTCTTCTCTCGCGATGTGAGCTTGGCCTGCGCCTTGTCGAGCACGGCGTGGGTGGGCTTCATTCGTCGGTCGTCCACTCAACTCGAACAACTGAAAGGATATATGTTCTCATGCACACTGCTTCACAATTGGCCGAACAACTTCACGCCCTCAAGGAACAGAAACGCGAGGGCCAGGTCGATATGCGCGCCTACTACCAGGGGCTCCTGGAGCTCCTGGAGCGCGTGGTGCATTCTCTCACCGGCGAGGTAGACCGCCTCACTGAGGAAGAGGTGCTCCTCCAAACACCGCTTCTCCTGCTCTTCGTCGAGGAGCAGGTGGGAAAGCTGAGCGGTCGTGAAGGATGACTTTGGGGAGGGCCACGGCAGTGCTGTGGCCCGCATCGTGTCCGGCTACAGACCGCGTGTGACCGTATTGGGAATCGAACACATCATAAAGAGGGGGTAAATCATGGCACAGAAAACAGGCGAAATCCTCTCGCAGCACCTGCAGGATCTCCTCGACCAGTCGTCGGACATCGAGGGCGCAGCCGTCGTCGGCGTGGACGGCCTCGTCTACTCGGCCAACATGCCCCACCGGGACATGGACGAGGACCTCACCGGGGCCGTGGCCGCGGCCGTCTACGCCCTCAGCGTGCGCAGCGTGAACCAGCTCAAGCGGGGCAAGCTCTGGCGCACGCTCATCCAGGGCGACGACGGCAACATCATCGTCACGGTGATCAACGACCGCACGCTCTTCGTGGGCCTCACGCCCAAGGACGTCAACCTGGGCATGGCCTTCGCCGAGGCCCGCACCATTGCCAAGAAATTGGCCGACGTCCTCGCGGACTTTGCCTGATACCGGGTTTCCCGTAACAGAGAAAGGATCGCAGCATGGTTGCTCAGACTGCCGCACAACTGGCCGAACGGCTGCGCGCGCTGAAAGACCAACGCAAGAGCGGCGAGCTCGACATGCGGGCGTATTACAAGGAGCTGCTTCTGCTCACCGGCATGCTCGTCGAGTCGCTCGTTGACGAAGTGGCCGATCTGAGCGAAGAGGAACTCCTTGTCCAAGTGCCCCTGCTCCTCGTCTTCATCGAGGAACAGGTGCGCAAGTTTGGGGAACGCGAGTAGCCATCTCGCCTAAAACGAGTAGAATAAGGAGCGTTGTGGCGGGAGCGCGTCGCTGTTGAAAGCGCCTTGTCCGCTCGGGTGGGAGGAGACCTGCTGTTGGTGAGCGATGGTTCTCACCGGCAGCAGGTTTATTCGTCACAAGTCGTTCGTCTCCTTCTTTTTGCGCTGGCCGGCTCTGCGGCCTGGCCTGCACAGTCTGACGCCGCCAAGCATCGGTCACAGAAAGGGAGGAAGAGCATGGTCGAAACCGCTGCACAGCTCACCGAACGGCTGAACACCCTGAAGGAACAGCGCCGCACGGGGGAAATTACCAACCGGGTCTACTACGCCGAGTTGTTGAAGTTAACGTCGTCCTTGATGGAGTCCTTGATTGATGAAGTGGACCACATGGACGACTCCAGCATCCGCCTGCAGGTGCCCCTTATTTTGGTCTTCCTCGAGGACCAGATCGCCAAGTTCGGCGAACGCTCGTAGCGCGCTCTCCGCCGCCGTGCGGCCGCCGCCCCCGGCCTGCTCGTGTGCAGCGCTGGGGGCGGCGGCTCTGTGTTCGTGCCCACCTCCCCGCTGTGTGTACGAATTTTTAGCCCCACCCCTGCCCCGCGTTCACGCGCCGTTCACGTCAGCGCCGTACTCTTGAAGTCACAGGCGTGCCGTGTGCCGGCCGCCGGACAATGTGACCGACGCCACAACGGTTGGAGGTGGTGAGAAGGCTATGAGAAAGGGCGTGAACACGTTGGCTTGGGGTGTCGTGGCGATGCTCTTGGCCGGGGCGAGCATGATCTTCGCCCAGAGCTCCCGCGCCGAGGCCGTTCTCCCGCCGGACAGCTTCGGCCTTGTCTTCGTCAACTCGGCTGAAACCCCCCGTTCGCCGGAGCGCATTCGGCGCGGCGCGGCCACCGGCGCCCGCCTCGACCGCTTTCCCCTCTACTGGCACCTCATTGAAACCTCGCCGGGGACTTTCGAGTGGAGCCGCCAGGACATGGCCATCCGGGCCGACGAGGCCCAAGGGCTGGGCGTCCTGGCCGTGCTTCTGGGCGTGCCTTCCTTCTACTCATCCCCCGGCGTCGGCGTTGCCTCGGCTCCGCTGCCGCCTCTGGGGGGCTCGATGGTGCGCTCGGCGGCCGTCACACCCGCGACGGCGGACCGCCGCTGCGGCCCTGCCCCGCCGACGGGGCTCTTCGAGCCCATCTTCGCCGACGGCACGGACGTGCCGGCGCCCGGCAAGGCCGTCAACCCGGCCAACCCTTGGGCCCGCTTCGTGGCCTTGGCCGTCGAACGCTACCGCCCGGGCGGCGCGGCCGGCACCAACGTGCGCTTTTGGGAGGTCTGGAACGAGCCCGACCTCTGCCAGTTCTGGAACGGCAGCGTGGAGGAGTACGCCCGCCTGCTCAAGGTGGCCTACTTGGTGATCAAACAGCGCGATCCGTCGGCCACCGTGTTGTGGGGCGGCCTGGCCCACTACGAACAGCCCGAGTTCTTGCCCGCGCTGGTGAACCTGCTGGCCCAGGACCCCCTGGCGGAGGCCTACAACGGCTTCTTCGACGCGGCGGCCAGCCACCAGTACAGCGCCTCGTGGCTGGGCTACCGGTACACCAAACGGGTGCGGGATGTCCTGGCCTCCGTGGGATGGGAAGACAAGCCCATCTGGATCACGGAGAGCGGCGTGCCCGTCTGTGACGACTACCCGGGGCCGCCGTGTCCCAGCCCGTATCGGGCCACGCCCCAGGAACAGGCCGCCTACATCTGGCAGAACATCGCCTACACGCGCATGGCCGGCGGAGGCCCCATCTTTCACTTCCAGCTCCACGATGACTGTGGCAACGTCGTGGCCCCAGACTCCCCCGACGGCTTTGGCCTGCGCAAGAACGAGCCCGACAGCTTCTGTTCCCCCGCCAACGCGGAGCCCAGGCCGGCCTACACGGCTTTCCGAGTGGCCGTGCGCTACCTGGAAGGCACCGAGTTCCTCTGGGCGGACATGGCCGGCCGCGTGCGGCGGGTGGCCTTCTACGACCCGGCAGCGCGTGAGCGGCGTCTCATGGTGTGGAACACCTCCGGCCAGCCGGCCGACGTCCGCGTGCCGGCGACCGGCCCCGAGGCCCGCCTGGTGGCTCTGGACGGCTCCGAGCGCCCTGTCGCGCCGGCCGACGGCGAGTACCGGCTCTCCTTGGCGCCGGCCACGAACCAGAACTTCCCCGGCTCCTCCCTCTACACCATCGGCGGCCCCCCTGTCTTGCTCGTCGAGCAGGACACTCGGCCCCCTACGGCCACCGTGGAAGTCGATGTCGTCTCCCCGTTGGCCGTGCCGGTCGCTTGGAGCACCTTGGACTTGGGCTCCGGCGTGGTGGCCGTCGAGATATGGGTGCGGCGCGAGGGGGAGGCGTGGCAGCGCTGGCAGCGTGGCCTGCCGGCCCAGGGCCGGGCCACCTTCCAGGCCCCGGCACCCGGGCGGTACGCCTTTGGCGTGGTGGCCGAGGACCGCGCCGGCAATCGCAACGTGGCGCCCGTGGGCGTGGCCGAAACCTTGGCCACTGACGAGCCGGTCTACGTCCAGGTGAGCGGCCGCGTGGTGGACGTGCGCGGCCGCCCCGTGCCCTACGCGCGCGTGGAGGTGGGGGACGTGTTCGCCTTCGCCCGGGCCGACGGCAGCTTCGCCCTCGGCGTGCCGGCCGGCCGGTGGGACGTGCGCGTTCGCGGCCGTCTCGTCCGCCGAGGAGTGGACTTCACAGCCTCTCAGGTGCTCTCCCTCCTCTACCCGCCCCTCTCCTCGCCCGTGACCAACGGCGACTTCGAGCAGGGCCTGGCGGGCTGGGAGCTGAGCGGGAGCACGCCGGCCGCAGTGGAGCGGTGGCCGGGCGCCCAGGACGTGCGCCTCCGCCTGGCCCCCGCCTTCGTCCCCGACCCGTGTGGTTGCGTCCCCGGCGAGGACGGCAGCGTGGGCGGCAACTCAACCGTCTCCCAGCAGCTGCGCCTGCCCGAGGGCTCCCCCGTGTTGGCCCTCTGGTACGGCGTGGAGAGCGAAGAAGTGGAGCCCGGCCACGACAAATTCGAGGTGATCGTGGTGGACCAGGAGAACCGTGCTCACTACCTGTACGTCCAGGAGACAGGCTCGCCGGGCCGCCTCCTTTCCCTGGACCTCTCCGCCTTTGCGGGCCAGGAAGTGCGGTTGATCCTGAACCTCTACCAGTCCTCCCCCCAGCGTCCCACGACCGCCTGGGTGGACCTTGTCGCCGTGGGTCAGCGCGCTCCTGACTGGCCCCCGCCGGCCTCGGAGCTCTTCCTCCCGCTGGTGACCAGGTGAACGGCCACGTCCAGGGCGTGCTTTACCTGATCGCGCTCTGCCACCAGGATGACGCCGACGAAGAGGCCCACGAAGGCACTCGGCTTCACCACGAGCTGACCCCACGCCGTCGGCCACCCGGACTCGACCCAGAGCCCCGCTCCCAAGGCCACGGCTAATGCCACCAGCGGCCACTTCAGGAGGCGGCGCGCCGAACAGTCCACCGAGGCCATTAGGGGGCGGTACATGACGGCCAGGCCCAGGAGGAGCATGGCGTCGGCCACGAGCGCCACGCCGGCAATGCCGGCCACGTCGGCGGCCACCACCACGGCCGGCACGAAGAAGAGGGCCTGGACGACGGTGGCGCGGCGGGGCACGTGGGGGTGACCCGTGGCGAAGAAGAGGTTTTGGGTGAGCATGACCAGAGGGCTCAGGAGCGCGTAGATGACCAGCAGCCGAAACGTCCACAACATGGGGAGCCACTTGCTGCCGATGACGAAGCGGATGAACTCGGGCATCATGAGGGCGGTGAAGCCCGCCATTAGGAACCCGGCCCGCAGGATCAGGTAAGCCGCTTGGGTGTAGGCGCGCGAGAGACGGCGGCGGTCGTGTTGGAGCTTGGCGAAGATGGGGGTGAAGACGGTCATCAGGGGGTCGGCGAACGCGCGGCGCGTGTAGCGGGCGAAGGTGTACGCCCGGTTGTAGTATCCCAGCGCGAGGTCGCCCAAGGCCGTGCCCAGCCAGAAATCGTCGAAGGTGTCCAACACGTGACTCACGTTGCCGATCACCCACATGGGCCGGCCGTAGTGCCAGAACCACTCCACATCCTTCCGACGCCACCCCACGCCGGGCCACCACGAGCGGAAGGGCCCCCAGCTCAACGCGAAGCGCATCATGGCGCCGGCAGCCTGCTCGGCCACCAGCGCCCAAACACCCCACCCCCGCCAGGCCGCGTAGGGCCCCGCCAAGGTCATCGCCACAGCCGCACACACCTCGACTGTGGCCAGTCGGGCAAAGGCCAGCTCCCGGCGCAGGAACATCTCCTGAAACGTGCTGAGGCTGGAGAGAAAGGCCACGCCGACGAGGGCGGCCATCACGGGCGGCAGGGCGGGCACGTTGGCGTAGACCAGACCCAAAAGGGGCACCAGCAGGAGCAGACCTCCGAAGGCCGCCACGTCGAGGAACAGGCGGAGCCAGAAGTAGGTGTGCCGGAACGCCTCGTCAGGGATGGGCCTGTGGAGAAAGGCGTTGTCCAGGCCGAAGCCCCGCAGCCGCGATGCCAGGCCGATGAAGAACATGGCCAGGGCCACGACGCCGAAGTGCTCGGGGGCGAGGAGCCGTGCCAGCAGGACGGACCGCAGGAGCCCCAGGGCCAACGTGAAGAGCGAGGCCGAGACAGTGAGAGCGGAGCCGCGCACGGCGTGGCCTGTCAGGGAGAGCGGCTGTGGCGAGAACGGGGCCTTCATGGGATGCTCTGATGTGTGCGGGGAGTGGGAGGAGCGGTATGCACCGCGCGGCCTTCGTGTAGCCACATAGGTTGGCAACGGGGTGGCGAGGGGGATTCAGGGTTGGCGTGAAACGGCAAAGTGTGGTACGCTTCTCGCCGTCGGCGGGGGGAGAGAGGGGGCGTGCGTGTTTGACAACGACGGCGAGGTTTGTGCCCATGACTCGGCTGCGAAGGGGAAAGGGAAAGCTGGACGTTGATTTGGACGAGGTGAGGCACGTTGATGCCCTGCACCGTGCCGGCCACGGCCTTATCGGGGGGGATCCCTACAAGCGCCACGCCCGCAACCCCCTGGTGCCACCTGAGCCGGCCCCTTGGTTCTGCGTGGCCCAAGCGTCGCCGGCCCACTGGCGGCGCCTGCGCCGCTTCCTCCTGGAGGCACCGGTGGAAGTGGAGATCGGCGCTGGCGACGGCCGCTTCATCCTCAATTGGGCTGAACGCCACCCGAACCGTCACTTCTTGGCCTTCGAGATTCGCCCCAAACACGTCAAGCGCATCTACTCGGGCATCGTGGAGCGCGGCTTGGACAACCTCTGGGTGTGTGACGACGACGCGCGGGGCGTTCTGCTCGACATCGTGCCCCCGGGCACGGTCGAGGTGGTCCACCTGCTCATGCCCGACCCTTGGTGGAAGAAACGACAGGCCCGCCGGCGCCTCGTCAGCCCTTACATGCTCGACGTGTTGGCCACTGTTCTGAAGCCGGGGGGCATTTTCCGCTTCGAGACCGACGTCGAGGGCTACCCTGAGTTGGTGGACGCCCTGATCGCCGACCACCCGGCCTTCGCCCCCCATGACCCCGACCTGGCCGAGCGCTTCGCCGACGCGCCGCTCACCTCACGCCAGCTCTGGTGTGCAGAACACGGCGTGCCCGTACAGCGCCGGTATTACGTCCGGCGGTGAACGGGCGGGGCCAACAACGCGGCCGACAGCCTGCCCTGAGACAAGGGGGCCGAAGCGGTGCTCCACCCGTCATCGAATGGGCTCGAACTCCAGCACGCGGACGGTCACCTCGGTGTCGGGGAGGACGGTGCCGTCCTGCTCGTGGACGTTGCCCAGGCGAATGAGAACCGGAAAGGCGTATTGATCGTCGTACCGCACGGCCACGGTTCGCTGTTGGCCGGCCAATTCTCCTCCCACCATGCCGAAGAGCCCCGGCACCGTGTAGGGCTCAGCACGCTGGCCTGTCAACTCCTGGGGTGGATCCCAATCCCCGGTCTCGTCGTTCCAGTAGCGCAGCGTGACGCGCACCACGTCGCCGTTCTGCACGAGCACCTCCACCCGCCGGCGCTCGTTGTAGCGCTCCACTTCGATGATCGAGCGATATGAGGTGATGCCCAACGCCTCCCACGCCTGGCGTTGGGCGTTGTTGCGGTCGAACGAAGCCGGGGAGGTGGAGAAGCGCTCGGTGAGCCCGCACGCGCTCAGAGCCAAGGCGACCACACCCAGGACGAGGGCCAGAAGACGAGGATGAAGAGGGTATCGAACATATTGTGTGCGCATGGTTGTGCTCCCCGCGTTCAATCATGTGAGGGTTTCTGGTATGATCTATTCTGGCATCCCGGCCCGCATTTGTCAATTGGCCCTGCCGTTGAGACACGAATAATTATGAAGGGAGGATACAGATGTACGCCTTGATTACCGGCGGCGCGGGATTCATTGGATCGCACCTTGCCGAGGCGCTCTTGGCCAGGGGCGATGTGGTCTACATTATAGACGACCTCTCCACAGGCACCATCCGCAACATCGACCACCTCAAGGTGAACGATCGCTTCCACTACACCATCGACACAGTCGAGAACATTCCCGTGATGGCGGAGTTGGTGGACCGCGCCGATGTCATCTTCCACTTGGCCGCGGCCGTCGGGGTGCGGCTTGTGGTCGAAAGCCCGGTGCGCACCATCGAGACGAACCTGCGCGGCACGGAGATTGTGTTGGCCTTGGCCGCCAAGAAGAAAAAGCCCGTCTTCCTGGCCTCCACCAGCGAGGTGTACGGCAAGTCGGAGCGCATTCCCTACTCCGAGGACGATGACCTGCTCATTGGCCCGCCCCACGTGGGCCGGTGGGCGTATGCCTGTAGCAAGGCCATAGACGAGTTCCTCGCCCTGGCCTACTGGCGCGAGCGTGACTTGCCCGTGGTCATCGGGCGCTTCTTCAACACCGTGGGGCCCCGCCAGACAGGGCGGTACGGCATGGTGTTGCCCCGCTTCGTCCGCCAGGCCCTGAGCGGTCAACCCATCACCGTCTACGGCGACGGCGAACAAAGCCGCTGCTTCGGCTACGTCGAGGACGTAGTTCAAGCCGTCATCCGCCTGATGGAGACGCCAGAGGCCGTGGGACAAGTCTTCAACATTGGCAGCGACGAGGAAATCACCATCAACGAGCTGGCCCGCCGCGTCAAGGCCCTGAGCGACAGCCCATCGGAGATCGTCCACGTGCCCTACGACCAAGCCTTCGGCGAGGGATTCGAGGACATGCGCCGCCGTGTGCCCGACCTGCGGAAGATCCGTCGCACCATCGGCTACGAGCCCCGTGTGGGCATCGATGAGATCATCCGCCGGGTCATTGAACACGAGCGTTACCACGCTTCTGCGCCCACGGCTCGGTGGACGGGGGCGTGAGGCGGGGGGAAGGGATGAGGGGCGAGGGGTGAGGGGTGAGGGGTGAGAGCATCCGTCTCGAGAGGCAGGACTGGGTGCAACCCGGGCCGAGGGGCGCGCGTACAGCTCTTCGCGACGGGATGCGGGGCAACCGATGCGCCCTTCGCGCGGAGGGGAAATCGGCCGGACGGCGACGAGTGGGGGCATAGCGATGAACCGTCGCCCATCCTGTCCACGATCAGAGGGAGATGCATGGATGAACGATCCCGATATGGCGGCCCGGCAGCACCAGGAGCGCATGTGGGTCGAAGCGGCCTTGGCGGGCGACGAGCGGGCCTTCGAGCAACTGGTAGCAGCGTATGCGACGCCGGTCTACAACCTGGCCTACCGCATGTTGGGAGACCCGGCCGAGGCCGAGGACGCGGCTCAGGAGACCTTCATCCGCGTTTACCGCCGGCTCCACACGTATGATCCGTCCCGCAAGTTTTCGTCGTGGATCCTCTCCATTGCCTCCCACCACTGTATCGACCGGTTGCGGCGTCGGCGCCACCGACACGTCTCCCTCGAGGAGATGCCGCCGTGGAAGCCCCTCGTCTCCCAAGCCCCCGACCCGGAGGAACGGGCAGTGGCCAGGGATGAGAGCGCTCGCCTGCAAGCCCTGCTCGACGACCTGCCGCCGGACTACCGCTTGCCGCTGGTGTTGCACTATTGGTATGGCCTCTCGTACAACGAAATCTGTGAGGTCACGGGCCTGAGTTTGAGCGCGGTCAAGACACGCCTCCACCGTGCCCGCCTCAAGTTCGCCGACATCATGCGGGCGCGGGCCCCCGACCTTATCCCGTCGGCCGGCGAGAGGAGAAAGCGCGCTGCACGGAAGGCTCCTGCCGAGGCCAATGGGGTGGGGCGTGCAGGCACCGCCGATGCCCACCGAGCAGTCTGACCGGCGAAAGCCGGGTGAACACATTGGCAACTCAAACAGCTCACGGGAAAACGGAGGAACACGCGCCGATGACGTGTCAAGAGGCACAGGAACACATGATGGGTGCATTGGACGGTCACATGCCAGACACTGAACGACTTCGCTTTCAGGACCACTTGCAACTCTGCCGCGAGTGCGCGCAGACGTGGCTCGCCTTACAGCAGGTGGACGCCGTGCTGCGCGCTGCGCCCATGGCCACACCCCCTGCGAATTTTGCCAGGCGGGCATCACGTGCTGCCCTGGAGACCGGCCAACGTCAACACCGGATTGTTGGCCCCTTGCTGCTCGGCGTCGGCGGTCTGCTTGTGAGCCTTCTCTTCGTGTTCTCCGCACTTCTCTCAGGCGGGAGCATGGTGGCTGTCCTCACCCTGCTTCTCTTCGGCCAACTGCCCGGCATGACAGAGGCGCTGATCGAGGGAATGTGGCTGCTGCTGCGCATGGTGTGGGTCGCCGTGGACGTGTGGCGCACCGCCTTCTGGGGGCCGCTCTTCTGGCCTGTGGTCGCCCTTGTGGCCTTCAGCGCGGCCATCTGGCTGGCAATGACCTACATCACCTTGCGCCGTTCGTGGGCGGCAGCCACCGTCCGCTGAGCCGGAAGCGTAACCTGTCGGAATGAGGTGAAACTATGGGACGATTGACGCGCTGGCTTCTGAGGTTCCTGCTCTTGGGCACCATGATCGTGCTCCTTGTGGGGCCGGCTGTGGCCCAAGGGGAAATTCTGGAGGGGGATCGAGCCATCTTCGGGCGGGAATTCGTCCTCAGGGCGGGCCAGACCATGCAAGGTGACCTGGCCGTCTTCGGCGGCACGGTCCGCATCGAGGATGGGGCCCGCCTGAACGGGGACATCGCCCTGGCCGGCGGCATGGCCGTCGTAGCCGGCCGGGTAGACGGGGACATCGCCGTCTTCGGGGGCGTCCTGGAACTGGAGGAGACGGCCGTCGTGGACGGCGACGTGGCGGTGATGGGGGGCACAGTGACCCGGGCGCCCGGCGCTGTAGTGAAGGGCGAGATGGTCGAGGGCCCGAGGCTCCAGTGGCGCCCCGGCGGGGGCGCGTTCCGCGGAGGGCTTCTCACCGTGAACCGCACCCCCTTCTCCGCCCTGCTGAGCGTGATCGGAACACTCGTCCGCACCACCCTGGTGGGCGTGGTGCTGGCCGGCCTCTCCTTCCTCGTGGTCCTCTACCTGCCGGTCCACACCCGGCGGGTGAGCCATGCCCTGCACGAGGCCCCGGCGACGAGCTTTGGCCTGGGATGTCTGACACTTCCCCTTGCGATTTTCGCGGGGTTCGTGCTCTTCATCACGATCATCGGCATTCCCCTGGCGCTGATCGTTTGGTTTGGGCTGATAGCCGCCTGGCTCTTCGGGTTCATTGCCCTGGGCCACGCGGTGGGCGAACGCCTTCTCCGCGCCCTCGACGTGATGGCCCCGAGGCCCACGGCCTCGGCCGTCGTCGGCGTGGTCGTGCTCTGGCTGCTCTGGGCGGCCGCCGGCCTGGTGCCGTGTGGGGGCGGCCTCGTCGTTCGCCTGATCCTCATCTCTCTGGCCGTGGGCGCCGTCCTGTTGACCCGCTTCGGCACGGCCTTCTACCCCAAGGGGCCCAACTCGCCGGCGAACTACCCACAACTGGAGGCGCCTGACGAGCCGCCCGAGCTGCCGCCGTCCGAGCCGTTGATTCCACCTGCGCCGTCCGAGCGCTAACGGCTTCCCCCGACGTTGTCGCCGGCGGGCAGGCCGAAGGGTGAGCGCTCCCCTGCCAGGCTGAGGCGGACCATGAAGAGCAAGCCCAGCCCGGTCACCAGCACGTACTGAACCGCGTGGGCCACAATGACGACGCTCACGGCCTGCCCGACCGGCACTCCCAGCACCTCCACCAAGGCCAACCTGCCGAAGTACTCGTATGTGCCCACGTACCCGGGCGCCGAGGGGAGCAAAATGCCCAAGTTGATGAGCGTCAGCACGAGGATGGCTCCTCCCACCATGCGGCGGGCCGGCAGGGCGACTCCGAAGGCGTGCATGAGCAAATAGTAGACCACTGCCTCGCTCAACCACGCTGCCAGGGAATAGCCCACCACGCCGACCAGGCGCCGTGGCTGTTGGAAGACGTGCAGCCCCTCGGTGAAACGGCGCAACACAGCCAGCAGCCGCGCCTGCCACTGGGCGGGCAGCGGCCGCGCGGCCCGGGACACCAGCCGCTCGACGTGCTCCCCGAACCCCACGAGGAGCAACAGGCCCGCCAACACGCCGCCGAAGAGGGCGGCGAAGCCGTACTTTATGGCATCGGCCTGCCCGTTGGAGGGAACCAGGGCGGAGAAGAGCGCCAGCAGGAAGACCAAAGTGAGGCCGTCGAAGACCCGTTCCACCACCAGCGTGGCCAACCCCACTGACTTGTTCACCCCCTCGTGCCGGCTCAGGCCCCAAATGCGCCACAGCTCGCCCACCCGGGCGGGGATGACGTTGTTGGCGGCGAACCCCACGATGAGGATGGGAAAGAGGCGCTTAGCCGGAATAGTGCGCTCCGGGATGAGGTGACGCCACCGGAGGGCGCGGAACCAGTAGTCGGCGGCCACCAGCAGGGCGGCGGGAGCCACCCACCGGTAGTCGGCCCGGGCAAAGGCGTCGCGCATCTCGGCCCAGGCCACATCTTTCAGGGCCAACCAGAGAAAGAGGAACGTGATGCCCAAGCCCACGCCTGTGGAGAGGGCACGATGAGAACGTCTCATGAGAATGGCTCCTGACCGTGTTCGCGATTTTGGGATGGGGGTGTCAGCCGCACCACTGTGCCGTGGGTGCCGTCCACGACCAGGTCATCCCCCTCCCGGACGGCGGCTGTGATGCCGCTCACCCCGGCCACGGCCGGCAGCCCGTATTCGCGAGCCACCACGGCCGCGTGGCTCAGTTGGCCCCCCCGTTCGGTCACCAGGCCGGCAATGCGCTCAAAGAGCACCGTCCACCCCGGGTCCGCGGCCGAGGTGACCAGGATGTCCCCCCGCCGCACGCGGTGGAACTCCTCGGGCCCCCGCACCACGCGCGCCGGCCCTCGGGCGACGCCCGGGCTCACCGGCCGGCCGATCCACGCCGTGCCGGGGCGTTGGGGCAGCAGCGGGCGCCGGCCGCGCAGGAAGTCGGGGTAGTGCCACGCGGGCGCCTCGGCCCAGGCGCGGCGCAGCGCCTCCAGGCGGCGGAGCCGGCGGGAGGCCCACTCGCCGACGGGCGCCGTCGGCGGGGCCTGGAGCACCTCGTCCAGCGTGAGGCCGAAGACTTCCTCGGCCGAGGCCAGGCGGCCCGCCTCGGCCCAGCGGGCGCCCACGTGGAGGGCAACGCGGCGCTGGAAGGCCAGGAGGCGCTGCCAGGCGAAGCGCTGGTCTTCCCGCAGCCGCAGATACTCCCGCACGGGCCCCACCAGCGGCCACAACCACGCCGGCGGGGCGGCCCGGCGTGCGGGCGGGGGAGCCGTCGGCGCCTCGGCTTGGGCACGGATCAGCGCGAAGACAACGTGGGGGGCTGCCTCGTAAGGGGGCTCGGCCAGGTCGAGCGAGAAAAAACGGTGGCCGTAGCGGGCGAAGAAGTCCGCACACCGGGTCACGAACGGGTCATCCTCTCCCAGCGCCTCGGCCAGCGCCTCCACCGAGCCGGCCGAGGCCAGCAGGGCCATCACCTCCGGCCGGCGCGCGGCCTGATCGGCCAGCTCGCGGAGAGCCCGGTTGAGCGCCAGGGTCTTGCTCGGCACATTG
>Ga0256839_1002885_pt1 | contig 18495 bp, 16 predicted proteins | sample 354166metaG_FD_185968 | JGI IMG/M metagenome (GOLD analysis project Ga0256839, IMG submission 185968) | Hydrothermal vent microbial communities from Mid Atlantic Ridge, Atlantic Ocean - 354-166 | ecosystem: Environmental > Aquatic > Marine > Hydrothermal vents | place: Atlantic Ocean: Mid... | reverse complement strand
GCGTCGGGCAGCCAGCCCATGGCCGAGATCAGGCCGGGGGTGGCGAGGGCATTTCCCAGGCCGGTATCGACGGCAGTTTTAATTTTTCCGCTGTCGTGGCTGCGCATGGCGGTGACCATGGCGGCGAAGACTTCGCCCGGTTCCTGAAGCGCTAGCGCGGCTTCACAGGCTTGCCAGCCGGGGTCTGGTGCGCTCATTAGTCCATCGAGCCGGGTCTCTATGCGTTGTTCCAAGGTGTGTATCTCTTGGCTATGGCAATGGGGCTGCTCTATTTTTACTGAGCGCAGCAGCCATAAAAAAGAGCTGTCTTGAGCGTTGTGTGCGTAGAACTCTTGGTAGATGCTTTTCATCGGGGTATTCCGTTCCGTCATATCAGCTTGTCCCTTTAGCCTACAATATTTTTGTTGTTATGCCAGAGCGGGTCACCCAGTCGGCAGACATTTTTGCCTTCAAATTTCACGTCGAAAGAGTACATCAGGAATTCACACACCTCTTTAATGGTGCCGCTGACGACACCTTTGCGTGAGCCAGCCTCGTCACCTGCACTTTTCGAGTATTGTGCGCCTTTTACCATGGGCATCTTGCCATCGACGGTCACGGAGGTAGGGCCGTCCACGGTGTCTTGTGATTGGCCAATGTTGGGGTAGGGGATCGGCACTACCGGTGGGCCGACCCGTGTCAGGCAGACATCGGGGAAAACGATGCTTTTGCCGCCGCTGCCCTGATGGGCGATGCCACGACCGTTGGCAAATGTTGTTTGTGCCATGGGGTGCTCCTAGCGTGTTGTGTTGAGGGTGATGTCGCTTATTTTGAGTGCCGCTTTGTTACAGGGTACGGCGGCTCGCCATAGCATACTCAGCTTTAAGCGGTTTGGCTCAATGATCACTGTTTCCAGGTTAAACTCAGCATTTCGTAACGTGCCGGCAACGATAGCATTGGCTCGTAGTTTAACCACTGGTAGTGTGAATGTTAGCTGTGGTTTAAGGGGGTGCATGTGGGTTATTTCTACCGGCTCACCGCCTTCAAGGAAGCCTGGGTAGATTAAATCCGCGTGTGCCATGTTAAAAAAGCGTGGATTAAAATCGGTGGGTATGTACGGTATGCGCTGGGCTTTCCACTGTTTATCGTAAGTGCCTGCAAAATCGGCGCGGGGTAACCAGTGGGGCGCGCTGGCGGCAAAACAAGCGGGGGTGGGCTGTTGCTTTAAGTTATTGATGAGCGCTTTGGGGTCTTCCAGGTTGGGCAGTGGTGACCCGTTCATCTCTGTTGTTTTGCGCTCGCCTAAAAAACCACAACCCAGCGGGTTGCGCACCTCTGCCGCGATGATCTGCTCATCCCTGTTGTGGGTGCCACCGTAGGCATTTTCATAACGCATCGCCATGGATCTGAAGGGCTGTGGTGGGGTGATGCGGCCATCTTGCCAGTGGCGGTCACCAAAAATACGGACTGTTTTGTTTACCTGGCCGACGCTGAGGCTGACATCCATCTGGCGGCGCTCTTTTTTATCCGGTGTGAAGGCGTGGCCGAGCATTATAATGTCGCTGCTCGGTTTGCCGGTATGACAGTCGGAGGGGTACTTGATGCTGGAGTCTTCGGGCTCACCCCAGTACTCGTCGGCTTCGGTTGGGGGCGGCTGCTCGTCGGCCAGCGTCCACTGTTCGTTAATATTGAAGGAGGCTTTGACCATGATGTAGAGTGTATCGATACCCGCTTCACTGGGCAGTAGTACGCTGCTGGCGGCAAAGGGGGTTTTGTTGTGAAGTTGTAACATGGCAGGCAGGGACTCTGGTTAGTTGAGTTGTATTGATGCACCCATTATCCGGTTGACGCCGGTTGAACGGGTTGATATTTTTGTTCCACGCAGTGATATTTCTCCATTTTTTTTCAAGACAAAGCTTGCTTTTCCACATTGAAAGACCATCTCTTTTTTTGCTTCGAAAATCAATTGATCGCCGTCAATGCGCACATTATCCACTTTGATCTCACTTTCAACTTCGGAATGATTCTCCACTTGTGATGGGTTAAAGTTCTCTAACATCGTCTGTAAAGGGTTGTAGATCAACCCTGTAATGACGGGGTGGTGTAGGTCGCCATGCACAAATAGCAGTGTCACCTGCCTGTTTGTATGTTGTTGCGTTAGTGAGAAGGTTGCAATAGCCGCGAGGGCGTGTTTGGTAGGATTCTCGGGGAAATCAATCAATGGCTCTCCTTGTTCATTAATGCCCACCAGGGTGCCAATAATGGTTTCACCCGGCTGAAGCATGGGTTGGGAGGTGAGTGGTGGAGTTTCATCTACTGTTTGAATATTGTCTGAGCTCTCTTTTTTCACCACTATCCATCCTATTTAGTGAAGTCTTTAAGTATGGCCACTGTAGCCAGCAAACTTTCGATTGTACATTTTTTGCAGCCTATTTTTCAAAAAAATGATGACTCTTCGCATCAATTATAACGGGGCTTTTTTAGCGCGCCTTTATATCCTAATTTTCGGGTGGAAATACGAGATGATGTGTAAGGAGTTGATTCCAAAGTGAAACAAAAAACAGGAGTCGCACCCATAGGTTCGGCGGCTATTTTTTGTTTTGCTTTGGAATCAATGAGTTGTGCAGTATGCGTGTTTCTATCAGAGGATTAGGGTTATGCGTTGGATTGCATCGCTGCGTGGTTTGATTGAAAATTGGGGTACAATAGCGCTCTATGATCTTGGCGTGTTTTGGGTTTGATGGGAATGAATCGCATTAATGTAGGGGCTTTGAGTGTATGTTGGTTGAAATTTCAATTATAAAATCGCCTGAAAATGTGAATAATAGCGAAACCAGTCATACATTTTCTGAAAGCGGCGGGAGTTTAGGCCGTGGCCCAAACAATAATTGGGTGTTGGATGATCCGGATAAGTACATGTCATCCGTACACTCTCGGATCATTTTTGAAAACGGGGAATTCCTGTTGGTTGATATGAGTACCAACGGCACATTTGTTAATGGTTCACCTGAGCCGGTGGGGCGTGGAATCAAAATTACGCTGGCCGAAGGAGACCGTTTCATTATCAGCGACTATGAGTTCATTGTGAATTTTCAGGGTGGGGCTGCTATGAATAATGACTTATTTAGTCAGTCGGGCTCTGGGAACGCTATTCCTGAAAGCAGTGATCGAGGTGACAGCATGTTTACTATCGATGGCGCGTTTTCTGCCCCAGCCGGTCATTATGTGCCCATTTCGGATGAAATGTCTGGTTTTGATATAGCAGAAACGGATCCGTTGGTCGCCCTGGATAGGGCCAGTGGTCAGGGTAATCAATCTTCTGCGCAAAATGATCTATTCCCTAGCCATGGCAATAGTATGGAGGGCGGCGGTATTGCTTTAAACGATGCGGTTGATTGGCCTAGTTCGAACATTGAAGCCGGGGTGATTCCGGATGACTGGGATGCCAGTGAGCTAGTTATGAGCGCTGAAGCTTCTCTTCCTCCTAGCGTGACACCACTTGAGGATGCAGGTGCTCAACTTGCGGATAGTCACGCTCCAAATAGGGAAATGCTGACAAAGCTGGAGAGTGACAATAAAAAATTGATCGATGAAGTTGCTCAGTTAAAGCAACAAATTAAAGCGCAAGAGGTGAGCAGTCAACGCAATGTGCCGAGAGTGGCGACAGCGGCGGATGAAGTCCTCATGGAATCACTGGGCTTTTCGGGAAAGAGCCTGGATCAAGATAAAGCGTTGGAGATGAGTGAAACAATTGGGCTGCTGGTGCGGGAGACAATGGAAGGGATGATGCAGGTTCTGAGCTTTAGAAAAAAAATAAAGGAGGAGTTCAGAATTAATGTGACCACCATACAGCCGGTAGAAAATAATCCACTGAAGTTTTCAGCTAATATTGATGATGCCATGGAAAATATGTTCTTTAAGAACAACAAGGCTTACAAAGAACCTGTAGACGCGGTGCGTGAAGGCTTTCAGGGGATTGCGGAGCATCAGGTTGCTGTGCTGGCGGGTATGCAGGCCGCATTTAGAGGGATGCTGGAAAGGCTTGACCCCGAGGCACTCGAAAAGAGATTTGAGAAATATAAAAAACCGGGGTTGATTCACCTAGGTAAAAACCGAAAAAACTGGGAGTCATATAAGGCATACCATGCTGAGCTGGCGGATAATCCGGATGATTCATTTCAGTACCTGTTTGGATACGATTTTGTGCAGGCATATGAAGAGCAGATGCAGCGTCTGGCGGTTGCCAGAAAAACAAATAGTGATAGAGAATAGACGTTTTACTCAATATTGGGGGTTCCATGTTTTTTTTGCGCACCATAAAACTGACGGCGATCGGGCTGATGCTTTTTTCTGTGACTGCCTGCACTTCACTTAACACTAAAGTGGGTGGTGCATTGGGCCTGGATTCGGACCTTCGGATTGAGTTTTCTGTCGATGCCGATGTCAATCCTGACGACGATAATGTTCCCTCTCCGCTGATCATTAGAATGTATGAGCTTAAGTCTCCTAATATGTTTAACAAAGCGAATTTTATTGATATTTATGAGAAAGGTGCTGAGCTGCTGGGAGCAGATTTGATAGCCCAGCAACAACTCAAACCGATACAGCCGGGAGAGAATAGAAAAATCAGTTTTGTTTTAAACAAAGAGACGGGATATGTTGGGTTTTTCGCTGAGTTTCTGCAATATGAAAATGCAGAGTACAAAGTGATTGTGCCGATTGCTCAGACCAATGTGTTCAGTTCAGCTGCGACTATAAAGCTGTCGGGCAATCAATTGGTTAAATTAAAGCGTGCCGTGGATGAGAAAGGCGTTGGCAAGCCTTAGGCTTACACTCTATAGCCCGGGTAATTCATAAGGTGTCCGGGTTATATTGGCGCGCCTGTTGTGTTGATCACCGCTTATTTGCAAACAAATAACTGGAAAAGTTAAAGTCTTAGGGTAGGGATTTAATGTCGTTAGATAATAAAGTCATTTGGTCGGAGGGTATGTTTCTCAATCCCCACCACTTCCAGCAGCAGGAGCGTTATTTTGAACGCTACATGGGTGGTAAATGCGCTGCCTATGGTGCCTATGGTTGGGGGGTACAACATCTTGAGGTTGATCAGGAGTTGCTCAAGCTGGGTAAAATTTCACTCATCAGCGCGACCGGCACTTTTCCAGACGGTACCCCTTTTAGTTTTCCTGATCAGTATGATTTGCCGCCGGTATTTGAGGTTCCTGAAAATACACATGATCAGGTTGTTTACCTGGCAATTCCAGTTAAACGACCAGGTGCTATTGATGTTGTGCCTGAAAATGAGACTCAGGGGCTTGCACGTTACTACGCTTTGAAACAGAGTGTCAGAGATGTCTCTATGGAAGGGGGAGAGGACTCTGAAATTGATATTGGTAATCTTAGAATGCAGTTGCTATTGGCATCCGGTGATATGAGTGGATATATTGGAATCGGTATTTTGCGTATATCAGAAGCACGCGAAGATAAAAATGTGTTGTTGGATGACGAATTTATTCCAACCTGTTTTGATTGTCGTGCATCCGTAAAGCTTTCTGGTTTCTTGTCTGAGTTGGTCGGCCTGCTGCATCACCGTGGTGAGTCGATTGCCGGCCGTTTGGCCGATACGCAGCGTGGCGGTACGGCTGAAATGGCCGATTACATGCTTTTACAACTGGTTAATCGACTTGAGCCACTCATTACTCATCGATCACAAATGCAGGGGCTGCATCCGGTTGATATGTATTCGGAAGTGGTGCAGATGGCAGGTGAATTATCCGCTTTTTCGGCGACCAACAAACGCCCGCCAACTTTTCCGGCTTATATGCACGATGATTTACAGGCGACTTTCGTCCCCGTGATTAATGCGCTTCGCCAATCTCTTAGCATGGTTTATGAGCAAACGGCTTCTGCACTCACGTTGGTTGAGAAAAAATATGGGATTCGTGTTGCACAAATATCAGATCGTACGCTGGTTGACAGTGCGATGTTTGTTTTGGCGGTACGCGCAAATTTACCGGAAAATAAAATTCGTACGCTGTTCCCTGCGACGGTAAAGGTAGGGCCGGTAGATCGCATCAGACAGTTGGTTAACGCCGCAATGCCTGGGATACCGCTAAAAGTACTGCCCGTAGCCCCGCGCCAAATACCCTATCACTCGGGTTATACCTATTTTGAATTTGAACGGAACAATAACTACTGGAAAGAGCTTAAGCACTCCGGTGGTATTGCCCTGCATATTGGCGGAGATTTTCCCGGGCTGGAGCTGGAGCTCTGGACAATCAGGCAATAACCCGGGCGATTCACCCCGGGTAATTTATAAATTGTGCACAATTTCGCTAATCACTGATGCCGCTCTTTTTCGGTAATTTACCCGTGAAGTCAATGATTTTACGCAAATCAAGAAATATCCGGGATAAATAGGTGAATGTCATTTTCAGGGGTAATTAATGTCTTCAGATAATCCAGATAAAACGCTCTTTAGACACGTTATCAAAGGGGGGGATGGCACCGTTGTTCGCCCGACCCCCGGTGGTGGTCAGGTTTTGCATAACCACACGCCGCCACCAGCCGCTGCACAGCCTCCATCTTATGTTCAGAACCCAAACCAAAATCAAAACAATGCGTTTGGTGTTAATCAGTTCCAAACAAATTTTGGGCTGAACCCACTTGTCAGCGCATCATCAACATTGATCGCTGTTTTTACAAAAATAAGAGAAACGGTTAACCATACCAATGTGGGTGAGTTGCACCAGCGTTTGGTGAGTGAGTTGAAGCTGTTTGAGAGCAGGTCGAAAGAAGCAGGCGTTAAGCCGGAAACGATATTGGCGGCACGTTATATATTATGCACCACACTGGATGAGGCGGCCCTTAATACTCCGTGGGGTGCAGAGAGTGCGTGGACGCAAAGGTCGCTATTGAGTGTCTTTCATAATGAGACAGAGGGTGGTGAAAAGTTTTTTATCTTATTGGATAGAATGCGTAATGCCCCCTCAGAAAATATCGACATTTTGGAGTTAATGTATATTTTCCTAAGCCTTGGATATGAAGGTCAGTATCGCGTGGCACATCGGGGCAGGGATTCACTCGAACAACTGCGGGATGATGTGTTCCAGATAATTAGGCGCTACCGCGGCGAATATGAGCGAACATTGTCACCTAATTGGCAAGGAACAGGGCGAATACGCAATACGCTGACCCACTACGTTCCCATGTGGGTTATTGCTAGTGTTATTGGCGGTATGATGCTCTTAACCTATACCGGTTTAAGGTATTGGATGCACGAATCAACAAGTGATGTTGCCACGCAGTTAACTGAGATATCGGCAACGGATTTGACCAAGAGAAAAATCAGCCTGCAGTAGTTTATTACTGTAAACCGAGTAAACATATGCGATCCGTTATAAATTTTTTTAAAAATAAAGTCGTTATTTCGATGATAGGCCTGCTGATACTTTCGGTGCTTATCTGGTTTGTGGGGCCTGCTTTCAAATTTGGTGAAAACAACTATTCACCCTTAGCCAGTGAAAATGCGCGGCTGTTGGCCATTATTGTCGTTATTGTGCTGTGGGGCCTCAATAATCTGCGCGTTCAGCGTCACGAACACAAAAATAATGATAATTTGATCACGGCGCTCAGTGATAGCACAGCAACAGATTCCAGTAATAACTTGCTGGCTGATCAAACATCGGAAGAGTTACAACAAATGGGCGATCGCTTTACGGATGCCCTTGCGACACTAAAAAAACTAAAATTTAATGGAAGAGGAACAAACAAAGCGTTATATGAGCTGCCGTGGTACATCATTATTGGCCCACCGGGTTCAGGGAAAACAACGGCGCTCATTAATTCAAGTTTGAATTTCCCCCTGGCAGAGCAGTTTGGAAAAGGGGCATTGCATGGCATTGGCGGTACTCGTAACTGTGATTGGTGGTTCACTAATGATGCGGTTCTCATTGATACCGCAGGGCGATATACCACTCAGGATAGTCATAAGGTCATTGATAGCTCGGCTTGGGAGGGTTTTTTATCTCTGTTGAGAAAACACCGCCGTAGGCGACCCATCAATGGCGCTATTATCGCCATCAGTTTACAAGATCTTCTGACTCAAACAGAGGAGGAGCGCATTAGGCATGCAAGCATTATTCGTGCTCGTGTTGATGAGTTGATGGAAAAACTGGAAATTCGTTTTCCAATCTATCTTATGTTTACCAAATGTGACTTGGTCTCTGGTTTTTCAGAGTTTTTTGATGATATGGGGAAGCATGAACGGGAGCAGGTTTGGGGGATCTCTCTTCCCAATGCACCTGATTATTCGCAATCCCCCGATTTTGAATTCCTAGATACTGAGTACAAAAGCATCATTAAACGCTTGTACGAAAGGGTTTTGTCGCGCACGCATCAAGAGAGAGATGTGAAAAGGCGAGCGGCCATTCAAGGGTTTCCCCAGCAAATGGACAACCTGAAAAATATAGTCGACCAATTTACCCGACAAGCATTTATTCAAAATAGATTTCGTTATCAGCCCTATTTGCGCGGTGTATATTTCACCAGCGGCACGCAGGATGGGACACCTATTGATCGGTTAATGACCTCTGTTTCATCCAGCTTTGGTTTTAATCGTGACGTGATGGCACCTTCTATGAGTCAAGGGAAAAGCTATTTTTTGGGTAATCTTTTTCGTGATGTTATCTTTCCTGAATCTGAGCTGGTGGGTTCAAATAGGCGATATGAGAAGCTAATCACTTGGTCCAAACGATCCGCCTATGCGGCGATGGCGGGTCTAGCGATTGTCATCTCTATTGCTTGGGCTGGAAGCTTTACCCGCAATGAAATGTATATGCATGAAGTTGAATCCTATATTGCTGACTTTAACAGCGAGAAGAGTCGATTAAATCTTCGTTCGGGCAATGTTTATAATACCTTGCCGACACTGAATGCGCTGGCAAAAGCAAGTATTGTTTATGATCAGGAGCAGCACCCCTGGCTATCTGCGCTTGGTATGTATGACCGTAGTGTTGATGATGCGGCCAATGCCGCTTATCACGCCCAACTTAAAACGTTGTTTCTCCCCAAATTAATCAAACAGCTAGAGACGCACTTGGAACGTGGACACCGGGGCGGCGACCTTTACAGCACATTTCGCACTTATGTGATGTTCAACAAGTTAGAACACATGGACGAGTCGCTGATACACAATTGGTTTTCAGGAACATGGAAAGAGGATCTAAAAGGGCAAGCGAGCAAAAAACAAGCGTTAATAAGCCATCTGACTGCCTTGCTTGCGCTTGATTTGGAGCCAGAAAAACTTGATCAACAAATTGTCTCGTCTACCCGTCGCCTTCTGTTGCGAGTACCCGCTTCGCAGCGTATTTATGAGCGTATACGCACCAACCCGATCTATACCCAAAAAGTCGATCTTTTAAATGAATTCGGTGAGTCGGTTCGTGAAAGTTTTATCACTACTGCTGTGACACAAAAGAACTTATCCATTCCGATACTTTTCACCAAAGAGGCTTATGATAATATTGATTTCTCACCGGATTCAAACATCATATCCAGTATTACCAACGAGCGGTGGCTACTTTCTGATAGCGATAAAGAGAGAGTGGATTTCATAAAAGATGACCTTGAAGAGGTGAGTCAACAAGTTAAAAACCACTACCTGTCAGAATACAGTACCTATTGGAATGATGTGTACGGCGCTTTGAATGTAAAATCTTTTGAAGACTTAAAGCATGCCAATGATGTATTAATCAGTTTTACTGATCCGGTTTATTCACCCATGCTCACTATTCTTGAGGTTGGCGCTAGTAATACCGAGCTTTCCAGTCAATTGGCGGCAGATGTTTCTGATGACAATACGGAGGGTGTCTCTGGGAAGTTGGCGGGACTGGTGGCCTCTAATGTGGCTTGGACCAAGGTTGACCGCGAATTTAGAAGTGTCAATGTCATGTTACGTGAATCATCAAAAAAACCGGCTCCTATCAGCGCTGTGTTATTAAAGGTATCGCAGCTACAGGCGTTTGTTAATGAAATTACACTGGCACCTGATCCAGCCAAAAAAGCGTTTGAAGTAGCTAAAGTACGATATCAGAGCGGTGCTGGAAATGCTATTTCATCATTGCGTGCCTACGCAAAAAACACACCAGAGCCCATTGAACGTTGGTTGACGACATTAGCTGATGAAACCTGGCGTGTGATCTTACAGTTGGCACATCAACATGTTAGCTCGGAATGGAAATCAACTATTTACAAGCCATACATACAAGGGTTAGCCGGGCGTTTTCCACTGGCTAAATCATCAAGTGATGAGCTTGCACTGCTTGATTTTGTCGACTTTTTTAAACCCGGTGGCACGATCGATCTGTTTAGTCAGGAGTATATCAAACCGTTTATAAGTACGCGCAATGGCTGGCGGAATCGCAGTATTGACAGGTATAGCCTTGGTCTCTCCCAGCAATCAATTAATCAGATAAAGAAAGCATTGGCAATTCAAAATATCTACTTCAGAGATAGTGCAGATTCACCCTCACTGAGGTTTCAATTAAGGCCCGATGCAATGAGCAAGAAGAGTGCTCGGTTTGAACTCGAAGTCGGTGAAAATAATGTTTCATATAGTCATGGCCCCAAGTTTTGGAAAACCTTAAGCTGGGTGGGTAGTGATGAGAAAAACAGAGTTCGAATTATCTTTGAAGATTTAAATGATCAGCAACATTCAAAAACATTTGATGGGCCATGGGCTTGGTTTAAATTGATGAATCAATCAAAAATATCCAAAACAGAGAAGTCCAATGTTTATCGGGTTACCTATACTGTTACGGATGAAAAACAGGACACATCCGCCTCACCTTCTTTGGCTGAGCCTGTGAAACATGAAATAATTTATCAAATTAAAGCAAAAAGCATCAACAATCCGCTAAAAGATAATTTATTAGGCACCTTTAAGCTTCGGGAAAGCATTTAAAATGGGCTTTGAGCAACAGTGCGGTGTTTATGGCAAGCTCCCTATGCATGGTGACTTTGTGCATAGGAATTTGCCAACCACCTTTATCACCCCTTGGGATGAGTGGCTGCAGCGATATATTGCCAGTTCAAAAGAGCAGATGGGAGAGGCGTGGCTGGATACTTATTTGACCAGCCCGATCTGGCGATTTGTTCTTTCGGCAGGTGTTATTGATAAACAACATTGGGCTGGAATCATGCTTCCCAGTGTTGATCAAGTTGGACGGTACTATCCCTTTTCAGTGGTTATGCCGCTTAAACCGGAACTGAATCCAATTGAGTTTATTTCTCACCAGTCACCCTGGTTTGAAAGCATTGAGGCGTTGGCCCTGTCTGCACTGGAAGAGCAGATTTCAGTAGATGATCTTGCTGACGAGGTCAATAATATTAATATCGATTTCACCTTGAACCATACAAAGAGGGGGCAACAGCCAGATACCCACTCTGTACAGATGAACAGGGTATTAGGTGAAAATTTCCCCATCTCCGTTTATGCCTGTTTACTTGATTCAATTATGCTAAAAACCATGAATTGCTATAGCATCTGGGCAACCAGTGGTTCCGAAAAGGTCTTGCCCTGTTTTGTAACCGTTAAAAACATGCCTGCCGCTAATCAACTGCCTGCCATGATGGATGGAGAGTGGGCATATTGGGGCTGGCCACAACCTTACTCAAAATATGATGAATGACACCACAATAAGAAGGCCTGTTCAGTGGCTGAGTGCTTCAGAAACACATGTTGGCACTGTGCGAAAAGTAAATGAAGATGCCGTTTTTTCAAAGCCCGGCATTCATTTATGGGCTGTTGCTGACGGTATGGGGGGGCATGAGGCTGGCAATGTTGCCAGTGCTATGATCATTAATATGCTGGATGATATTGAAATAGAGTCGCATTTAGACGCTTTTGTTTCAAATATTGAGAATAAAGTTCTGGATGCTAATAAACGGCTTCTTGAGTACTCGGAAATTATGCTGGAAGGGCGCATTATTGGCAGTACGGTGGCTATTTTTTTAATAAAAGGTCGAGTGGGCGTTTGTCTGTGGGCGGGTGATTCACGCCTTTATCGCTATCGAAACGGCCGGACGGAGAAAATAACCACCGACCACAGCCATGTTGCTGAGTTGTTGGAACGAGGGGTTATTTCAGATGAAGAGGCTGAAAATCACCCGGAATCAAATGTAATCACCCGTGCTGTTGGCACTTGTGAAGATTTATATATTGATATTGAGATTTTCACTGTCAATCTAGGCGATACCTTTATGCTGTGTACTGATGGGCTGTACAATACCATTGATGAGAAGAGTATTGTAAGTTGTCTACAAGAAGATTCGATCAAGACGGCAGCCAGCCTGCTTATAGAAAATGCCTTGGACAAGGGTGCCTCTGATAATGTGTCGGTAGTCTTGGTGAAAGGCGTACGTGGCGCACCCACTCCATAAATACTCCACTCAGAAAGCCTATTTCACAATGACCAGACCCGATAGTCCAAATAACAAGGAAAATAAGGAGCAGAAAATAAAAAAAATCCCTGCTGCCGGTGATTGTACTGTTTTTATGGATAAAACCAGGATATCAAGCCATCGAAATGCCGCAGATGACATACCAAGCCCCCTCTCCGCAAAGGGTGATGAGCTATCACGCAATAAAGATAAGCTAACAGACTCGGAAAACATCACCCCGCTTGGGATGGACGTTACACAATTTAAGCCATCCAGCCAAAATGAGCAGCCAACTGAAATGGGTGGCTCGTCACCAAAAACTTGTATCAGAGATAATGCCCACCTTCTAGTCGCAGAACCAGCAACGGATAAAATAGAAAATACCCATGTAAGGGTATTGAAAGAGCGGTTTGTACTTGAAAATATTTTGGGTGTGGGCGGCATGGGGGTAGTGTATAAAGCCAAAGACCGTTTAAAAGTGGAAGCTCAGGACAGAGAACCCTACGTTGCGATTAAAGTATTGAGTGAAGAGTTTAAAACCCACCCTGAAGCTTTTATAGCCCTTCAGCGGGAGTCGAGAAAAGCACAACGCATTGCACACCCTAATACTGTAAAGGTGTATGATTTTGACCGGGATGGTGATGTTGTTTTCATGACCATGGAGTACATGGAAGGAAAGCCGCTGGATCAACTGATCAAACAGTACCAGTCGACAGGCCTTCCTCAGGACGATGTATGGAATATATTGTCTGGAATGTGTTCTGCTCTGGCACATGCTCACTCTGAAAATATTGTTCACTCAGACTTTAAGCCAGGCAATGTTTTTGTCACGACAAATGGAGTGGCGAAAATTTTCGATTTTGGTATCGCACGTGCGGTCGCAAACATTGACCGACATACAGGAAAAGAGCAGGATCAAACAGTGTTCGATGCGGGTGGCTTGGGCGCATTAACACCTGCCTATGCAAGCCGCGAAATGCTATTGGGGGAAACCCCGGATGTCCGTGATGACATCTATGCACTGGGTTGCGTTATTTATGAGCTTTTTTCAGGTGAGCATCCATTTAACCGACTTCCAGCCGATGAAGCATACGATAAAAACCTTAAGCCTAAACGAATAAATAGTGTCAATAAATGCCAGTGGAAAGCGATAGAGGCAGCACTATCATTTAAACGTGAGAACCGTATTGAGTCTGTAGATGCTCTCTACCAACAGATGACAATAAAGAAAAAACCGAAGTTTTTATGGATTGTATCTTTGTTGTTATCTTTAGGCGTAGCCTTTTATGTGTATACCGAAACGATGGATGTTGTACCGCCGCCAGTACCTCAAGTTTCAGAATCAGACATCAGAAACGAACTGGAATTTAATATACGGCACAATCTATATAAAGAAAATATTGCAAAGCTGTTAGCTAAGCCTAGTTTCACCAGCGAGTGGGAGGAGAGCATCTGGAGTGAGTTGCGAGGGATGCTGGAGATACTTTCTGGAGAGCCTTCAGAGTGGTACCTGTCAACACAGGATGAAATTTATCAATTGTATCTAGATGAAATTGGAAGGTTAATAAAAGAGAACGCTTACCAGCGTATGGCAGGGATAATCGAAAATGCCTATCGTTACACCGATGGCGATAGTTTTCTGGACGATAAAAAAATACAACTGGCGGAAATGATAAAGAAGAAAGAATTTGAGAATAAAAAACGCGCAGCAATCGCTAGAGAGAGGAGAAATATAAAAGCCATTGAATTGGTAGAGAAAGAGAAAGAGAAAGAGATAGAGAAGGATAGAGGCTCATTTAACACCGCACTTGCAAATGTTAATGAGCAGTTGAAGTGTTCATCAAGATTGAATATGCGTGATTTTAATATCGCTATTGGTAAATTACGCTCTCTTGACTATCAGCGATATGAAACATTGGAGAGTACGCTGTCAAAGAGGTTGGCTCAGTGCATTTCCGTTATCGCTGAACGTTACCCGGAACACGCGCTTGACTCAAAACAGTACGCACTACAGATTTTTAAAAACAATGCGGCCTTAATGGCGATTGCTATAAAAGAAAAAGATGTCTGTAACCTCTCAATTGCCGGTTTGGGTGCGCGAGGTGAGCGCGCTATTTGTCGAGACAAGATAAAAGGTGTGGGTGTCGGTCCGGTGTTAGTTGTTATACCCGCAGGTGAAGGAATCGAAGCATTTGCTATTGGAAAGTATGAAACCTCCATTGCCGAGTTAAATGAGTTTTGCAAAGTCTCTCCAGCGTGTAATGTAGATACCAATAAATCGGGTGACTTACCTGCAACTAATGTTGAAGTGTCGACAGTGTTGACTTATGTGAATTGGCTAAGTAAGAAGAGCCAAAAAAACTATCGGCTACCAACAAAAGAGGAGTGGGTTTATGCGGCAAACGCTGAGTCTTATACGCTTGATCCAAATCGTAACTGCCAGTTAAGTGCACGAGGTATTAAAAAGGGCCGATCACTTGTCAAAACGGCTACGGGTAAACCAAATGCCTGGGGGCTTGTTAATTATGTCGGAAATGCACGAGAAATTGCATTGGAAAGTACTGGTAAATTTGTGGTTTTAGGCGGTTCTCATCGCTCAATGATGGAGAGTTGTACGGTGGCAACAACACTTGCTTTCTCCGGAAATGCGGATCAGTACACCGGGTTTCGTATCATCAGGGATATTAGTGAAAAATAATTATGAATATTTTAGACGTATCGAAGCAGCTGAGCGAATTATCGGATGACTATTTTAAGCAAAGAATAGCACTTGATGAGTACAGATTAAAAAGAAAACATCTTCTGGATTCCATTGATAAAACGCTTAATAATAAAAGTTATGAAGATATTTTGAAAAAACCTGAAGAGATGACCGAGTTTAATGTAGTCGAAAGGTAGCCACTCAGCGTGTTTATATTTTGCTTCAAATCGAGGCGTTTTCGCACGGAAAGAGAGAGCATATGGGGATATGTGACCGATTGAGTACGAAAATAACGAAGAGTTGGGGCAAAGGATGAATGCGCTGAGCAGTTACGGTTGGAAGTAAGGCTGCCAATGGAAATAGCAGTCGTATATAGTCCGGGTAGTTTATAAAACATTCGTGATAGGTGAAGTAATCGAACAAAGAGGGGAGTTAGGTGGAAATTGTTAAACTATTTCAGGCAGGTGGGCCATTTATGTATCCCATTCTGGGGGTGTTTGCGATTGGTTTCGCAATTGCGCTGGAACGATTTTATTATTTAAGCAAAACGAGCAGGCAGACAAATAACATTTGGCTTCAGTTGGTGCCGATGCTTAAGGCACTGGATTTTGAGCGTGCAGTTAAGTTAACCGAATCAATTAATACTCCGATTGCAGTCGTATTGAATTACGGCTTTTCCCGGCATAGTGAAAATAAACGTAGAGAAATAATTGAAGCGGCTATGGAGGAGGGGATGATGGACGTTATGCCTGACTTGGTGCAGCGTACTCATTACTTGGCAACCTATGCCAATGTAGCGACACTTCTCGGTCTGCTTGGAACTATCGTAGGCCTGATTCAGGCATTTACTGCAGTGGCTCACGCAGACCCCGCAGAAAAAGCAGACCTACTTTCGGCGAGTATATCCGTTGCGATGAATACCACCGCTTTTGGGCTGATGGCCGCCATCCCGCTACTACTTGCCCACTCATATTTGGTTACAAAAACGGCACGGCTTGTAGATAGTTTGGAAAAAGCCGCTGTTAAGTCAATCAACTTAATGGTTAAAGATTAAAAAGTTTACCCATGAAAAAGTCATCTCATAAATACCTCCATGAAGCGGAAGAGCTCAATATCACTGCTTTTATGAACCTAATGGTGATTCTGGTTCCTTTTCTCCTGATCACTGCTGTGTTTTCCAGAATGACCGTATTGGAACTGAATTTACCTGCGCTGGATGCCAAGGAAAATGCCCAGGGAAAAATCGAACTCCAGCTAGAGTTGGTTTTGCGTAAAGAGAGCTTTGATATACGAGACGTGAACCTTGGGGTTATTAAGGTGTTTCCACGCAGCCAAGAAGAGACACGCTGGGATCTGTTTACTGACTTGTTGGTGGAAATTAAAACGCGCTTTCCGGAAGAGCAGGATATTACACTGCTAGTGGAGCCATCCATCAACTACAAAACATTAATTCATGTTATGGATCGCGTGCGTAGTGCGGATGTTGTTTCGGTCTTGACGGTGGAAACGATCGAGTTGTTCCCAAATATATCTATTGGTGATGCGGATGCCAATACATCCGAAAATAACCAAAGTGGAGGGCAAAAGTGAATAACTTGAAGCTTTCCAATCGCTCAAAAAGAATGGAACATTTTAAGTCGTTGCACAGCCGCAGTGGTATAAACCTTGTTTCGTTGATGGATATTTTTACGATACTTGTTTTTTTCCTTTTAGTTAGCTCTGGTGCACCACAGTTACCCAACAGTAAAGATATTACGCTGCCTACCTCCGTCGCAGAAAATGTTCCCGAAGAGACGCTAACTATTACGATTACAAAAAATGATATATTGGTTCAAGGAGAGTGGGTTGCAACTATTTCCAACTTACTGGAAAACAATGAAACAATATTTTTTGACTTAGAAAAAGAGCTAAAATTTCAAGCCTCAAAACGGTTATTAGCAAACAGCGATCAAGCACAGGGCCAAACCATTACCATAGTGGGTGATGAAAATATCTCTTACCAGCTATTACGAAAAATTTTAGCAACATGCCGTCAGGCTAATTACACCACCATCGCATTTGCAGCTTTTCAGACGGCAAAAGGCTGAGTTTGATGAATGCCACCTCGTATCAAAGCCTTGCACTTGCATGGCAGCCAAAAAGCAGGCATGACAAGCCATTTGTTGTATTTGCCCTTTTTACATTTATCTTTTTTTTAGGTATTGGGTTATTTTTTAGCAGTATAAAAACCCCAAAAGAAGAGCGCCGTGAAAATGTTGCAGTCCCCGATAGGGTTGCCAAGTTCATATTGGATAATCCCAAACCGGTTACTAAGCCAAAACCAGTGCCAAAAAAAGTTATTCCCCTTAAACCAAAACCCATTGCTAAGCCTAATGTGAAACGGGAAAAACCAAAAAGTGAAATAAAACTAACTGAAAAACAAAAGGTAGCAAGGGAAGTGGCGAGTGAAAGCGGTTTAATTGCGCTCGCGGATGAGCTCTCTGACCTGATGGACACATCCAGCATTGATGCGATGGTGGGGAATTCCATCAAAAAATCAACCGGTTCAGTGATGCAAGTCACATCCATTAACACAGATATTCTCACCAGTAACTCAGCAGAAGAGCATAGAGGAGTCTATCTACCGAAGATCCCGGTTGTGAGTGTAACAAAGTTTGAAAATGAACAGGTATCAGCGGCGAAAACACTAATTACTGCGCGTGCAAGTGAAGCGTTGGATATACCCGAATCGATAACTGGAGAGTCAGTGAAGCAAGAAAGGGTCGGAAACTATCGCTCGGCAGAGGATATCGCGTTTGTTGTAGATAAAAACAAAGGAAAACTACATGCGATATACCGCCGTGCACGAAGAAGTGACCCCGGAATTCAAGGTAAAATCGTACTTGAAATCACCATTTTACCTTCTGGAAAAGTGGAGGGTGTAAGAGTCACCTCCAGTGAGTTGCAGAATGAAAAGCTGGAAGCCCGTATTATCTCCCGTGTGAAACAGTTCGACTTTGGCGCTAAAAACGTAAATAAGGTTACGGTTACGTATCCCATAGAATTCTTGCCGTCATAGTGTGAAGACGGCGACAATTACCTTTAAAAACTCCGCCTATCGCGCATTTTATGCTTCATTATCTCGCCTGGCGCGCCAGATGTGGCGTTTCTCTAAAAACGGTTTCTCTAAGAAAAACCCCTCATAGCTGCATCAACGGCAGTTTAACCATTAGTGGAAAGGTACTTGTGAGGTGGGATCGGACATCAATAAAAAATAGTGAATTAATCGCGCCAATTCTTACGATATTTCCTGTGAATCCATAAAGTGGCGGGGATAAAGAGGTACTTTGAGTGTGTGATTCATTGTAATCTATTGAGTTGTTGTATAACCCGGATAA
>Ga0256839_1002884_pt1 | contig 18501 bp, 15 predicted proteins | sample 354166metaG_FD_185968 | JGI IMG/M metagenome (GOLD analysis project Ga0256839, IMG submission 185968) | Hydrothermal vent microbial communities from Mid Atlantic Ridge, Atlantic Ocean - 354-166 | ecosystem: Environmental > Aquatic > Marine > Hydrothermal vents | place: Atlantic Ocean: Mid... | reverse complement strand
GTGGCTGGGTGCAGGGCGTGGGGCGGAAGGCGAAGTGCCACCGGCAACAGGCCTAACACCCGCTGCAGCCGACTGTACTCCGTTCGCTACACCCGCTCCGCGGCGGCCGAGCTTCGTCGATCTCAGTCTCCCTGTGACGTGAACCGTTGCCGGGTGAGGCGCTAGTCGAATACTCGCCCTCAGCGGCCCACAGGCCGCCATGCCGGCCACGTATCTTCCACTTCGTTGAAGGTCACGCGCACGGCGTAGTTGTCCGCCAGGCGCTGGAGCACCAGTTCGCGGCCGGCCGGCGTGGGCCCCAACTGGGCCGTGTAGGCGAACCACGTGCCGTCAGGACTCCAGGCAGGCCGTTCGGCGCCGTAGGGTATGTCGGTGACGCGCACAGGCTGTTGAGAGCCGTTCAGCGCCAGCCAGTAAATCTGGGGGGCACCCTCCCGCTCGCTCACGAAGAGCACCACCCGCCCATCGGGGCTCCACGCCGGCTGGCGGTCCGCGGCCGGGTGGTCCGTGAGCCGGCGCACCTCGCCCGTGTGCAGGGAGATTCGGTAGAGGTCGGTGTTGTCGTCGCGCGTGGCGGCCACGATGAGCTCCCGGCCATCGGGGCTCCACGTGGGGTCTTGGGTGGCCTCGGCCTTGATGGGCAACGCGCTCATCTCCCCTTGGGAGGAGCGCAGCAACACCTGCGGGCGAGGCCCCTGTCGGCTGGTGAAGGCCAACCGCCCCTGCTGCCAGGCTGGCGCCCGGGCCCTGAACTCGGGGGGAACCACGGGTTGAGGCCGCGCTTGAGCCCCTCCTTGGCTCCAAATCCCCCCCTCGCGCACTGTGAAGAGCACGGCCTCGTTCGCCCACGCCGGGTCTGTTGCCCCCACAGCCCACACCTGCCGCCCCGAACCGTCCGTGTTGCTGACGACGACGGCCGGCCGGCGCTGCTCGACCGTCACGTAGGCAAGGGCGCCGTCGGGCAGCACCTCGACAGTCTGGGGCTCCGTGTCCGCCAAGGTGCCGTTGGCCATGTAGAGGCGCGCGAAGAGCGTGTGAGGGCCGGTCTCGGCCGGCACCCAGGCCAAACTCACCCGCCACGGGGCCGCGGAGGGCATGGCGTTTTCGGCCGCTGCCACGGGCAGGCCGTTGACCCAGAGCTCCACCCGGACCACGCCTGCCCGGCGTGAGGTCACTGTGACGGGGAAACGGGCACCCACCATGCCGAGCCCGTGCGGGGAGGGGAACGAAAGCAACGTGGGCTGACGTCCGTACTCCTGTCGGCTCCAGATTCCCAAGGCGGCCAACGCGATCAGGAGCACTACAAGGCTGGTCAACCAACGAACCCAAAGCCGCATGTCAGGGGAAAGACAGGGGTCACGCGCGCTCGCCGTCCTTGGCCTCCTGCTCGGGGGACGGGGGAAGCTTGAGCTCCTCCCACAGCTCCTTCTGTCGCTGTTCGGCCACCTGCCGGGCAACGTCGAGGGCGCGCTGCCAGCGAACCTTCTGGCCTTCCACGTACTGCCGCACGAGCTCGACGGGCTCCACGTCGCCGGCCGCCAACCTGTCGGTGAGCTCGGCAAGCTGCTGGCGGCGCGACGCCGGCGCCAAGAAGGCCGTCACGCCAACGCCCACCACAACGCCGAGGAGAAACGTGCGCACTTGGCCCATAGGTCTCCTCCTCGCTTCACGCGCCGTTTGGCGATTGGCTCATTTCGCCCCCCGGCGCACCGTTCGCCACGCCTCGCGAACGCCGGCCACCCACGAGCGCATCCAGACGAAAGGGGCGGCCACCGAGCGCCCCACGAAGAGCGTGGTGGTGCTGACCTGCTCGACCGACTCCTTCGTGGTGTCCACCAGGGGAATGATCTCCTGGCGCAGGAGCTTGATGAGTTGCCACACCTGCCACAAGACCAGGATGAGGAGCACGCCCACCACAAACGACTCGATGGCCAGGATGATCAGCATGAGGTCTCGAATTTGTGCGAGTCCAACCATGTCGCCCGTGTCCTCAACATGTGCCTTTGTCGTCTCAAAGGGGAAACATCTCCCGAAACTGCCTCAGAGGTTGGCTTGACTATATCATACCTTGATGGAGTTGGCAACGAACAACCCAATTGTGCCCCCCACAGTGGCCGGCAGGATGTGAAGCTCCCCCAAGGTAGGGAGGGCGACATCGTTGATCACGCCCAGCCAGTGGCCGATGAGAAAGCCGGCGAAGCTCAGGAGCCAAAACCAGGCCAATTCGGCCGGGTGGTCTCCCCAGACGAGGTGGCCGACCGAGGCAACGAGGCCGGAGAGGAGAAGGCTCAACACCAGGACGATCATTGTCACAGCACGTGTTCTGAAGCGCACTTGGGGTTCGTTCGGCTCAGGCGGGCACCACACGGCTGATAATACCACCGCCCAAACACTCCTCGCCCTCGTAGAAGACCAAGCCCTGGCCAGGCGTCACGGCCGGCTGGGGGTTGAGGAGCTCCACACGGGCCCGGTCTGCTCCCAGGGGCTCGACGAGGGCTGGCACTTCGCGAATCTTGTAGCGTGTGCGCACGTGGAGCTCGACGGGGCGGGCCGGCGGCTCGCCGGCAATCCAGTTGACCTCCTCGATATCCACCGCGCGGGTTTGCAGGGCATCCCGTGGCCCCACGATGAGGGCATTTCTGGCCATGTCCTTGGCAACTACGTAGAGGGGCTCCCGCCACGGAACACCCAGCCCGCGCCGCTGCCCCAAGGTGTACAGGGGCAACCCCTTGTGCTGTCCCAACACGTGGCCGTCCACGTGGAGGATGGGGCCGGGTCGCAGGGCATCGGGGGGAGCGTGCCGGCGCAAGAAGTCCCGGTAATCGCCGTTGACGATAAAACAGATTTCCTGGCTCTCCGGCTTGTTCGCCAGGGGCAAGCCGTACTGGCGGGCCAGCTCGCGCACTTGGGCCTTGGTCAGCTCGCCCACGGGGAAGAGCAGGTGGGCCAGCTTCTCCTGGGTCAGCGAGTAGAGCACGTAGGACTGGTCCTTCCGGGCGTCCACGCCCTTGAGAAGATGATACCGGCCGGCCTCGTCCTGCCGTACCCGGGCGTAGTGACCGGTGGCCAAGTAGTCGGCCCCCAAGGCGCGGGCCAAGTTGAGCAAGAGGGTGAAGCGCACGACGCGGTTGCAGTGGAGGCAGGGGTTGGGCGTGCGCCCGGCCACGTAGTCACGCACGAAGGGGTCCACGACCGCCTCCTTGAAGGGCTGCTCCACGTTCTTAAGGTAGAAGGGCGCCCCAATGGCCGCGCAGAGGGCGCGGGCGTCGTGGACGGCGTCGGGCGTGCAGCAGCGGTTGGCCACGAAGCCGTCAGAGCCGTTTTCCCCCTCAGCCGCCCAGAGGCGCAACATGACGCCGATGACCTCGTAGCCCTGCTCGTGGAGCAGGAGGGCGGCGACGGAGCTGTCCACGCCGCCGCTCATGGCGACGACCACCCGCCGGCCGTTGGGTGGCCCGGGGCGCACGTGCAGCTTGTCCCACCCCTGTGGTGTTGCGCACGTCACCGAGATCATGGTCCTTTCCTTTACGATGCCGGCGCGTACTGTCGCAGCCGTTCGACGACGCGGGGGATGACCTCTAAGGCGTATTCCACGTCCTCGGGCGTGTTGTCGTCGCCCAAGGAAAGGCGCAGGGCGCCAATGGAGCGCCTGTGGGAGAGCCCCATAGCCTTGAGCACGTGGCTGGGCGTGATCTCGCCGCTGGAACAGGCGCTTCCGCTGCTGGCCGCAATGCCTTCCAAGTCGAGGGCCAACAACAGGCCATCGGAGGAGACATCCTCCAGGGTGAAACTGGCCAGGCCGGGAAGGCGCTCCGTGGGGTGGCCGCTCAACTCCATGCCCGGCACGCGGGCCGTCAGCTCCGCGATCAGGCGGTCGCGCATAGTTCGGAGGCGGGCGTTCTTCTCGTCGCGCCCCGTCTGGGCCAACTCCAGCGCCGTGGCCAGCCCCACGATGCCGGCCACGTTGTGGGTGCCGGAGCGGTAGCCGGCCTCCTGGCCGCCGCCGGTCAACGTGCTCACGAAGGGCGTATTCCGCCGCACGTAGAGCACACCAACCCCCTTGGGGGCGTGGAACTTGTGACCGCTCAGGGCCATCAGGTCCACGTGGAGCTCGTCCACATCCAAGTTCAAGTACCCACCGGCCTGCACGGCGTCACAGTGGAAGATGATGCCCCGTTCGCGAGCCAGCCGGCCGATCTCGGCCACGGGCATGATGGTGCCCACCTCGTTGTTCGCGTACATGACGCTGATGAGCACTGTGTCGGGCCGCAACGCCCGCTCCACATCCTCGGCCGAGACACGGCCGTAGCGGTCCACCGGCACGTAGGTGACCTCGAAACCCCAGTGCTGTTCGAGCTGCTGCACCGTCTTCAGAACCGCCTTGTGCTCCACCGGCGTGGTGACGATGTGACGCCCCTTGTGGCGCAAGGCCAGCGCCGCCCCACGAATGGCCAAGTTGTCGCTCTCGGTGCCACACCCGGTGAAGACCACCTCTCGGGGCGCACAGTTGAGCACCTCGGCCACCTTGCGGCGCGCGCCCTCCACGGCCCGGCTGGCCCTCTGGCCCAGCCGGTGAAGGCTGCTCGGGTTCCCGAACTCCTCCCGCAAGTAGGGCAGCATGGCCTCCAACACCCGGGGGTCCACCGGGGTGGTGGCGCTGTGATCCATGTACACCTGTCGCTTCGTGGCCATTGCTCTCTCCTGGTCTTCCACATCAAAAAGCGCGCCGCCAAGCGCGCCAACGGACTCCGTCCACTTTCAAAGGGCTACACAGGCCCCGTGCCCGGCCACCAAAGAAAAAAGTCACACGACACAAGCACGCGCCTCTGTGAAGACACAACCAAGGACAGGGAGCAGTACAATTATAATGAAATGACAGCGAAAACGCAAGGTGAACAAAAATTCACAGGAAGGGGCACCACCAAAATTTTACAGCCACGCAATCGCCGATTCACCTATTGAAAACAAATACCTCTCCCAGAAGGGCTGTGTTGTGGGGCGAACGCTCCCCCCGCCCACATGACGGCGAATCGCGCTCCGAGCTCCCACGGCGGCCGCCTCCCGACAGGAGGGGCAGCGGGGGGGGCGCGCCCGCTTCGCTGTCGGCGCCCAGGAACGGGCCTCAAGCGTAGACGTGCATCACCTCGTAAAGCGTGGTTCGCTCGGCCGGGATGCGGCCCAAGTCGCGGATCAGGCGTTGGAACGTCTCCGGCGACGTGTGGGTGCCCGCGGTCTCGCCGGCTGCGCGCGAAATGTACTCGTCGTGGAGCGTGCCGCCGAAGTCGTTGGCGCCTGCCGAGAGGCACATCTGGGCCATCTTGTAACCCAGCTTGACCCAGGAGACTTGGACGTTGGGAATGTCGGCGTTGAGCATGAGGCGGGCCACGGCGTGCATCTTCAAGTCCTCCATGCCCGTGGGGCCTGGGCGAGCTCCGTCCTCCCGGTAGAGCAGAGTGCGCTCGTGAATGAAGCCCAAAGGGATGAACTCGGTGAACCCGCCCGTCCGGCGCTGGATGCGGCGAATGAGGTCCAAGTGGCGCGCCCAGTGAACGGGCGTGTCAATGTGGCCGTACATGATGGTGGACGTGCTGGGCAGTCCCACTCGGTGGGCCGTGGTGATGATCTCCACCCACGCCTCGGCGCTGAGCTTGTTGCGCGTCAGGCGCTGGCGCACGTCCGTGTCAAGGATTTCGGCGGCCGTGCCGGGGATGCTGCCCAGGCCCAAATCCTTCAGCCGGCGCAAGAACTCCTCGTGGGAAATGCCCAGGCGAGCGCTGCCATATTGGATCTCGAAGGGGGAGAAGGCGTGAATGTGAATCTCGGGCACAGCCGACTTGATCGCCTCCACGATCTCGAAGTAGATGGTGGCCGGCAGTTGCGGGTTGAGCCCTCCCTGAAGGCAGACCTCCGTGCAGCCCCACGAGCGGGCCTCCCGGGCTCGCTCCACGATCTCCTCCAGCGAGAAGGTGTAGGCATCGGGGTCGTGTCGGGGCTTGCCAAAGGCACAAAAGCGGCATCCCGTGTAGCAGACGTTGGTGAAGGTGATGTTGCGCGTCTGAACGTAGGTGATCACATCGCCCACCGTGCGGCGCCGGAGCTCGTCGGCCGTGGCCACCAGGGCCCAGAGCTCCACCCCTCGCAGGCCAAACAGGTGAATCCCCTCTTCCACCGTCACCTCGCCGCCGCTCAGGGCCTTGTCGAGGATGCGGGCCGTTTCCGGGCGGATGTGGGAGAACAGGCGGTCCAGGCCGGCCACATCATCTCGGGTCAACATGCACTCCCTCCCTTACTCAGGTGAAATCCTCACACAGGCACATCATGTCGGCAATGCGTTGGCGCAGGGTCGGGTCCACGAACTCGGGGCGCGCGGCGAACTCGGGGTAGATGGCCAGGCGCTCCCGCAGGCGAAAGCCGAAGGCTCGTGTAGTGGCCGCCAGCTCTTGCAGGTGGGGCCACGGCGCCTCGGGGTTGATGTGGTCGCGCGTGACGGGCGAGACCCCTCCCCAGTCGTTGATGCCGGCCAGCAAGTACATGCCGTAGGCGTCGGGCGTCAGGTTGGGCGGGGCTTGGATGTTCATCTCGCCCCCCAGGATGAGCCGCGCCACGGCAATGGTGCGCATCATGTCGAGGGCCGAGGGCTCTGCCCGGTGGCGGAAACGGATGTCCGGCTTGGCGCGGAAGTTCTGGATGATAACCTCCTGAATGTGGCCGTACTCGGCCTGGAGCTCGGCGATGGCGAAGAGGGCGTCCACCCGCTCGGCCGGGGTCTCGCCAATGCCGATGAGGATGCCCGTGGTGAAGGGGATGCGCAGCTCGCCGGCCTCGCGCACCATGCGGAGCCGCACGGCGGGCACTTTGTCCGGGCAGCCGTAGTGGGCCTCGCCGGGACGGAGCAGCCGCTCGCTGACCGACTCGAGCATGAGCCCCATGCTGGCGCTGACAGGGCGCAGGGCGGCCATCTGTTCGGCCGAGAGGATGCCGGCGTTGATGTGGGGGAGCAGCCCCGTCTCCTCGAGCACGAGGCGGCTCATGGCGAGCAGGTAGTCGAACGTGGTGGCGTAGCCCAGCCGGGCCAAGTCCTCGCGCGCGCGGGCGTGGACCAGCTCGGGCTTGTCCCCCAGGCTGAAGAGCGCCTCCTTGCAGCCGTGCTCCCGGCCACGGCGGGCCACGGCGAGCACTTCGTCCGGCGTCATGGTGTGCGCCTTGGGGTCACTGGGGGGACGGGCAAAGGTGCAGTAGGCGCACTTGTCCCGGCACAGGTTCGTGAGCGGGATGAAGACCTTGCGGGAGAAGGTGACCACGGTGCCGCGCCCCTGGGTGCGCAGGGCGGCAGCAGCGCGGAAGAGCTCGAGCAGCTCGTCCCCCTCGAGCTCCATCAGGCGGTAAGCCGCCTCTCGCGGGAGGGGCTCCCCGGCCAGCCGGGCGGCCAGCAGCTCCTCGACAGACCGCCCTCGGCCGTTGTGCCCCCACGCCCTCTTGGTCATTTCAGCCTGCTCCTGGCCTTTGCGCATCCACATGCTCCACCTCCGGCCCTCCGGGCTTTGGGCGACGGGAGCCGGCGCGCCCATCGCCCCTAGTCGTTCCAGGCGAAGGTGCCGCCGCTGGCGGCGTCCAGCAGGCCCACCTCCTCGGGCGTCAGGCGCAGGCCGGCCGCACCCAGGAGCTCTTCCAGTTGGGCCACGGTGTTGGCTCCCACGATGGGCGCCGTGATGGGCGGCCGGGAGAGGAGCCAGGCCAAGGCCACTTGGGCCGGCGTCTTGCCCCGCTCGTCGGCGATGCGGCGCAGGGCCTCCAGGGCGTTCCAGGCGGTCTCGCTCTCGAAGTAGCGGCGGCGGATGCTGTCGGCCCGGACGCTGGCCGGCAGGGGCTCCCCGCGGCGGTACTTCCCCGTCAGGAAGCCGCCGGCCAGGGGGCTGTAGGGAATCACGCCCAGGCCGTGGTGCTCGCAGAGGGGCTTCAACTCGCGCTCGAACTCGCCCCGGTGGACCAAGTTGTAGTGGGGTTGCAGGGATTCGTAGCGAACCCACCCGTGGTGCTCGCTGACGGCCAGGGCCTCGGCGAGCCGCCAGGCCGGGTAGTTGGAAGCGCCCACGTAGAGCACCTTGCCCTGGCGCACCAGGTCCTCGAAGGCGCGCATAGTCTCCTCAATGGGCGTGGTGGGGTCGAAGGCGTGGGCCTGGTAGAGGTCGATGTAGTCGGTCTGGAGGCGGCGCAGACTGTCCTCCACGGCCTCGACAATGTGCTTGCGGCTCAGCCCCTCGCCGTTGGGGCCGGCCCACATGCGCCCTCGTACCTTGGTGGCCAGCACGATCTGCCGGCGGTTGCCCCTGGCCTTCATCCAGCGGCCGATGATCTCCTCGGAGACGCCCCCCGGGTTGCCGGGCGCCCAGGCGGAGTAGATGTCGGCCGTGTCGATGAAGTTGCCGCCAGCCTCGAAGAAGGCGTCCAAGATGGCGAAGGATGTGGCCTCGTCGGCCGTCCAGCCGAACTGCATGGTGCCCAAGCAGAGTTCGGAAACGTGCAGTCCGGTGCGTCCCAGTGTGCGGTATTCCATCGGGTTGCTCCTTTCACTTCACTGCCATGCGCTGATTTCGTCGAGTGCTTCCAGCTCGGCGGGCGCCAACGTCCACTCGGGCACGCGGAGAACTTCGTGCAACTCCTCCACGCTGCCAACGCTGACGATGACGGACGTGATGTCGGCGTGGTCGAGGAGCCAGCGGAGGGCCACTTGGGCCATGCTGACGCCACGGGCCTCGGCCACGGCGCGCACGTGGGCCATGATCTGGTCGCGCCGCTCGGCGCCCTGGGACTTGGCCGACCAGCGCGCCGGGGTGCGCTGCTCGTACTTGCCCGTCAGCAGGCCGCCCCCCAGGGAGCCGTAGGCGATGACGCCCAAGTCGTGCTCCCGGCAAAGCTCCTGGAGCTCCCGTTCATACTCCTCGCGGTGGACGATGTTGTAGTGGACTTGGAGGCTCTCAAAGCGCACCCAGTGGTTCACGTCGCTGCTCCACAGGGCGCGGACCACCCGCCAGGCCGGGAAGTTGCAGGCCCCCACATAGCGCACCTTGCCCTGACAGACCAAGTCGTCGAAGGCGCGCAGGGTCTCCTCGATGGGCGTGACGGGGTCGAACCACTGGGCTTGGTAGAGGTCGATGTAATCGGTCTGGAGGCGGCGCAGGCTGTCCTCCACGGCGCGCATGATGTGCTTGCGGCTCAGCCCCTCGCCGTGAGCGTCCTCCCACATGCGGCCGCCCACCTTGGTGGCCACGATCAGCTCATCGCGGCGGCCGCGCGTTCTCAGCCAGCGGCCGATGATGGTTTCCGCCTCCCCTCCCCGGTGGCCCGGGTGCCAGATCGAGTAGATGTTGGCCGTGTCGATGAAATTGCCCCCCGAGGCCACGAACTCGTCCAAGATGTCGAAGGCCGTCTGCTGGTGGACCTGCCAGCCAAATTGCACGGAACCCAAACACATGCGGGAAACGCGCAAGCCAGTTCGGCCAAGGGTGCGATACTCCATACCACCTCACTCCACGTTGGTCTCCAGCACAGGGACCTCTTCTGTTGACGTTTGTCGTGGTCACTCCCACCGTGGCGCCGGCCGACACGGCCCTCACGTGCGGTACTCGGCGTTGATGGTGACGTACTCGTAGGAGAAGTCACACGTCCAGACCGTGGCTTGGCCGGGCCCTTTCCCCAGGTCGAGGGCGATGAAGATGTCGCGCTCGGAAAGGATCTCCAACGCCCGCGCCTCGTCAAAGGGCACGGGCAGGCCGTGGCGCAGGACTTGGAGGTCACCAAACCAGAGGTTGGTGCGCTGGGGGTCGAAGGCAACCCCCGAACGGCCGGCCGCGGCCAGCACGCGCCCCCAGTTGGCGTCACGGCCGAAGAGGGCCGTCTTCACCAGGGGGGAAGTGGCAATGGTGCGCCCCACCTGCCGCGCGGCCTCGAAGCTGCCGGCGTTGTAGACGGTGATGGTCACCCGCTTGGTGGCCCCCTCGCCGTCGAAGGCGATCTGGCGGGCCAAGTCCTGGCAGACGGCCGTCAGCGCGTCCCGAAAGGCGGCGAACGCCTCGCCCTCGGCCTCCTGGAGGGGGGTGTTTCCGGCCAGCCCGTTGGCGAGCACCAGACACGTGTCGTTGGTGCTGGTATCGCCGTCCACGCTGATGCAGTTGAACGAGCGCTCCACGGCGTAGTGGAGCGCGGCGTCAAGCACCGGGGGGAGAACGGCCACGTCCGTGGCGATGACCGCCAGCATAGTGGCCATGTTGGGGTGGATCATGCCGGCCCCCTTGGCCATGCCCGCCACGGACACCCTGGTGCCGGCCAGTTCCACGGCCAGGCCGGAGTGCTTGGGGCGCGTGTCGGTGGTCATCATGGCCCGCGCGGCATCGGGCCCGCCCTCGGGCGAGAGGGATTGGGCGGCCAGGCGAATGCCGCGCTCGACCTTCTCCATGGGCAGGGGCACGCCGATTACCCCGGTGCTCATCACGAAGACGCCGGCGCCGTGGGGCAGGGCAAGCGCCTCGGCCGTGATCTGGGCCATGCGCTCGGCGTCGCGCAGCCCTTGGGGGCCGGTGACGGCGTTGGCGTTCTTGCTGTTGATGACCACGGCCCAGATGGCCGTGCGGTTTTGGGCCAGGAGGGCCTGGTCGTAGAGCACAGGGGCGGCCTTGACCACGTTCTGCGTGAAGGTCGCCGCGGCCACACACGGCCGCTCGCTCACCACGAGCGCCACGTCGGGCGCGCCGTGGGGCTTGAGGCCGGCGTGGACGCCGGCCGCGCGGAAGCCGGGCACATCGGTGATGAAGCGCACCATCATCTCAATCCCGCTTGAACTTGCTGTAGTCGGGCGAGCGCCACTTGTTGGGAGCTCCTCCCTCCATGTCCACCAGCGCCTCGACCTTCATGGGCAGGCCGAAGAGATTGATGAACCCCGTGGCGTCGGTCTGGTCGTACACGTCCATCTTGCCGAAGGAGGCGTAGTCCTCGCGGTAGAGGCTGCGCGGCGCCCTGCGGCCGGCCACGAAGACGTTGCCCTTGTAGAGCTTCAGCCGCACCGTGCCGGTGACGTTCTCCTGGGTCACGCGCACGAAGGCGTCGAGGGCCTCCCGCAAGGGGGTGAACCACTGTCCGTTGTAGACCAGGTCCGCGTACTTGACGGCGATCATGTCCTTGAAGTGCATGGTCTCCCGGTCCAGGGTGAGGGATTCCAGCTCGCGGTGGGCCGTGTAGAGGATAGTGCCGCCGGGTGTCTCGTAAACGCCGCGGGACTTCATGCCCACCAGGCGGTTCTCCACCAAGTCCACCCGGCCGATGCCGTGTCGCCGGCCGATCTCGTTCAGCTCCTTGAGGAGCTCCACGGGGCCCCGCGCGCGGCCGTTCAGTTTCTTGGGCACTCCCTGCACGAAGTCGAGCTCGATGTACTCCGGCTCGTCGGGCGCCGCCTCAGGGGCGACGGTGAGCTGGTACATCTCCTCGTCGGGCTCGTTCCAGGGGTCCTCCAGAGGGCCACCCTCGTGGCTCAGGTGCCAGATGTTGCGGTCGCGGCTGTAGATGCTCTTCTCGGTGTGGGGCACGGGGATGCCCCGCTCGCGGGCGTAGGCCAGGGCGTCCTCGCGGCTGCGAATGGTCCAGCGGGGGTCACGCCACGGGGCAATGACGCGCAACTTGGGGTTGAGGGCCATGTAGGTCAGCTCGAAGCGCACCTGGTCGTTGCCCTTGCCCGTGGCGCCGTGGGCCACCGCGTCGGCCCCCTCCATCTCGGCGATCTCCACCTGCCGCTTGGCGATGAGGGGGCGGGCCGCGGAGGTGCCCAGCAGGTACTTGCGCTCGTAGACGGCCCCGGCCTGCATCATGGGGAAGAGGTATTGGGTGATGAACTCCTCGCGCAAGTCCTCGATGTAGATCTTGCTGGCCCCGCTGGCCAGAGCCTTCTCGCGCAGCCCCTCCAGCTCCTCCTCCTGGCCCAGGTCGGCGCAGAAGCAGATCACCTCGCAGTCGAACGTCTCCTTGAGCCAGGGCACGATCACGCTCGTGTCCAGGCCGCCGGAGTAGGCCAACACCACCTTGTTCACGGGCTGCTCGTGGCCGGACATGGATGCTCCTCCTTGGTGCTCGTTGACGTTTGGTGCTCTCGGACTTGGCCACGTCCCACGGCCGCCTGTACCGCGGGCGCGGGACGGGCCTGGAGGGCTTGGACATGCCACCGCGCCTGTTGGCGCAGGGTGCGAATGCCGTTGACGGCCGCCTGTGCCGCGCTCAGCGTGGTCAAGAGGGGCACGCCGTAGCGGACGGCCGCCGTGCGGATGGCCGCCCCGTCGCTGTGGGCCACGGGGCCGTAGGGCGTGTTGATGATGAGGTGAATCTCGCCCCGGCGGATGAGGTCCACCACGTGGGGGCTCCCCTCGCTGACCTTGTTGACCGGCTCCACCGGAACGCCAGCGCGGGCGATGAAAGCGGCCGTGCCCCGGGTGGCCACCAGGCGGAAGCCCAGGCGGTGCAAGTCGCGGGCCAGTTTGAGGGCCGCGCTCTTGTCGAAGTCGTTGACGCTAATGAAGACCGTGCCCTCCAGGGGAAGCCGATCGCCGGCTGCCAGTTGGGCCTTGGCAAAGGCCTCGCCAAAGCGCCGGCCGTGGCCCATGACTTCGCCCGTGCTGCGCATCTCGGGCCCGAGAACGGCATCCACGCCCAGGAACTTGCGGAAGGGGAGCACGGCCTCCTTCACGTAGAAGCCGTCCACGTCGGGCTCGCGCGTGAACCCCAGCTCGTCCAGCGTGAAGCCCACCATGACGAGGGCAGCCAAGCGCGCCAGGGGCACGCCGGTGGCCTTGCTCACGTAGGGCACCGTGCGGCTGGCGCGGGGGTTGACCTCCAGCACGTAGACCACGTCCTCCTTGATGGCGTACTGCACATTCATCAGGCCGCGCACGCCCAAGGCGAGCCCCAGCCGCTCGGTGTAGTCGCGAATTTGGCTCAGGTGGAAGAGGGAAATCTTGTAGGGCGGGAGCACGCAGGCCGAATCGCCGCTGTGGACGCCGGCCTCCTCGATGTGTTGCATCACGCCGCCGATGACCACGCGATGCCCGTCGGCCACGGCGTCCACGTCCACCTCGTAGGCGTCTTCCAGGTAATGGTCGATGAGCACCGACTGGCCCGGCGCGGCCTCGAAGGCGGCCGCCACGTACCGTGCCAACTGCTCCTCGTCGTAGACGATGGCCATGGCCCGCCCGCCCAACACGTAGGAAGGGCGCACCACCACCGGGTAGCCCACGCCCTTCGCCACCCGGCGGGCCTCCTCCGGCGAACGGGCCACGCCCCAGGCCGGGTTGGGAATGTCCAGCCGTTTCAAGAGGGCTCCGAAGCGCCCCCGGTCCTCGGCAATGTCGATGGCATCGGCCGGCGTGCCCAGGATGGGCACCCCCGCGTCGACCAGGGGCTTGACCAGGTTGAGGGGCGTCTGGCCGCCGAACTGCACGATCACGCCCTTGAGGGGCTGTTCGCGTTCACAGATCTGGCGCACGTGTTCGGGCGTCAGGGGCTCGAAGTAGAGGCGGTCCGAGGTGTCGTAGTCCGTGCTCACCGTCTCGGGATTGCAGTTGACCATGACCGCCTCGTACCCGGCGTCGCGCACAGCCCACACGGCGTGGACGCAGCAGTAGTCGAACTCGATGCCCTGGCCAATGCGGTTGGGCCCTCCGCCCAGAATGATCACCTTCTCCCGTCCGGTGGGCGGGGCCTCGCTCTCCTGTTCGTAGGAGCTGTAGAGGTAGGGCGTGTAGGACTCGAACTCGGCCGCGCAGGTGTCCACCACGTGGTAGGTGGGCCGCACCTCAAGGGCCCGCCGGTGGGCCTCCACGCCGCGGGCCAGGGCCGCCACGCGGCCGGCGGGGGCATCGTCCTTCGTCACGTCGCCGACGGCCAGGAGCCAGGCCACATGCTCGTCGCTCATGCCCGCCCGCTTGGCCGCGCGGAGCAGGGCCGGCGGCAGCTCGTCGGGGGAGGAGAAGGCGGCCAGCGCCCGCTCGAGGGCCACGATGTCGGCCAGTTGGGCACAGAACCAGGGGTCCACGGCGCTGGCCCGGGCCACATCGTCTGGGGTGTGGCCGGCGCGCAGGGCCTCCCACACGGCCCAGAGGCGCTCGGCCCTGGGGGTGCCGAGGCTCTCGAGCCGGCCGTTCCACACGCGGTAAGCCGGCGTCGGGTAGTACGGCCTCGGCAGGTCGAGGGATTGGAGCCCCTTCAGCAGCGACTCCTTGAAGGTGCGGCCGATGGCCATCACCTCGCCCACGCTCTTCATCTGGGGGCCCAGGGTGGGGTCCACGCCGGGGAACTTCTCGAAGGCCCAGCGCGGGATCTTGGTCACCACGTAGTCGATGCTGGGCTCGAAGGCGGCCACGGTCGTGCGGGTGATGTCGTTGCGGATCTCGTCGAGGGTGTAGCCCACGGCCAGCAGGGCGGCGATCTTGGCGATGGGAAAGCCGGTGGCCTTGCTGGCCAGCGCGGACGAGCGGCTCACGCGCGGGTTCATCTCGATCACCAGCGTGCGCCCGTCGGCCGGGTTGACGGCGAACTGGACGTTGGAGCCGCCCGTCTCCACGCCCACGGCGTGCATGACGGCGCGGGCCATGTCGCGCAGGCGCTGGTACTCGCGGTCGGTGAGGGTCATGGCCGGGGCCACGGTGATGCTGTCGCCCGTGTGAACGCCCATTGGGTCGAGGTTTTCGATGGGACAGATGACCACGAAGTTGTCGTGGCGGTCGCGCATCACCTCCAGCTCGAACTCCTTCCAGCCCAGCACGCTCTCCTCGACGAGCACCGTGTGAACGGGGCTCTCCCGCAGCCCGAACTCCACCTTGTCCACGAACTCGTCCTCGTCGAAGGCGATGCCGCCGCCGCTCCCCCCCAAGGTGAAGGAGGGACGAATGAGCAGCGGGTATCGCCGGCCCGTCCGTTGCTCGATCTCGTCGGCCACGGCCAGGGCCTCGTCGAGGGAGCCCACCAGCCGGCCCAAAGGCACCTCCAGGCCGGCTGCCATCATCGTCTCGCGGAAGAGTTGCCGGTCCTCGGCGAGCTGCATGGCCCGCAGGCTGGCGCCGATGAGCTGGACGCCGTACCGGTCGAGAACGCCCTGTTCCGCCAGGTGGACGCCCAAGTTGAGGCCCGTCTGGCCGCCCACCGTGGGCAGGAGGGCGTCGGGGCGCTCTTGGGCAACGATGGCCTCGACGACCTCGGGGGTGAGGGGCTCGATGTAGGTGGCGTCGGCCAGCTCGGGGTCGGTCATGATCGTGGCCGGATTGCTGTTGACCAAAACGACGCGGTATCCCTCGGCCTTGAGGGCTTTGACGGCTTGGGTGCCGCTGTAGTCGAATTCGGCTGCCTGGCCGATCACGATGGGACCCGAGCCGATGATCAGGATGCTCTCGATGTCCGTGCGCTTGGGCATTGTGCTCCTCTTCCCTCCGGTAGTAGATGAAGATAGCCTGTCCGCGCCTTCGGGTCAAGTGCCGGTGCTCCCCTCCTCGGCCAAGGCCCACATGGCCAACCCCAGGGCGGCCGCCATGCTCAGGCTGGCGAGCAGGTCCTCGTCCAGCAGGGCCTTGATCTCCCCGGCGGTCATGGCGAGCACTTCGTGCTGCTCCAAGTCATCGTTGGCGGGCGGCGCGTGGTCCGGCACCACCTCCTGGGCCAAGAAGAGGTGGGCGTGGCCAGCGCCCCGGTTGCCGTCCACCACGAAGCGGCCCAGCAAGCGCCACGCGCCGGCACGGTGGCCGGTCTCCTCGACCAGCTCGCGGCGGGCTGCTGCCAGGGGCGCCTCGTCAGGCTCCACGTACCCGGCCGGCACGTGGTAGACGATTCGCCGGGGGCCGTGTTTGTACCCCTTGAGCACGAGGAACCGCCCGTCGGGCAGGCGGGGCACGATGACCACGTACTCGGGCATCTCCACCCGGTAAAAGGGGTCCACGGCCGGCGCAGCGGGGTCCACTTCCACCCGCTCGGCGTGGACGCTGAGCCAGGGCGGGGCCTCCAGGAGCGGCCGCGCGTCGAGCACTTCCCAGGGCCGCAACGTCTCCCCGGCGAAGGAGGCCAACTGGCGGGCGAACCACCTGTCGGTGTGCTCGGCCAAGGGGACGAGCCACCGGCGCGTCTCCCGCCGGTAATCACGGCACCGGGCAGGGTCCCGGACCAGGTGGAGAAAGCGCACGTTGTCCAGCCGGTCGGCCAGCTTGATCAGCCGGGCCTCAGGTGGGGCCGTGAGGAGGGCACGGAAATAGGCCGCGTCGCGCTCGGCCTTGTCCACGCCTGTGGCCGGCGGCTTGGTCAGCGCCTGCACCCAGGCAGCCACCCGCTCGCCGGCACACCGGGCAATGTCGCCGGCAGCCACATCAGTGTCCTCGAGCACGTCGTGGAGCAGGGCCGCGGCCACCACGTCGGCCCGGTGAACGCCCCGCTCCTCGGCCAGGATGAGGGCCACGCGCAGGGGGTGGACGATGTAGGGCGTGCCCTCGGCGCGCCGCTGGCCGGCGTGGGCGCGCGCGGCCAGCTCGTAGGCGGCACGCACGCGCGGGTCCACCTGCCCGCCGAGGGCGGAACAAAGGCGACGCCAGAGCCACTCAGGAGGCCAGAAGGGGTCCGGCATGGTCATCCCCCGGCGGAGCGGGCAAACGCCCGCATCATCTCGACGAACTCGGCAAAGAGAGGGTCGGCATCGTGGGGGCCGGGCCCGGCCTCCGGGTGGTATTGTACGCTCATGGCCGGCAAGTGGGCGTGGCGCAGTCCCTCACAACAGCCGTCGTTCAAGTTGACGTGGGTCACTTCCACCTCCGGCGGCAGGGTGTCGGGGTCCACGGCGAAGTTGTGGTTGTGGGCGCTGATCTCCACCCGGCCGGTCGGCAGGTGCTTGACCGGCTGGTTGCCCCCGTGGTGGCCGAACTTGAGCCGGTAGGTGCGCCCGCCAAGGGCTTGGCCCAGAATCTGGTGGCCGAGACAGATGCCGAAGAGGGGCACGCGGCCCAAGAGCCGGCGAGTGGCCTCCACGGCGTAGGGGATGGCGGCCGGGTCGCCGGGCCCGTTGCTCAACAGGACGCCGTCCGGCGCCAGCGCCAGGACTTCCTCGGCCGTGGTATGGGCCGGAACTACGGTCACGCGGCACCCGTGGCTGACCAGCCGGCGCAGGATGTTGTGTTTGATGCCGAAGTCGTAGGCCACCACGTGGAAGCGGAGGGGCAAGGGGTCCCGGGTGCGATAGGGGTGCGTGGGCTGCCACTGGCGGAACTCCCACTCGGGCGGCGTGGGGTCGGGCCAGTGGTAGGCTTCCTCACACGTGACCGTCCGCACCAAGTCCACCCCGTCCAAGCCGTGCCAGGCGCGCGCGCGGGCGACGAGCTCGTCGTCGGAGAGGTGCTCGTCGGTGGAGATGACGCCCTTCATGCTTCCCTTGTCCCGCAGGCGGCGGGTGATGGCGCGGGTATCCACCTCGCTGATGCCGACGACCCCCTGACGGGCGAGCCACGTGCTCAGGTCGAGCGTTGCCCGCCAGTTGGAGACGCGCGGGCTGAGCTCCCGCACCACGAAGCCGCTCAGGAAGGCACGGCGGGCCTCATCGTCCTCGGCGTTGGTGCCCGTGTTGCCGATTTGGGGCGCGGTCATGACCACGATTTGGCCGGCGTAGCTGGGGTCGGTGAGGATCTCCTGGTAGCCGGTCATGCTGGTGTTGAAGACCACTTCGCCCGGCCGTGTGCCGACGGCGCCGAAGGCGCGCCCGTGCCAGACGCTCCCGTCCTCCAGGGCCAGGCGGGCTCGGGGTGCCTCGTGAGGCCACATGGGGTTCCCTCCTGCTCCTTGCTCATCGGGCCCCGTTCCGGGGCTATGCTTTGCTCATCGGGTCCACAAAAGGCCGCCCCACGCCCGGCGCATGAAGCGGCCCTTCGTCGCGCGAACTCCTCTTGTGCGCGCGTACCTTAGCACAATTCAGTGTGGCGGCAAGTGGGCGCGCCGGCCGGGGGCACGCTCCTCTTCCTCGGCCGGCGCCGGCGTGTTGAACCAGGCCACGGCCAGCGTCACCCCCACGGCGCCGATGAGCACGGAGAGCGCCGTGGGCCACGTCACCCGCCCAAGCCAGGCGGCCACGAGCCAGGTGGCGGTGACCAGGAGGAGTGCTCCTCCAACAGCGCGGTGGAGGCTCGTGAGCCGCAGGAAGAGGGCCCGCCAGCGCTGTGCGGGGGCAAGCTCGCCCGCCAAGGCCACGCGGGCGTGAAGGCGGGCCAGGGCCGGCAGCCCCATGCGGCGATAGCCCTCGGCCAGGGCCAAGTGGGCCGCGGGTCGCTCGTCGGCCGGCAAGAGGGGGATCACCTCCCGGTAGAGGGCCACGGCCCGGCGGGGCTCGTTGAGCCGGAAGGCCACTTGGGCGAGCACCAGGTGCGCCTCCACGTGGGCCGGGTTGAAGCGGAGGGCCTGGTGGGCGTGTTCGTGGGCGGCCAAGAGCTTGCCCCGTCGGGCCAAGAG
>Ga0256839_1002883_pt1 | contig 18507 bp, 13 predicted proteins | sample 354166metaG_FD_185968 | JGI IMG/M metagenome (GOLD analysis project Ga0256839, IMG submission 185968) | Hydrothermal vent microbial communities from Mid Atlantic Ridge, Atlantic Ocean - 354-166 | ecosystem: Environmental > Aquatic > Marine > Hydrothermal vents | place: Atlantic Ocean: Mid... | reverse complement strand
GTTACCGTAGCCGACATCAGCTGCCCCAGATAATCACCGGATACCGTTACCGGTTCCGGTCCATCAGCCACCACATTGTTCAAAGGGTCGTAAACGGTAATGATGATCGGCCCTGCAGGAATGTTTCCCTCTAAAAGCTGATCAGCCGTCAACACAGCATTGCAATTGTTGTCGACAGCCACACTCAGCGGCCCTCCGGGCGAACCATTGCACACGATAGTCTGGGCGTGCAAGCTCCAACTCATCAGCAAAAAAAACAGCGCTGACAAAATCAGGGCGTTCCCCCTTTGCTTTCCGGCAAAAAAGAAGCTGGGCTTTCGCCAAAAAATGTTTGTTTTCTTGTTCCCATTCATTTCAAAAAAGTTTAGTGTGTTAAAAAGTGTTTGTGCTTTAAGTATGCAGACACACTCTTCCAACCCCAAAGCCGGGCACGACATGCCGGGTTGGGTTCAGACACCCGTGTGTTTCAAAGCCAATTACAAAAAGCGCTGACCGTGCAGCATTCGGAAAAAACACTACTCCCGAAGAACACCGGAAGCCAAGAGGGGAAACTGCTTAGGAATGCTGTCCAAAAGCCTGCCCCTACCCCAACGGAATCTAATCCATTACGGGTGTGGGCAAGCTATCGGACAGTCTTCGATCTTCTCATAGTATCCCTTCTTTTTGTTTTCTCCACATATAGTATGTTGTCCTTTTCCAAGGGAAGTATGCGCTCTTTTGGCTCAAATCTCGCCATGGAGTGCATACAATTCATCCATTCTATGGCAAATACTGTGCCAAAATGAAAATCCCCCTAAAAAAGCCGGAGAAAAAAAGTCGCAACGGCCCCTCGAATCAAGCTGAAAACCTACCTTTGCCTACAATATGGAAAGCACAGAGCTCAAGCCCGATAAACCTCTGCCCGGCACCAAAGAGGAAGTTCTTCAGTCCATCAGGATATCGAAGATCATCTTGCCTATTTTGCTGGGTGTAGCCGCCGTCCTTTATCTGGCTTGGAGGCAGTTCAACCCGGAGGAGCTAAGCAAAGTCTCTTGGAGTGGACGCGTTTTACAAGGAATCCTTTTGGCTTTTTTTCTGCTGCTCATAAGGCATTTGGCCTATGCTGCCCGGCTACGCATTTTGTCACAAGGAGATTTTTCCTGGAGGAAATGTATCGAACTAATCTTTATCTGGGAGTTTAGCGCTGCTGTCTCACCCACCAGTGTAGGAGGCTCTGCCGTAGCTTTTTTCGTGCTTGCCCAGGAAAAATTACCGGCAGCCCGTACGGCAACCATCGTTCTCTACACCATCATCCTCGACACGCTCTTCTTTATCCTGTCCATTCCTATACTGCTGTCTTTCTTCGGGCTGTCCATGATTCGACCCGACTTGCACAGCCTGACTGAACTGGACGCCTGGGGCACCACCTTTTTCCTGGCTTACTTCTTCATGTTCCTCTACGGCTTCGTCTTTTTTTACGGCCTTTTTATCAATCCCGTACAAATCAAAAGGTTGCTGTTCAAAATAACCAACCTACGCTTTTTAAAACGCTTTCGCAAAAAAGCCATCTTAACCGGCACCGAAATGATCCTGGCCTCTTTTGAGATGAGAAAACAACACTGGAGCTTTCACCTCAAGGCTTTTGCAGCCACCATAGTAGCCTGGTCAGGGCGTTTTCTTCTCTTAGCAGTACTCATAGCAGCTTTTAAAAGCGATTGGCCAAGCTCCCCTTCCTGGTATATGGGCTTATATGCCCGACTCGAAGCCATGTTCGTCATCATTGCCTTCAGCCCTACGCCGGGAGGCTCCGGCTTCGTCGAAGTACTCTTTGGCGGCTTTCTCACCGATTATGTGGCTAACAACACCAACTCCATCCTCATCGCTACCATCTGGCGCTTGATGACCTACTACCTGTACCTCTTAGCAGGAGCTATCGTCATTCCCAACTGGATTCGGGAAGTACTCAACTACCGAAAACAACTTTCAAAAAAAAAGAAAAGCCCCATCTCCCCTACACAAAACCTCCAAACAGGTGGCAAAAGCCAAAACAATTACAACTGATTTAAGCAAAGAACTCCATCAGTCCCCAGCTGTTTTTCACACAAAAAACTATGACTAACCTACTGCGCACTTATTTTCCCGACTTAAGCTCAAAGCAAATAGCCCGCTTTGAGGCCTTACCCGCTTTGTATGCAGAGTGGAACCAAAAAATCAATCTCATCTCTCGCAAAGACATTGAACACTTACCTCTGCGGCACATTCTGCACGCTCTGGCTTTCGCCAAAATCATCAAATTTCAAGACGGCAGCAGATTGCTCGACCTGGGCACGGGAGGAGGCTTCCCTGGCATTCCGCTTGCCATCCTCTTCCCCGAAGTGCATTTCACCCTCATTGACGGACGCGGAAAAAAAATAACAGCCGTCAAAGCCATAGCCGAAGAGCTAAACCTGAAAAATGTCCTAGCCCGTCATCAACGAGCCGAAGAACTCAAGCAGCCCGAATTCGATTTTGTACTCAGCAGAGCCGTAGCGCCTTTATCTAAACTTTGGAACTGGAGTGCCCGCCTTTTGCGAAAGCGACACATCAACGCACTACCCAACGGCCTGCTTACACTCAAAGGCGGCAAATTGCAAAGCGAAATCCAAGAACTCCCTAAAAAATGTTACACGGAAACCTTCCCGCTCAAAGCTTTTTTTAACGATCCCTGGTTTGAGGAGAAATATCTCGTTTACGTGTATTGAGCAAATTCCCTCCCAATAAAGGCAAAATCTGCTCCATGCTTTGTTCGGGACAAACCCAAACTTCCTCCCAAGCTCCTCTTTTACCTCTTTCCACAAAAATCTGTTGCACCGAAGGAATCAAGCAATGCTGCAAACCTCCATAACCGCCTAGGGCGTCCTGGTATGCCGCCGTGTGTAAAAAAGCGAGGTACAAGGGCTCCGATTGACCGACAGGCCAAGAAGGCAAAAAAACACCACGCCCATTCGCTCCTCCTCGATAATAATCAGCCTGGTCACAACTAAGCCCACCCAGATAAACCCGAACCGGAGGCCTGTCCCAATGATTCAAAGGCAACACGATGAAAGCCTCATCCATCAGCCAGGTGTCCGGCAAAGTATTCAACAAACTATTGTTCAAAATGTACCAGTCTTCTCCCTTAGCCTGACATTTGTGCTCTAACACTTCAAAAACAGCCACCCCGCTTTCGCCCACCGTATAGCTGCCAAACTCCGTGTAAATATCCGGCTCCGAAACAGAGGCAGACCGACAAGCCGCTGTTATGGCCCGAACAATTTTGCCCGTCATTTGACGAAAGTCATAAGAAAAATCCAAGCGATGCTTAATGGGAAAACCTCCACCTATATTCAAAGCCCGCAAAGAAGGACATTTTTTCTTTAAAGCAATGTACAAGTTCAATGCTTTGTTAAACTCATTCCAGTAATGCAGCTCATCTCGAATCCCGGAATCTACAAAAAAATGCAACATCTCCAGACGCAAATGTTGCTTACCTGCCAATTCCTTCTCAAAAAAAGGCAAAATATCTTCAGGCTTAAAACCCAAACGAGAAGAATAATACGGCGACCCGGAAGCCTCATAAGTCGCCATGCGTAGCCCTAAACGAACAGACTTTTGCCTACCTACAGGTGAAAGACTTTCAAAGCGATGCAATTCCTCCGGGCTGTCGAGAATGAGATAACTTTTGACAACACCCAGCTCTTGCAAGCGAATGAGCTTGCGCAAATAGGCATCGGTCTTGTAACCGTTATGTATAATCGGCTTATCAGAAGACAAAAGGCCTCGACTCAACAATTCAAAAACCAAATCAACATCAAAGGCCGATGAAGTCTCCAATCCAACCCCCTGCTTCAACACCTCCTGTAAAACAGGGACAAAAAAATTACTCTTCAAGCAATAGCAATAATTGTAAGTGCCAGCATAACCCTCTTTAAACATTGCCTCATTAAAAAAGGATTGGGCGGCCTGTATCTTGTCTGCAATCAATGGCAAATACGTCAGTTTCAAAGGGCTTCCGTACCGCCTAACCACATCCATAAGAGGAATTCCCTGAAAACACAACTGCCCCTCCGAAAGACTTAATCCCGCTTGAGGAAAGGGATAAGTATTCTTAACAAAAGATTCGTAAGATGATTCCATAAAATCAAGGCAGCTGTCTTTCCTTTGCTCTTTCTGCACGACGAGTCAAGATGCGTTCGTAATAGGCTGCCACCTTAGCCAGCTCTTCCGTTGTCCTGCAGCGCAACCAATTTTTTTTGACGTAAGTACGAATCTGTTTCTCGGCATCCGAAAACGCTCTGTAAAAGCCGGCTTTGTTTAGTTTAACCGGAAAAAAATATCCCTCCTTGATTAAAAAAGCCTCTTCTTTCGGATCGGAAAAATAATACCACACAGCGGCCTGGCCCATGCCCGGCACCTTGGTTGTGTTCTCCGACTTCTTCACCTCTCTGCTCCAATGCCGAAGCACCACCACATACGGCCCCTCGTACAAGACCTCAAAGTAAGACAAGTGAGTGAGGTCTGTTTGAGTAGAAAAGGCATCAATCTGATAGCCGTTTCGAAAAACGTGTGCTTCGCCTTCCTCATCTATAAAGGAAAATCCCACCACCTCGGCGGGGTCTAAATTCACCCTTTTCCCTTTCAAATTCACTTCTATGGCATCTTCATAGATGTTGTACTTAAAACGGATATCCGTCAATGTACTGCCATCGGCCAAAAGAAGTGATCCCTGCAATTGATCTTTATCCAAATAAGGCAAATAAGGTTGCCCCTCAACTTGCGGATATTCCATAGCAAACTCATAAACCTGATTGGGGGCACCCAAAGCCGGAATACGAGCTGCCGTATGCTCTTCACTCAACAGAATTTTATCCAAAGCCTCCTGCTGAGCATAAGCTGAAAAAGAAAAGAACAAAAAGAGCATTAAACCAATATACAGTACTCGTTCATTCATAACATACATTTCAGAAAACAGTTTAGAAACAGTTTAATAATAGCCCATACCTCCATTTGCTTACAAAACGCCCTAAGCAAACAAAAATTATAGCCCGACAAAATGGCGAAGACAAAATGCTGGCATACTCCACCTATTTCAAACGCACCAAGCCATCATAGTACTTGGCTACCTTAACCAAATCTTCCGTGTTTTTGCACGAAATGTCCCAACGATCTAAAAAATCCTCTAATTCAGACCATTTGTCTGAAAAGGCCAACAAAAACCCTTCTCGACTGAAAGGCACCCAAAAAAGACCCCTCGCTTAACGACAAATGCTTTTTCCCGTCCTTCCTGAAAGCGATAATTGATGAGGCTGGGCCCATTGTTAGTCTTAGCTGTTGTCGCCACTACTTCTTTAGTCCAATGCCTAAGCACCATGATGCTGTCCCCTTTGAACATAAGCTCCAGATAAGCCAGGGAATCCAAAGACAACTCCTTCCCTATTTTTCGCCCACTGAGTTGCTGCGTGAAAATCCGTTTTTTCAAATTCTCAGGATCTCTGAAAGCAAATTTTTGCACAAAGTGAGCACTGAGATTATAGCGATGGCCTAAAAGCAAAACCTCTACGAGATCTTCATACATGTTATAGCGAAAAACAATGCCTTCAAGTTTTGTATTGTCCGACAAAAACAAATCTCCCTTAAGCCACGTAGTGGTTAAATAAGGATGCCCTAAAACTTTGGTGTAATCATCGGCCGGCTTATAGAGGGAATCGAGGCCCCAGCGTTGCTGCTGCTCATCTTTACTCAAAGCCAAAATCCGCGCCAACTCCGGTTGTTGAGCGAAAAGAAAAAAGGCTTGAAACAAGAGGAACAAAAAAATAATTTTTCTTTTCATGGAGTGCTGATTTTATCTTTCCAGGCTTTCTGCTGCCAAGATTTCACCAAAAAAAATAGCATTGGCAAACAACTTGTTAGATCCATACCAAAAAGCCCTGAAATTGGGATTGTCTGCAAAGGATATGATGCGCCCGGCACCTGCAGCAGTAAGTACAACTGCCGGTCGGCCTTTCATTTTTTCTAAATTCTCCGTAGAAATGTAGCCCGCTAAAAGAGGTGATTCGCTGTAAAGCAGAGGAGTGGCATAAGGGTTTTTCGGAAGCTCAAAAAAGACAGTTCCTCGCCGCAAAAGAGGCAGACGATTGTGCACATAGCCAAAACACAAAGGATGGGTCAAATCCAACCGCGCTTCTACAATGGCACCTCCAATGAGCTGTGCTCCGGCATCCCGTTCATACATCTCATAAGGACGACGGGTAGAGTCCGGCTCTTCCCCCTGAACGAACTCCAGCGGCAAAAGCCCCCTGGATTTAAGTTTCCTATTGGCAGAACGCAAAGCAATCAAAGTGCCACCCGCCTTGAGCCAGTTTTCCAATTTGGCGAAAGCCGAAGCCGACATCCCGCGGTATGAACCATTGACCATCACCAAAACATTGTAACGCGACAGATCAAAGCGGCTCAATTGCCCCACATCCAGCAAGCTGACCGGCATCTGATAACGACGATCCAACAAATGCCACACCTCACCCGCATCATAAGCCGTCACGCCATCTCCCACCAACAAGCCAAGTCGAGGCATCTCTAAGCGCTCGAAATAGGTACTCCCCAGGTACAAACCGGATGACGAAGCTCCGGAATCTATCGCATAAAGCTGAACTCCTGTTTCCTTCTGCAGATACGCTACCAAAGCATGTAGTTCCTCTCCGGACATGTCTTGCCCTTCAACGGGAAGCAGAATACTTCCCCGATTAAAAATTCGCCCTTCTGCATCCGTGAAAGGTTTCATAGCCACCTTACAACGCAAACCCTCAGACAACAAGGCATACAACAAACGAGGAGCAGCGTAATCCTCCCAGGAAAAGACATAGGCATAAGAACTGAACGGCAAATCCGGAAGAGAAACCCGAGGCGGCTCAGCAACTAAAGAGGTCTTCAAAGCTTTGTAAGTGCTTTTGTCTAAAGCGCTTTGCTCCAAGTTAAAGGCCAGGGGGAAAGTCCAGGCAGAAACATCGTAAAACAAACTGTCTCGAAAATTTTTCTGCCGATCAAACATCGCTCTGAGCAAACGATAAGCCGGTTGCTCCAAAGGCACCACACAGGAAGTTTCCGGAGCATAAGAAACGCCACTCACTTGAACCTCTTCCGATAAATACAACACTTCTACACCCTGCCGCTGCAGCAATTCCCAAAAGGCCTTCATCTTGTTTACGTCTCCACCCGAAGAAAACAACCAGGCTTTTACCGTTTGGCCCCGAGCCTCGGACTTACTTTCTTTAAAAAAATCGCGCTGGTAGGTCAACAAATCTTCTCTCAAAGCAACAACGGCCTTGAAGGTCGATAGCGAAGTAGCCACCTGATTTCGAATGGCAAAGGGAAAAGTCAAGTCTCCATGTATGCTTTCCTGGACATGCCCACGCGCACTGGCCTGCTCAAAGAGGATGCCTATACAGCCGTTGATGTCGGGATAGGTAGAACCTTTGCCATAGTAAAAATCATCATAGCGTTCCTTGCTGTAATAAAGCGAGCCGAGAGCATCCAAAGCTTTAGCGTGGAACTTTGCTATGCGAGCCGTCAACTCCTGGTTTTTTTCGGGGGTGAGCGGATTGGTGCGCTGCGGCACTCCGGGCTGAAAAAAATAAGTGGAATTGGTGCCCATTTCGTGATGATCAGTCAATACATTGGGCATCCAACGGTGAAAAGTGCGGATGCGCGCCTGACTCTCCGGATGCTGCGCCGGCAACCAATCGCGATTTAAATCAAACCAATAATGGTTCGTTCGCCCTTGGGGCCATACTTCCCGAAACTCCCTCGACTGGGGGTCTCCAACAGGCGTAAAGCTCTTGTGTGTATTCACCCAGGAAGCAAAGCGATTCAAACCGTCGGGATTGTAACAAGGGTCAAAAAGCACAATGACTTTGCCCAACAGTTCTTTCACTTCAGCACTTTGCGATGCCGCCAGGTAATAGGCCACCAACAGTGCCGCATTTGATCCGCTGGCTTCATTGCCGTGTATGCTGTAACCCTGATAAAGTACGACCGGCTGCTCTTCCAAAGACCGGTTCGATTCTCCACGCACCCAGGCCAGATGTTCTTGCCGCAAGGTTTCCAATTGAGCCAGATTCTCCGGCGAAGAAATGCTCAACAAAACCAAAGGCCGGTTTTCGTAAGTGCGACCCGTTTCTTCAATTTGTACCCTGGGAGAACGATCTGCCAAAACGTACAGGTAGCGCAACAATTGATCATAGGTAACATGCCATTCCCCCACCTGATAACCGAGCACTTCCTCCGGCTTGGGTATGGAAGGATCATAAGGGCCTTTCGGCAAATAGTAACCCAGTTTAGGCTCTTGTGCGGAAAGCTGAAAAAAAGCAAAAAGACACAGGACGATGAGGCAAATTTGTTTCTTCATAGGAAGCAAATATACGGCATATTTCTCCAAAAGACATCTTTGCTGTTGAGCCGCAAAATAAATACCCCTTGCATCAAACCTTTTGGCCGAATACGCCGGCTATACTCATGGCGAAGCGGTTTGGGAGGCATCAGCCTCCCAAGCTCCTTATCTTTTGCTCCTTTGTGAGTTGCAAATGTCCCAAACCATTTCGGTTTGGGTATATCAAGGTATATCAAGGGGTGTCCCTTAGGATTTGACGAGCATTGAAGGCTACATCCTATCTTTGCGGCATGCAAGCAAAGGGCTGCCCCGGCATTCAACTAAGCATCGTCATTGTCAGCTACAACGTGCGACATTTTCTGGAGCAGGCTCTGCAGGCTGTTCTAAAGGCAGCCCAAAACATGGAAGTGGAAATTTTTGTCGTGGACAACAATTCGGTGGATGGCTCTCCTGCCATGGTTCGCCAGAAGTTTCCACAAGTTGAACTGCTGGCCATGAATGAAAATTTGGGCTTTGCCAAAGCCAACAACCTGGCCATACGCCGAGCCAAAGGGCAATACATCTTGTTGCTCAACCCCGACACCCTCATCGCCGAAGACAGCCTGCAAAAGTGCTATCAATTCATGGAAGAACACCCCGAAGCCGGCGGCTTAGGCGTACGCATGATCGATGGCACCGGCATCTTCTTACCCGAATCCAAACGGGGATTCCCTTCTCCCTTTGTAGCTTTTTGCAAGACCTTTGGCCTTTCCAGGCTCTTCCCTCGCTCCCCCCTTTTTAACCGCTACCACCTGGGCTTCCTTTCGGAAAACGAAACCCACGAAGTGGACGTACTCTCCGGTGCTTACATGTGGTTGCGCCGCAGTGTTCTGGAAGAAATCGGCTTGTTAGACGAGCGCTTTTTCATGTATGGAGAAGACATCGACCTGTCTTATCGCATCGTCCAAGCCGGCTACAAAAACTACTATTTTGCCGATACGACCATCATCCACTACAAAGGAGAAAGTACCCGAAAAGGCAGCCTCAATTACGTGCGCATTTTTTACCAAGCCATGGTTCTGTTTGCAGAAAAGCACTTCCGAGGTCGCAAAGCCCGCTGGTACATCGCTTTCATTCATCTGGCCATTTACTTCAGAGCTTTGGTCAGCCTTTCGGCAAATGCCATCCGACGCATCTGGCTTCCCCTATTGGATACCGGGCTAATTGCCGGAGGTATGCTCTTTCTCAAGAATTTTTGGGCGCGTTACCATTTTCACAATCCGGATTACTATCCCGATACTTTCTATCGCATCAACCTACCGGTTTATCTGCTCTTCTGGCTTGGAGGTGCTTTTTTCGGGGGCGCCTATGACCGACCGTACAAACCCGGGCCCCTTATCCGCGGCCTGCTCTTCGGCAGCCTTCTTCTCATGGCAGCCTACGGTTTTTTCCCGCAAGAATACCGCTTTTCCAGAGCACTCATCCTCATGGGCACGGCTTGGGCTTTGCTGTCCACCCTGGGCTTACGCTTATTACTACACTTTAGCAAAGAAAAAAATTTCAAGCTCTTTTCTCCACCAAACCACAACTACCTCATCATTGGCAGCAAAGAAGAAAGCCGGCGTGTACGCGAATTGCTACATTTGGCGAAAGCCGAAGGAAATTACATTGGCACCGTCCTACCCGAGGCGAAAACCCTTGCCCAAGACCAACCCTCCGCTGAAAAAGCCAACGACAATTACCTCGGACAAATCGATCGACTCGACGAAATGGTGCGCATCTTCAAGGTCGATGAACTCATCTTTTGCAGCCGCGACCTACCCGCCGAACGCATCACCTGGTGGATGAGCAAATTGGGCCCTTCACTCAATTATCGCATCGCTCCCGAAAAAAGCCTGAGCATCATCGGCAGCCACTCCAAAAACCTGCCCGGCGACCTCTACACCATAGAAGTACAATTTGCCATTGTGGATCCACGGCAAAAACGCTTTAAACGCCTACTCGATCTGTCTCTGGCCTTGGCGTTCTTTCCCCTGGCTCTTTTCCAAATCCTACAACTAAAGCTGCCTTTCCGCCTCTGGGCACAAGCATGGCAGGTGCTTCGAGGCAAAAAAAGCTGGATAGGCTATGCCGGCAAAAGCAGAGAACAAGAAGGCTTACCTCCGCTTAAACCCGGCTTGTGCACACCGGCAGATGCCTTGGGCAACAGCGAAAACAAGCTGGACTCCACCACACTACATCGACTCAATTTCTTCTATGCCAAAGATTATCGCATCGGAAAAGATCTGGAAATCCTATGGCGATGCCTCCTTAAAAAAAACAACTCAACAACAAGCCATGAAAACCCAAATAAAAAACCTAGCTGAAGAACTGTTTGATAAAACGAGAGAGAGGCGCAGGCATTTACATCGGAACCCCGAGCTCTCATACAAAGAAGAACAAACGGCGACCTACATTGCTTCCGTTTTGAAAGACATTGGCATCCCTCATCAAAGTGGAATCGGAGGACACGGGATAACAGCTATTATACAAGGCGAGTTGGGCCTCGGACGCACGCTGGCCTTACGAGCTGACATGGACGCCCTACCCATTCACGAACAAAACGAGCACAACTACTGCTCCCAAAACTCAGGGGTCATGCACGCCTGCGGGCACGATGTTCACACTGCTGTTCTTCTCGGCGTAGCCGAAATGTTGTGGCGCTTGCGCAAAAATTTCTCCGGAACGATAAAGCTGATCTTCCAGCCTGCCGAAGAAAAAATGCCCGGCGGTGCTTCCTTAATGATTGCCGACGGTGTGTTGAAAAACCCCCAGCCACAAGCCATTCTCGGAGAGCACGTTCATCCTGAATTGGATGCCGGAATGGTCGGGTTTAAGCCCGGCATGTTTATGGCTTCGGCAGATGAACTCTACCTCAGCATACGAGGAAGAGGAGGGCATGCCGCCATGCCGCATACCTTGGTCGATACCGTTTATCTGGCGGCCCAAATCATCAATGGCATGCAACAAATTGTCAGCCGACGGGCTAATCCCATCGTACCTACAGTACTCAGCTTCGGAAAAATTCATTCGGAAGGTGGTGCTACCAACGTCATTCCCGAACAGGTGTATATCGAAGGTACTTTGCGCACCATGGATGAAAATTGGCGGGAAGAAGTTCACGAGCTGCTCCATCAAATTAGCAGCGATCTGGCCCGAGCATTTGGCGGCAGCTGCGAGCTGAAAATCGTCAAAGGCTATCCTCCACTTGTCAATGACGAAAAGCTCACCCGCTTTTTCATGCAGTCTGCCAGGGATTTTTTGGGTGAAGACAAGGTCGTAGAACTGCCCATGCGCATGGGAGCGGAAGACTTTGCCTATTATGCCCGTGAGCTACCGGCTTGCTTTTATCGCCTCGGCACCGGCGGACCCAACAAAGACTTCCGCTCCCCGCTACATACACCGACTTTTGACATCAACGAACGCAGCCTGCTCACCGGCTTGGGCCTAATGTGTTGGCTGAGCATACAATACCTCGAAAATAAACCTTGAACAACAAGATAGGTAGCACGGAAGTAGATCTTTTTGCGACAAAACATTTCCTTAAACCCTTGCTAAGCCTCCTCGCAAAGAGCCACAGAGCTGATAAAAAAAGACAGGAAACTCGCCTGACGCCCGTAGAACATCGGAGACTGATCTTCCATTTGAGAATGTGCAAATACTGTAGGAATTACGAACGCCAAAGCAAACTGCTGGAGGAATTCTTCAAAAAAGGTGCAACGCCTACGGAATGGTTAAGCGAGGAACAAAAGGCAAAAATCATAGCCAAGCTGTCAAAAGACCGCTGATATCTCTCACAAGAAAGCGAAGTAAGCCTTCCCTTTGCCAAAAACCCCTATCTTTGGCTTTATATATCCCTGCCCCAAATATGGGGATAAACAAGCTGTCAAAATGCGAAAAGGCTGAGGCGTAGAAAACACCACGCCAACCACTTCGCACTAAAGCTAAATACCCTTATCAGCTATACCACGATATGAACCCTCAAAAACACCTTCTTCAACTCCTTCCCAAGCCGGTCAGAAGGGTGGTAAGTAACAAATATCTGCTGGCCTCGGCGGCCTTTTTCATCTGGTTCATCGGTTGCGATCGATATGGCCTGACAACTCAATGTAAACTCCACCAAACCGCCAAACAAATGGAGCGCGACAAGGCCTTTTACGAGCAAGAAATCAAACGGGTCTGGGAAGAAAAGCACGACTTGGAGCAAAACACCGAAAAGTTCGCTCGGGAAAAATTTTACATGAGCAAAGAAAACGAAGAAGTTTTCGTTTTTCCGGAAAAAGAAGAATAGCTTTGCGGCGGCATTAACTACAAGACAAACCAAACAACAAACATGTCAGTTTTAGTCAACAAAAACTCCCGAGTCATCGTCCAGGGATTTACCGGTAAAGAAGGAACTTTCCATGCCGGCCAAATGATAGAATACGGCACGCAGGTCGTGGGTGGTGTAACCCCCGGAAAAGGCGGCCAGACCCACCTGGAACGCCCCGTGTTCAACACCGTTGAAGAAGCCGTCAGAGAAGTACAAGCAGATACCTCAGTCATCTTTGTACCCCCACCTTTTGCTGCCGATGCCATCATGGAAGCCGCCGAGGCCGGTATCCGAGTCATCATCTGCATCACCGAGGGCATCCCCGTACAAGATATGGTCAAGGTTAAAGCTTTTCTGGCCGATAAAGACTGCCGACTCGTCGGGCCCAATTGCCCGGGTGTCATCACCCCCGACGAAGCTAAATGCGGTATCATGCCCGGATTCATCCATCGCAAAGGCCACATAGGCATCGTGTCGCGCTCCGGCACCCTCACTTATGAAGCCGTAGATCAGGTTACGCGGGCCGGTATGGGCCAAAGTACCTGCATCGGTATCGGTGGCGACCCCATCCCCGGCACCACCACCAAAGAGGCTGTCGAACTCCTGATGAATGACCCCGAAACCCACGGCATCATCATGATCGGAGAAATCGGTGGCAACATGGAAGCCGAAGCTGCTCACTGGATTAAAGAACACGGAACCAAACCTGTCGTGGGCTTCATCGCCGGACAAACGGCGCCCAAAGGACGGAAAATGGGCCATGCCGGCGCCATCGTCGGTGGCAAAGACGATACCGCTCAAGCCAAAATGCAAATCATGCAAGACTGCGGCATCACCGTAGTCAAAAATCCGGCACAAATCGGTGCCACCATGAAAAAAGTAATGGAAGCCCTTTCCTCCAAAGTCTAAAAAAACGACTTCGCTCGCAGGCTTATGCCCGCGGGCGAAGCCATTGCTCCAATTCAGGCCTTAAAATCGGCCAAAGCCCCACAACAAAAATCAAGGCAAAACAGGCAGAACGAAAAAGCATATTGGGCAGGGGTGCTGCTAACTCGGGCAACACATAAACAAAACCCAGGCCAGCTAAGGCAAAAAACAAAATCCGCAAGCTAGCTGCCGTAAAAGGCTGCATCTCAAAACGGTAGTAAATAAAGCCGGCCTTCAACGCATTAAACGCAAAAAGAGAACAAGCACTGGCCAAAGCTGCCCCCACAATCTGATAGCGAGGTATCAACCACAAGTTGAGCAACACGTTGCTCAACCCTAAAAAAAGTACCGCGTACAGATTGAAGCGATAGTACTTGGAAAAATTGATGATGGGATTGTTGATGCTGGTAGCTAAATCACTGATCTTGGCTAACCCCAGCAACAAAATGACATAGCGCCCTTCGCGAAACACCTTGCCTTTCGGCAAAAACTCGGCCAAGTCTTCCAAATTGATCCAAATCAAAGCCAGCAAACCACAACCAGCTACCAATAAAATCAAGGAGGTCTTTCGATACAAGCCGGCAATTTTGTCCAAATCCCGCCGCTGCCAGGCATCAGCCACTATAGGCGCTGTAATGCTCTGTAAAGAACGCATCGGAATATCTATAGTCCCGGCGATAAAAAGCGCTAAAGAATAAATACCCGTAGCATACATCCCACTCAAGCTACCCACCATAAACGTATCTATCTGGAATGCCAGCAAACTGCCAATGCTACCCAAAAAGCCAAACAAACTGTAATTTGCTATGCGCTTAAGCCGCTCAGCGTGGAGAAAATCAAAACGCGGCCGACTAAAACTGGGCGGATCCAAACGGTATAGATAAAACGACAAAGACAAAACGATGAAAAGATAAACCAACAACAAACCGTAAACCAACTGTCGCTCATCTGCCAAACCGTAAACATAGAGCAAAATAAGCCCCGGAATACTCAACTTGAGTACCAATTCATGCAAAACAGTAGGCACCACCACCCGCAAAAAGTTGGAGGTGTAAATCGTCAGCATGTAGGTCAAAGCAATAAGAAAACTAAGAGGTAGCACGTACACCAGATTCTGCCTGAGCAGAGGGTCTCTGTCGGCGTAATGCTGCATGATCCAGGGCTTACCAATCCAAGCTAGCAAACACACCCACACAAAACCAAAACCAATCACCAAAAACAAAAGGCTCAAAAAGCCCTGATGCCCCTTTTCCGGATCCCGAAACTCGGGAAAAAAACGCAAAATGCTGGTATTGGTACCCCAATTGACTAATGGCAAAATCAGCGTTGCCGTAGCCAGCAAAAAACGCAATAAACCGTATTGGGGCACAGCCAGGGGAAAAATAAAAAAGGTGCTGAAAGCACCTATGAGTACGCCAACATACTGTACCAGGCTCTTTTTCAATCCCTGTCGTTGAATAATGCCCATAACAACTTCAAAAATGGGGAGCAACCAACGCTGCTCCCCATACTCGTCCTATTTCGACGCAGGCACAATCACTTCCGAAGAATAATCGCCATTGCGCAACTTCTCAGAAACCACATCAAAGGCATTGAGCGTCTCTTCAATGTCCTGCGATGTGTGCACCGCTGTAGGAATGAGGCGCAAAATAATTTCGCCTTTAGGAATGACCGGATAAATGACCATGGAACAGAAAATTCCGTGGTTTTCCCGCAAATCGTAAACCAGCTGAGAAGCTTCTTCCGGAGAGCCCTTGAGGAAAACCGGCGTAACGCAAGAATTCGTATTCCCTACATCGTATCCGCGAGCTTTCAAACCAGCTTGCAAAGCCCGAACATTGCTCCAAAGCTTTTCGCGCAACTCGGGCATGGTTCTCAACATTTCCAATCGCTTGATGTCTCCCTCTACAAAAGCCATGGGCAAAGACTTGGCGAAAACCTGAGAACGCATCGAATACTTCAAGTACTGAATGATGCGCTCATTGTTGCTGGCCAAAAATGCCCCGATACTCGCCATGGATTTGGCAAAAGTGGCAAAATAGACATCAATACCATCTTGAACACCTTGCTCCTCTCCCGTACCTGCTCCAGTGGCACCCAAAACGCCGAAGCCATGAGCATCATCCACCAAAAGGCGAAAATCGTACTTCTCTTTAAGTGCTACAATTTCCCTGAGTCGGCCCTGATCGCCCTTCATCCCGAAAACACCCTCCGAAATGACGAGAATGCCTCCATTGCTTTTAGCCGTTTTCTCGGAAGCCCAAGCCAAGCGCTTCTCCAAATCCTCAATGTCGTTGTGCTTGAACTTCTTGCGCTCTCCCGGATGCATGAACACCCCATCCATAATGCAGGCATGGCTCTCTTCGTCATAAACCACAACATCATGACGACCCAGCATGGCTGTAATGGCCGACATGATACCCTGATACCCGTAATTGACCAGCACGGCTGCCTTCTTATGCACAAATTCGGCTAATTGACCTTCCAACTTCTCGTGCAATTCCGTATTGCCCGACATCATGCGCGAACCCATGGGATAAGCCAAACCCCAACGGGCCGCCGCTTCGGCATCAACCCGGCGAATCTCGGGATGATTGCCCAAACCCAAATAGTTGTTGATGCTCCAGACAATGACATCACGCCCTTTGAATTTCATCCGGCTGGAAAGCTCTCCTTCCAGCTTCGGAAACATGTAATAGCCTTCAGCCCGATCGGCATATTGCGCCAAAGGGCCACTGGTTCTTTCAATTCTTTCAAATAAATCCATAGCGAGGTTTTTTCAAAAAAGACGAGCTTTCTCGTTTTTTGGCCTTCCGGTAAATAAACCAAAAGGCAAGGTAAACTCAAAAGCCTTCTACAAGGAAAGTCCTCTCCATAAAAAGAAACGCCTTGTAAAGGAGCAAAGGTAGTGCTTTTTTTTCAGGTAGGAAGGCTGCGAAGAATGGTTTGACGCAGCAAAAAATCCAAACTCAGCAGGCAAATAGCTAAGAAAACCAAAGGATGAAAGGCCTCTTTGCGACGCGTAAAAGAAAAAACTTCGATTTTCGTTTTCTCCATGCGGTTGATTTCGTCGTAAATGCGCTTAAGAGCCTCCTCATCCGTAGCTCTAAAGTATTGACCTCCGGTAAGCTTTGAAATGTGCCGCAACAATTGCTCATCAATCTCTACCGCTGCATAATCAAAAATGTACTCACCTCTCAAATCCCGACTCACCGGCGTAAGGGCCATACCCGTAGAACCCACACCAATAGTATAGACCTTTATCCCCAAACTCTGAGCCAACTCGGCCGCTGTCTCGGGCTGAATGTAGCCCGCATTGTTGACGCCATCCGTCAACAAAATGATGATCTTACTCTTGGCCTTGCTGTCTTTAAGTCGATTGACGGCCGTAGCTAAACCCATGCCGATAGCCGTGCCGTCTTCCAACTGCCCCACAGAAAGCTCCCCGAGAAACTTCTTGAGCACCTCCTTGTCCGTCGTCAATGGACTTTTGGTAAAAGCTTCTCCTGCAAAGGCCACCAAACCGATGCGATCATAAGGACGCTGATCTGCAAAACGCTGGGCCATCAACTTGCTGGCCTCTAATCTGTCTGGCTTGAAATCACGGGAAAGCATGCTGCTGGAAATGTCCATCACCAGCATAATATCCACTCCGTCAGCCTTGACCTTCTCCTTCTTTTGTACGTACTGAGGCCTGGCTAAAGCCAACAGCAACAAACTTAAAGCCAACAAGCGAAAATAAAAAAGCAAGTCCCTCAAACGCCCTCGCCAAGATGCCAAAGCAGCATGCTCAGGCCATTCGGCAACACGCATCTTGACATGCCAGCGTTCCCCGCCTTGACGTCGCCACCACCACAACAGGGGAACCAGAACCAACAACAGTAGCAAATAAGGATAAGCGAAGTGTATATTGCCCATATTGCATCAACAATTTTCCCAGACCAGCTCTACTTCGCATTTCCGACCATTGAAGTTGACGCCCACAGCTATCAGCTTTTTGCCCGTAGAGCGGTATGTATCTAAGTAACCTCTTTGTTTAATCTGCTCCAGGGCCTCCTCAGGCGATTTGTTTAACTTAAACTCAAAGCAATAAACCTTGTCTTGCAAAGCCACCACCACATCGGAGCGGCCCAGAGCCGTGCTCTCTTCACTGCGCACTTCCAGTCCGGCGTACTTGAAAAACAAGTGTATGGTCGCATGGTAAAACCGCTCGCCTTGTTCTTGCAGTTGATACGGCAAACTGCGAAACAAGCTGTTCAACAAATCCCGCAGCAAAGTCATGTCTTCCTTGCGCAGGGCTTTAATTACCGACAAGGTCAGACTCCGCACCTGCAGCAAATCCGAGCGGCTGAAAGCGTGTATCAAGTACTCCAACATAGCCCGCTTTACTTCCCGATTGGGATAGCCCAACACATACAGGTCTTCTTCCCTCTTATACCTTTTAATGGTCAGATAGCCCGTTTGGAACAACAAGGCTGTCAGGTTCAAGTGATCCAAATCAAAAGAATCAAAGGCCGATTCGCTGACTTCTATGCCATCCAACTCCACGTACTCCTGTTTGCGAATTAACTCAATCAAAAAGGTGGGCGTAGCTGTTTTAAACCAGTGGTTGGAAAAAGCAAAATGCTTAAACAACAGCAAAATGCTGAAGGGGTTGTACACAAAAGTGCGGCCATCCCAGCTGTAGCCATTGTACCATTCCCTGATCTTGGGCAAGGGATCTTGCTCCTCTTCTTCTGCTAAAGCCTTAATGTGCTCTTGAAAATAGTGCTCCAATTCCTCCTGCGTATAACCCAGCATGCCTGCGGCCATGCGCGTCATAGTCAGGTCATCCAAATTGTTCAAATCGGAAAAGATGCTCACCCGACAA
>Ga0256839_1002882_pt1 | contig 18511 bp, 18 predicted proteins | sample 354166metaG_FD_185968 | JGI IMG/M metagenome (GOLD analysis project Ga0256839, IMG submission 185968) | Hydrothermal vent microbial communities from Mid Atlantic Ridge, Atlantic Ocean - 354-166 | ecosystem: Environmental > Aquatic > Marine > Hydrothermal vents | place: Atlantic Ocean: Mid... | reverse complement strand
CAATGGAATCACCTGTTTTACGCAGCTTATCCATAAAGTCTGCCATATCCTTCGCTGCATCCGCATCAGGCGAGAAAAAGGGGTTGTTATATATTTCATCAAACGAGAAGTTGTTGGGGTTAATTTTAATCGGACCAATTTGATCAACCCAGCCACGGATTTGAACACCTGAATGTGCCAAAAATTTGCGCGCTACCGCACCTGCTGCCACCCGCATGGCTGTTTCTCGTGCTGATGCGCGACCACCACCACGGTAGTCTCTAAACCCATACTTATGATGATATGTATAATCAGCATGACCAGGGCGGAACTTATCTTTGATGTCGGAATAATCTTTGCTGCGCTGGTCGGTATTGCGAATCAATAATGCAATGGGGCAACCTGTGGTTTTGCCTTCAAACACCCCCGATAAAATCTCCACTTCATCAGCTTCTCTGCGTTGTGTGGTGTATTTGGACTGCCCAGGTTTTCGTCTATCCAAGTCAGGTTGAATATCAGCTTCCGACAATTCAACTCCCGCAGGGCAACCATCCACAATCGCTACCAAGGCCTTGCCATGCGACTCACCTGCTGTGCTTACCCTAAAGATTTGACCAATACTGGAACCTGACATCTATTACCCTTACCTTCCACCTAAAACCTATGAATCTACAATGATTTAGCTTGCCTAGATAGTGTTCTCTAGCAAGGCGGAATAAGCAAGCTTACTGCTGTAAGTGCGCGTTTCCAACACCGCTAGCGAACAATAAATAGGTGAGATAAGCATTATACGCCGGGATCGCCTGCGCCGATGTGGAACCCTGCGTCCACATAATGCACTTCACCCGTCACACCCGATGACAAATCAGATACCAAATATGCCGTGGTATTACCAACTTCTTCTTGGCTTACATTACGCCCAAGCATGGATCCACGCGCGCTTTTTGCCATCAATGCCTTAAAATCACTCACAGCCGATGCTGCTAAAGTACGAATAGGCCCTGCTGATACCGCATTCACACGAATACCCCGGCTATGCCCCAAATCATCAGCCAAATAGCGTGTTGCAGCCTCAAGCGCAGCTTTTGCCACACCCATCATACCATAACCCGGTACAGCGCGCTCTGCACCCAGATAGGTCATGGTCACCATGCTGCCGCCATCATTCATCATATCCGCTGCCCGTTGGGCACATGCAATAAATGAATAAGCTGAAATATCCATTGCCAACTGAAAATCCGCACGGGAAGCTTGAGAGAATGGATTGCGAAGCGCATCCTTATTGGCAAAGGCAATGGAATGCACCAAAAAATCTATCTTGCCCCATTTTTCTTCAACTTTAGCAAAAAACGCATCGATTTCCGCATCTTCACCCACATCCATAGGCTCAATCAATGTACTGTTTACCTGCTCTGCCAGCGGACGCACACGCTTTTCAAGCTGCTCACCCAAATAATTAAAACCAAGCTCTGCACCTTCGCGGTGGCAAGCTTGCGCCACACCCCAAGCAATAGACTTATTGTTTGCCAAGCCAAGAACCAAACCTTTTTTACCTTCAAGAATACCCATGGAATCCCCTTTAACTGATATACAAATTGATAATTTTGCCGAACTCTAACAGACGAAACTTTTTTCGCATCTTGATGCCGCTATGGTTTCCAGCGCATAAAGCCTTCCAGCAACTGCAACCCTACTTTTTGACTTTTTTCAGGGTGAAACTGCATACCCAGCACATTATCTCTGCCAATCACCGCCGCAAATGGAAAGTCACCATACGAACATGCTGCCAACAAATGCTCTGGATTCTTTGGCGCACAATAATAGGAGTGCACATAATACACCTGATCGCCCTTATTGATACCCTGAAGCACAGGGTGCGGCTCACCTTGCGGCAGCACCACATCATTCCAGCCCATATGCGGAATCTTAAAACCTCGTTCAACATGGCTTTCTGGAAAAGGCTTCACTTCGCCTTCAATAAGGTTTAAGCCAGCATACACACCAAACTCATACGAACGGGTCATCAATACCTGCATGCCTAAGCAAATACCCAAAAACGGTGTACCTTTATTGACGGCTTCTACAATCGCATCTGCCATGCCTGTGTCTTTAAGCGTTGCCATGCAATCACGAAACGCGCCCACGCCAGGTAAAACAATTCTCTCATAGTTCGCAATATCACCAGCTTGTTTGACAAGCTCTACATCACCACCAACCTTCTCCAATGCCTTGGCAACTGAATGCAGATTGCCCATACCATAATCAATCAGCCCAATCATAGGTTAAAGCGTACCTTTGGTGCTTGGAATACCTGATTGCCGAGGATCAGCTTCCACAGCCATACGCAAAGCACGACCAAATGCCTTGAATACAGTCTCAGCAATATGATGATTATTGATACCACGAAGGTTATCAATGTGCAGGCTCATGCGAGAGTGATTCACCACAGCTTGGAAAAACTCCTTGAACAAGTCCACATCAAAGCTGCCAACCATGGCTTTAGGAAAATCAACATGGTATTCCAAGTCTGGGCGACCTGACAAATCAAGAACAACACGCGATAATGATTCATCCAATGGCACATAAGCATGCCCGTAGCGCACAATACCCTTCTTATCGCCAATGGCTTCACGAAGCACTTCACCCAAACAAATACCTATATCTTCCACGGTATGATGGTCATCAATATCAATGTCACCCTTGGCATCAATGCGTAAATCAATCAAGCCGTGACGAGAAATTTGCTCCAGCATGTGATTCAAGAAAGGAATCGGTGTATTCAGTTCGCACTTGCCTGTGCCATCCAAATTGATGGATAGTTTAATCTGCGTTTCCTTGGTATTTCTTTCAATACTTGCACTGCGACCCATATCTATTCCCCTTGATGTTGCAATCTAAGTTCCAATGTTAAGGCATGACACTGCAAACCTTCACGATGTGCCAAATGTGCTGCTTCTGCACCAATGGCTGCCACACCCTGCGGCGTGGCGCGAATCACGCTACTTCGCTTCTGAAAATCATACACACCCAAGGGGCTTGAAAATCTAGCTGTGCGATTGGTTGGCAACACATGATTCGGGCCAGCCATATAATCGCCCAATGCTTCAGGCACAAAATGACCCAAGAAAATCGCACCCGCATGTTTAATCTTGGGCAACAACGCATCAGGGTCTTCCAATGCCAGCTCCAAATGCTCTGGCGCAATGATATTGACCGCTTCTGCTGCCTCATCCAAATCATTTACAATAATCAATGCGCCATGGTTTTTCACCGATGCGCGTGCAATCGGTGCGCGTTCCAGCACCGCCAAGTGCTGCTCAATGGCTTCTTCCACCTTATCGGCCAAATCCTCATCTGTGGTAATCAAAATACTTTGTGCTGCTTCATCATGTTCTGCTTGGGATAAAAAGTCAGCAGCCAACCACTCAGGGTTCCCGCCATCAGCCACCACTGCAATTTCTGAAGGGCCTGCAATCATATCAATGCCACAAACACCAAACACCTGGCGTTTGGCTGCTGCCACAAACTTATTGCCCGGCCCTACAATTTTATCCACCGCAGGAATGGTTTCCGTGCCATAAGCAAGTGCTGCAACCGCTTGCGCACCACCCACGGCAAACCCAACTTGTACACCCGAGACAAAAGCTGCTGCCAGCACCAACTCATTTAACTCTCCATTGGGTGTTGGTACGACCATGACAATTTTTTCAACACCTGCCACTTGCGCAGGCACAGCATTCATTAACACTGATGATGGGTATGCCGCCTTACCGCCCGGCACATACAAACCCACGCTATCCAAAGCCGTGATTTTCTGCCCCAAAGTTAATCCTGCATCATCAGTATAATCCCAATCCGTTTGCACCTGCTTTTCATGGTAAGCTTTGATTCTATCCGCAGCCAACTGTAGCGATTGCCTATCCATGTCGGACACATCAAGCCAAGCCTTTTCCATACGCTCTCGGCTGATCACCATGCGTTCAGCCGTACAATCCCAACCATCAAACTTGGCAGTATATGCACAAAGGGCTGTATCACCGTTGGCTTTCACATCTGCCAGAATATCTGCCACAAGGTGTTGCACATCCTCACCCGTATCGGTTTCACGAGACAATAACGCATGAAGTTGCGCTTTATAATCAGGGTTATTGGCATAAATTCGTTGAACTTTACTCACTTTCTTTCACCTTTTCTCTATTTTTCACGGCTTCTCGCAATTGATCAATGACTGCTTGCACCTGTTTTTTCTTGGTTACAAAACTCGCAGGATTGGCAATCAAACGGCTGGATACATCAAACAGCGTTGCTTCTTCAACCAAACCATTGGCTTTGAGAGTATTTCCTGTTTCCACCACATCGACAATCTTGTCTGCCATACCCACCAGAGGCGCCAACTCCATCGAACCATACAAATGAATCACATCCGCGTGAACACCCTGCTTGCGATAATAGTCTTCAGCAATCGTATCATATTTGGTCGCCACACGAATACGCCCGCCTGTAATCAAGGCATCACCCGCCTCCACGGCATCTTTAGGACCACACACACAAAGGCGACACTTGCCAATCTTTAAGTCCAAAGGTTCATACACATGCGGTTTGTATTCCAGCAGTAAATCACGCCCCGAGATACCCAAGTCTGCCGCACCTTTCTCCACATAAGTACACACATCCGCGGCACGAATAATAAGAAAGCGAACCTTACTCCCTGCCCAGTCTTCAGGACCATCTACCATCAATTTTCGTGTAGTTTGCACATTTTCTTTGGGCATCAAGTTGGCAAATTCGAGCAAGGGTAATGTTTGCTCCAAAATTCTCCCCTTGGATAAGGCAATGGTTAATATTGGTTTATCTGACATATTCGTTCTTACCCTTATATGTAGTGGCGCTCAATATTGGCACCCAAACTACGCATTTTTTCTTCAATGCGCTCATAGCCACGATCAATATGGTACACCCGTGAAATCACTGTTTCCCCCTTGGCAGCAACACCAGCCAACACCAAAGAGGCCGATGCCCTTAAATCGGTTGCCATGACAGGCGCACCTGAAAGCTGATCCACACCTTTGACCACTGCCGTATGTCCATCAAGCTGAATATCCGCACCCATACGCACCAATTCTTGCACATGCATAAATCGATTTTCAAAAATGGTTTCAGAAATCAAACTCATACCATCAGCCACACACATCATCGCCATAAACTGGGCTTGCAAATCCGTAGGGAACCCAGGATGTGGCATAGTATGGATATTCACTGCCTGCAATCGTTCGGGTGCTGCACAACGAATAAAGTCATCACCCACTTCAACCGTAGCCCCTGCTTCTTTCACCCGCGCTAAAAACGCATCCAATAGCTTAGGGTCTGTTTTGGTCACCGTGACATCCCCACCCGTAATCAAGCCTGCGGCAAGATATGTTGCCGTTTCAATTCTATCGGCAATGGTATAAACATCACCACCTGCAATCGAAGGTACACCTTGAATGGTAATGGTTCCCGTGCCGTCTCCTTCAATTTCCGCGCCCAAGCTACGCAGCGCATCCGCAAGATTAACTACCTCAGGCTCTCTTGCTGCGTTTTCCAAGATGGTTTCACCATCAGCAAGCACAGCAGCCATCATGATATTTTCTGTACCTGTTACTGTAACCTGATCAAAGAAAACACGCTTTCCTTTCAAACCATCAGGAGCCTTAGCAATCACATCGCCATGTTCCACACTGATTTCCGCGCCCATCACTTCCAAAGCCTTAAGGTGCAAATCAATAGGTCGCGCACCAATGGCACATCCACCAGGCAAGCTCACTCTTGCCTCACCAAAACGAGCCAGCAATGGACCAAGCACCAAAGAGGATGCACGCATGGTTTTCACCATATCATAAGGTGCTTCAGGCTTATCTGCTCGAGTTGTATCAATAGTGAGCCGGTTTTGATCATCATATTCAACTTCTGCACCCTGCCATACCAGGAGCTTGGTCATAGTCGCAATATCATTCAAATGTGGAATACGGTGAAAAGTGACAGGGCCATCAGCAAGAATCGCTGCCGCAAGCAGGGGTAGTGCCGCATTTTTTGCGCCACTACTCTCCACACTCCCAACAAGCGGCGAACCACCTTGTATTACAATATTTTCCATGAACACCACCTACAAGCTACCAAGCAATAGGCCGCAGCGTAGCGACATAAGCCTTTTGGCTCAATCTATATCTATGAGAGGCTAGGGTTTGTTATCTTTCAATATGGCTTTTTCTAGCAATGCTTCAATGCGCTCCAACCTATCTTCAATCGCTGTTGTATGCTCTTTGATATAATGTACTTCTCCTGCTTCTCCCTCGCCTGTTTCTCGTGCCAACTTCTCATGTTCGCTCTGCATGACATCAAGAATAATACCAATCATCATATTCATAAAAACAAAAGTCGTTAGAAAAATAAATGTCAGGTAATAAAGCCAGCTCCAAGCGTACACATCCATGGTCTCATACATCACATCGGTCCAGTCTTCAAAAGTAGAGACCCGGAATAAGGTCAACATCGAAATGCTAATATCACCCCACAATACTGGGTTGATTTTTTCAAACAAAAAGCTGCCCATCGCCGCATAAATATAAAAAATGATAAACATCAATACCAACACATACCCCATACGAGGAATAGCAATCAACAATGAACTAATCAGTACCCTAAGCTCAGGAATAATGGAAACCAAGCGCAACACACGAAAAATACGAATCAAACGCGCCAGCAAAACCATCTCGCTATCATCAATGGGCAAAAGGCTTACGGTCACAATCAAGAAATCAAACACATTCCAAGCATTCTTAAAAAAATTAAAAAAGTATTTTTCTGCCAATATGCGGATAATGATTTCAACCAAGAAAAATATGGTAATCGCAGTATCCAACACATAAATAGCTGTCATCCAACGCGGGTCGATATCATAAGTTGATGCGCCAATCATCAAAGCTGAAATGATGATAATGGCAATCACCGACAACTCAAAAACCTTATTGCTACGAATCCTCAAAAACTTATTCTGCCATGAATCAGCTACCAATCCCATACAAGCACACCTTTTGTCATTATTTATTTTAGATGCCGCATTGTAGTCTGCTTTTGCATATTTGGTATCCATAAAGTGCAATAGCCTCTAAGATTTGCCTCAACTTCACGAAATGCTTAGTCTTGCCCAAAAAGAAAAACAAACCAACAAAACCTAGGAGCATAAGATTATGAACCATTTACAACAAGTCATCGAGCAAGCATGGGATAGCCGCGATTCATGGGACATGCACACCGTTGACGCTGAAACCCGTGAAGCCGTTGTGCGCACGATTGACCTCTTGGATGATGGCGGTATTCGCGTTGCCGAGCGCGATGACAACGGTGTATGGAAAACCAATGAATGGATGAAAAAAGCAGTGCTTTTGTTCTTTAAGCTGCATGACAATGAAGTGGTTCGTGGTGGTGACACCAATTACTACGACAAAGTACCGCAAAAATTTGCCAACTGGGGCGAAGACATGTTTCGCAAAGGTGGTATGCGTGTGGTTCCGAATGCCACGGTTCGCAAAGGCTCATTTATTGCTCCCAAAGTGGTATTGATGCCATCGTATGTGAATATCGGTGCGTATGTGGATGAAGGTACCATGGTCGATACATGGGCAACCGTGGGCTCTTGCGCACAAATTGGTAAAAATGTGCATTTATCAGGCGGCGTGGGTATTGGCGGTGTGTTGGAGCCGCTTCAAGCCACCCCGACCATCATTGAAGACAACTGCTTTATTGGCGCGCGCTCTGAGATTGTGGAAGGTGTAGTTGTGCGTGAAGGCTCTGTGATTTCTATGGGTGTATATATCGGCAAATCAACCCGTATCGTCAATCGTGCCACAGGCGAAATCTCGTATGGTGAAGTGCCTCCGTATTCTGTTGTCGTATCAGGCTCTATGCCGGGTGCTTCAGGTGGTCCAAACTTGTATTGCGCTGTCATTGTTAAAACAGTGGATGAAAAAACTCGCGCCAAAACAGGTATCACTGAGCTTTTGCGTGAATAAAACTATCATTATTTGGAAAAGAAGTGCCAAGGGAGGATAATATGGAAAACAATAAGAACAAAGCTACCGAACCACAAGGCAATGAGATTCAAAACATCGACCAAATCCGGGAGATTATTCTTGGCCCTCATATGCGTAACCTTGGCGACCTTATGTTTGGCTCACAAATGCGCGAGCTGGAAAAGCGTTTTATCAATCTTGAAAATAACATTCAAGTGGAATCCAACACCCTTCGCAATGAAGTGAGTAGCCGCTTGGATACACTTGAGTCCTATATTAAACGAGAAATCAATAACCTCGCAGAAATGATTTCCGTCGAACGCCGTGAACGCGAAGACGCAACACAACATATGCAATATGAGTTAAGCCGCTATGCCAACGATACCGACAAAAAAGTACACAAAGTAGAAGATAGCATTGAACAAAGCAATACGGAAACACGCGCTGCATTGCTAGAGCAATCGAAATCCTTACTCTCTGAAATTCAAGCTGTACGCATTTCCTTAATGGAAGTTATTAACCAACAAACCAAAACCTTACAAAAAGAAAAAACTGATCGTGAAATGCTGGGCGATATTTTTCATGAAGTATCCATGCGCCTGCATGGTGAAATAAAGCCATTACAACCACAGCGTGACATAGATTAAAATCGCAATGAGTGAACATTCCAATAACCCTGCAGAAACAACAGAAAATCCATTACATACCTTGCGCAAACTTCTTTTCAACGAAGAAGAAAGTCGCATTGAGAAAATTGAAGAACACATTGAAAACAAAGAAGTACTAGCCAAAGATATTGCCAGCGTTCTACCTGAAGCCATTCTTATCCGTAGCAAGGAAGACAATAAACTTGGCAAAACGCTAGCCCCTACCATTGAGGAAGCATTAAGATGTTCTATTACCCGCGACCCTCAGCCTTTATCTGATGCATTATTTCCTATGATGGGTCCTGCAATTCGCAAGTCTATCAACAATGCTATTTCGGAAATGATGCAATCACTGAATACAACCTTAGACAATTCATTCTCTATTCAGGGGCTAAAGTGGCGGCTGGAAGCAAAACGCACAGGAAAATCATTTGCTGAAGTTGTTATGCTCAACACTTTGTTATACCGTGTTGAGCAGATCTTCCTTATCCATAAAGAAACAGGTTTATTATTAAAGCATATTGCGCTTGATCCTTCACACCACCAGGATGCTGATGTGGTTTCCAGTATGCTAACTGCTGTACAAGACTTCATTCAAGATTCTTTTTCCAGCAACGCACAAAATATTGATAATCTACGCATGGGCGATCTACAAATCATGGTTGAAAGCTCGCCTGATGTTGTGCTGGCTGTTGTATGCCGAGGCAACCCTCCCCGTTCACTTCAAGAGAAAATCCTATCAACACTGGAGCACCTACAACAAAAGTATGCCGATGATTTCAAAACATTTGATGGTGACACCTCTCCATTTGATGTTATCGATGACGAACTCAACCACCTATTGGTTCAAGACTATAAACCAGGCGCAAACCCAAATAAAAAGAAGTCTCCAATTAAAGCTATGGTGATGCTGGCTGCAATTGCATTATTGATTGCTTGGTGGATTGGCTCTAGTGCTATGGAAGGTAGTCAACAGCAGGTAGAATGGGAGAAGTATATCGCTGAACTCCAAAGTCAGCCTGGCATCATGCTCGGTAATATTAGCACCCTTGATGACACAACGGTTGTATCGGGCTTGCGTGATCCTCTAAGCATAGACCCTTATAGCCTTTTGCAACAATACAAGACACTGGACAACAAACATATTCAATTTCACATGCAGCCTTACTATGCCTTACACCCTACTTTGGTTTTACAACGCGCTTATCAAAAGCTTGCACCACCAAAAAGCATTGAGTTCAGCTTGGACCAAAACACACTTATTATCAAAGGCAAAGCCAAGCAAAGCTGGTTAGATCAAGCTAGGCATCAGGCAACCTTTATCCCAGGCATTGAACATGTGGACATGAGCCAAGCCTCTCATATTACCCCTATCATTCAAAAGCCTGATGTTCAGCCAAGAAAAATACCTATACCAACACCAAAATTGACCATACCTGTTGCTAAACAAGAAACGCCTAAACGCCCATTAACTGATGCCGAAATTCTTAAGCTTGCTATTGATCTTCTTCAACCGCCTGCCACCATTGAAATGAGCTACAGCAATGGCATCTTAAAGATAACAGGCTCAGCAAGCCAAGCTTGGATTGATTTTGCCGAAAAAAACTACAGTAAAATTGTTCAAATTCATAGTTTGTACATATCTAATTTAACTATTCAGGATATATAATGATTCAAAAAAAGATTTGCATTTTAGGTGCGGCGGGTGTGGGAAAAACCAGCCTGACAGCCCGATTTGTGTACAGCAAGTTTTCTGAGAAATATTTATCAACCATGGGCGTTAAAATTGACAAAAAGCTCGTCCAGGTTGACGACACTAAAGTCAACCTGATGATTTGGGATATTCATGGTGAGGAAAAATATAAAAAAATACCCACAAGCTACCTTCGTGGTGCTTCTGGTATCATGATGGTGATTGATGGCACGCGCCCGAATACCATAGCTGTGGCAGAAGACATACTGGATAGGGTTGATGAAACATTGGGAGAAATACCTCACATTTATCTGTTAAACAAATCTGACTTGGATGATGCCTGGAGCATTTCAGAGTCAAACATCCAAAAGCTCAAAGACACAAGTAGCCCCGTTTATCTGACCAGCGCCAAAACTGGGGATAATGTAGAGGCAGCATTTTTAAGTATCGCTAAAGCAACCCTAATATAATGCAACAGCAAGACATACCACCAAGCATTCGCAAATATTTGGCTGCATACCAAATGGAGGCATTAACACCTGCATGGCTGGAATTAAAGAAAGGCTCTGACCGTATTATCAGCGTAGGTGGCTCCTGGCATCAATATTTTGAAAAAAAACCCGAACACCATGTGTTGGATGATTGTGAAATACTTCAAGGCATGCTTCCTATTCAAGAAGATTTTGAGCTGCCTCATATGCAACTTAAGCATGGACAATATACCGATATTTTAGCCTTCCAACATGATACCGCAGACTGGCTGCTCTTTTTGAATGTGACCGACCATGTTTTGCAGCTTCAAAAGTATCAACAGGTTGCCAATGAACTACATCTACTCAAAGATCAACTTCATCGTACTTTAGGGCGCTATGTTGGCAATGAGGTCGCAAGCCGTGCCAGCAATGGTGACTTAACCTTCAAGCAAGATGGTGAGCGCCGTGAAATCACCACACTATTTGTTGATATTCGTGGCTTTACTCCATTTAATGAAAGCCATGATGCGCAAGAGGTGATGAACACGCTCAATCAGTATATGGATGGTATGGTAACTCCAATTCTGGAAAAGTGTGGTTTGATTGATAAAATCATGGGAGATGGTGCTATGGCAGTATTTGGCATTATCCCATCAGACACAAACACTGCGGATAATGCTTTTCAGGCTGCCCAATATATCCAACAAAACATCAAGAAAGTTCGCCGCAAGCGCACACAATCAGGCTTACCTGTGTTGGGCGTGGGGATTGGCATTGCTACAGGTGATGCCGTCCTTGGTATTTTGGGATCACATGAGCGCCGAGCTTTTACTGCCATTGGCAAGCATGTTAACCTTGCGGCGCGTTTGGAATCCAGTGCCAGAGCTGGTGAAATACTGATGGATCAGCCAACCCTTACAGCACTTACCACAAAGCCCAACTGCCAACAAAGCACACTTAACCTCAAAGGCATTGGGCAGACCACCGTGTATACGGTTGCCTCAGCCTACTGACACACTGATTACTCCAGCAAACCACCAAGGTATAAATCGACTTCTGGTATATGCAGCATATATCCGCCAGATTGTACAGGGCTGATGATGCCTGCTTGGACAAGCTTCTTGATTTCGCGTGTTACAGACTCACGCTGACAGCTTAAAAGCTTCGCCATGGCCGCGTGGCTTGGTGTTTTCACGAATACCTTATCAGCTTTCATCTCTTCGCCCGAAGCCTCCACCAGCGTCTTGAAATAATGGCACAGCTTCATGCCAATATTAGGCTGGCTTAAGCGACACACCACATCATGGGTTTTAAGAAAGCGTTTGAGAAAGTGGGCTATCACTTTTTTGCAAAAATCAGGTTCACCCATGGCAGTCTTAAAAACTTCTTCAGAGATTTCCAAAAGTTTTACAGGTGAAATGGCTGCAACTGTCGCGGTACGCATATCAAGACCGAACAAAGGAAGCTCACCAACCAAATCGCCTGCTTGCAGATGATACAACACGGTCTCATGCCCAGTTCCCGAAACCAAGCGTACTTCCAACACTCCACTTTGCAGCAAATAGCACTGTTTTTCAGCTTTATCGCCTTCAAACAAGAAAATTTCGCCTTTACCAAGCTCAACTTCCTTGCTTACTAAAAAGTCTTGCTCTGAGAACACATCACTTAACGAGGCAATCGACATGATGAAAAATCCCCCTCATCTACGAAAGGGAGAAACCTAGTATATCATTTTCAAACACCCTGTAATATTCATCACCAATGTATACTTGTGCAGTAGATCTTCCCTAGAAAAGGCTAAACCCACCACAAAGCACCCCTTTCGCGCACGCCAGATGTCAAGATCAAAGCGAAGGTTGCCTCACTTTCGCTAAAACATCAAAATATCAACAAGCCATGTCTTTAAGCCGGCTGGCCAACTCCCCAGCCTTAGCAGCACCATCCACAAGTGCTGCTCGCACAAACCCTGAGCCCGCATTCACACCCCAATCATCTTCAGCACCCAAATAACGACCAGGCAAAAGCTTAACCCCTTGCTCCGCATAAGCGCGTTTGACAAAGCTTTCATCATCATCCACGGGCAACCATACAAAAAATGAGCCTGCTGGAATATCGCCCCCATATACCGCAAAAAACGCATCCAAACTATCACGATAAACTTTGAGATGTTCTTGCACATGATCTTCATCATTCCAAGCCGCTGCTGCAACATGCTGCAGTGGTAATGGTGTGGCAGGTCCTGTGTAGCTACGCAATTTGGAAAACTGCCTGATCAATGCCGCATCACCTGCAATCAACCCAGAACGCAACCCCGGTAATGCCGAGCGTTTGGACAATGAATTCATCACCAAACATCGTTTGTACTCCGAGTTACCCATATTTTGCGCTACTTCCAATAAACCTATCGGTTTTTCTGCATAATAAATCTCAGAATAACATTCATCCGCCAACACATAAAAATCAAACTTCTCAGCCAAGTTCAGCAGCTTGGTATAATAAGCTTCATCGGCGACCCAGCCCGTAGGATTGGAAGGTGAACATACATACACCAACGCTGTATCACTCCAAATGTCATCACCAATACCATCAATATCAGGCGCAAAGCCTGTGGCTGCGGTGCATGGCTGAAGGTATGGCTTGCCGCCTGCCGTAATCGCAGCACCCAAATAGATTTGATACATGGGGTTGGGCATCATTACCCAAGGTTTTTCATCAGCATTGGGGTTAATCAAGGCATGAGCAGCAGCAAACAAAGCTTCTCGAGTACCATTTGCGCTCAACACTTGGCTTTGAGCATCGATATGCTTTAAGTTAAACCTGCGCATAAGCCAGCTTGCAATACTTTCACGCAAAAAATCATTGCCTGTGGTACTTGGATACTTGGAAAAACCCGATAAATGCGCATCCAATGTCGGCTGCACAAAGCTTGGCAATGGCAAACGAGGCTCACCAGCACCTGCATCAATCAATGCCAAGTCAGGGTTTGCTGTTAAACCTTCAAGCAGTTTGCGTAGTCGAGCAAAGGGATATTCACCCAATTGCTTTAAGCGGTATTGTTCGTGTTTATTCATGATTGGATTCTGCCTTAACCTTTATCACTTGTGACCATGCGCTTTTGCGTCCAAGGCTATCCACAGCCCGCACCCGAAAAGCATATATTTTATCAGGATACCGCAGCCTTACATTGCGTTTTAAGCCGCTGCGTTGCTGACTTGGTGATGATTCGTAATAACGCAGCCAGTTGCCAATACACTGACACTCAGGGTCAACCATCGCTCTATCCACTTGATACAGCACTGCCCCGCTCCCTCCAGCAATACCCAATGCAAGCTGCAAGACTTGACCTGACACTTGGTATGAAAGGTGAGACAACTGTGGCTTTGGTGCGGAGTCATCATACACCACCAAATCTGTTTTTAAGCCGCAATGGGTTAACAGCAATAAACATAGCGGCAAAACAAAGCGCATCAGTCGTTTAATTGCTTAGCCCACTTCGCACATTGCAATCGCACCTGCTCAGGCGCTGTACCACCAATGTGGTTTCGTGCTGCCACACATGCTTCCACCGATAAAGCTTGCACCATTTCCAAAGTTAATCGTTGGTCAATGCTTTGGCAGGCAGATACAGGCATGTTATGCAGCTCAATACCTGCTTTAATACAATAAGCTACGGATTTACCCACAATTTCATGGGCATCACGAAACGGCACACCTGCACGCACCAAAGCATCTGCCAAGTCTGTTGCTGTGGAAAACCCTGAGCCCGCGGCTTTGTGCATATTGCTGATATTGGCTTGAAGCCCAGGCAACATATCACCAAACACCCTTAAACAACCTTCCAAATTATCAAAAGCATCAAAAATGGCTTCTTTATCTTCCTGCATATCTTTGTTGTACGCCAAAGGAAGCGACTTCATGGTCATCAAGATAGACATCAATGCACCCACAATGCGCCCAGCCTTGCCCCGCACCAATTCAGGCATATCAGGATTTTTCTTTTGCGGCATGATGGATGAACCCGTGCAAAAGGCATCGGGCAAATCAATAAAAGCAAATTGCGCACTCATCCACAAAATCAATTCTTCAGAAAATCTGGATAAATGGATGGCACAAATCGAAGCAGATGATAATAGCTCCATGATAAAATCACGGTCAGACACTGCATCCAAAGAGTTGGCGCATGGCGCATCAAAGCCCAGCAATTTCGCCGTTTGTTCACGGTTGATGGGAAATGTTGTGCCCGCCAGTGCCGCAGAACCCAAAGGGCATTGATTCATGCGTTTTTTCGCGTCTCCAAAACGGGCATAATCGCGGCCAAACATTTCCACATAAGCCAGCAAATGGTGCCCAAAGGTAACAGGTTGCGCCGTTTGCAAATGGGTAAACCCAGGCATCACGGTTTCCGCATGTTCATCAGCAAGCTTAACCAACACCTTTTGCAAATGTTGGATACGCTCCATCAAGGCTTCGGTTCGCTTTCTTAAATAAAGCCGTGTATCTGTAGCAACTTGGTCATTGCGTGAGCGCGCGGTGTGCAAGCGTTTCCCCGCATCACCAATGATGTCAGTCAACCGCTTTTCGATGTTCATATGCACATCTTCAAGCGCAATGGTGAATTCAAACTCACCCGATTCGATTTCTTTCTCAACTTGATTCAAGCCATCAAGAATCAACTTCAAATCATCTTCGCTCAAAATACCTTGCGCCGTAAGCATGGTGGCATGCGCGCGAGAGCCTGCAATATCTTCGGCATACATGCGCGCATCCACATGCGTGCTTGCATTAAACGCTTCCACAAAAGCATCTGTTGCTGCTTCAAAGCGACCACCCCAAGGTTTATCCGACATGCGCTGCCTCCTTCATGCCTTCAGTTCCATGTTCAATGGCATCAACCATACGGCGTGAAGATGGTGTGTTTCTTTCTTCAGGACGAATACCTAGCTTGGCAAAAAATGCTCTATCTTGTTCGGCTTCATTGTTGCCTGTGGTGAGTAGCTTCTCACCATAAAAAATCGAGTTTGCACCAGCTAAGAAACACAAAGACTGCATTTCTTCAGACATGGCTTCACGCCCAGCCGATAGACGAACATGCGAAGCTGGCATGGTAATCCGAGCTACGGCAATGGTGCGGATAAAATCAAAATTATCCAAGTCTTCCACATCCGCCATGGGTGTACCTTCCACTTTCACCAACATATTGATGGGCACCGATTCAGGGTGTGGCTCCATGCGTGCAAGTTGGGCTATCATGCCAGCTCGGTTTCGCACTGTTTCACCCATGCCCACAATGCCGCCACAACACACACTCATCCCTTGGCTTCGTACATGTTTAAGCGTGTCTAAGCGTTCTTCATAAGTGCGTGTGGAAATAATGGTTTTATAAAACTCTGGATCAGAATCAAGATTGTGATTGTAATAATCCAAGCCTGCATCTTTCAGCTTTTTGGCTTGCTCAGCATCCAGCATACCAAGGGTGGCACAAGCCTCCATCCCCATAGCCTTAACCTCCCGAACCATATCCAACACCAAATCAAACGATCTACCTTTGGGCTCACGCCATGCCGCACCCATACAAAAGCGAGAAGCTCCTTTTTCCTTGGCAGCTCTGGCAGCCTTCATCACCTCTTCTTTTTTCATCAATAATTCAGATTCTAAACCTGTATTGTAGCGCGATGATTGCGGGCAATATTTACAATCTTCTGGGCAACCACCCGTTTTAATGGAAAGCAGTGTTGAAAGTTGCACTTCATTGGCATCAAAATTGGCGCGGTGCGCCTGCTGGGCTTGAAACATCAAATCGTTAAACGGAAGCGCAAATAGCTCCTCAATTTCTTCCACTGTCCAATCGTAGCGCATATAATTCTCCAATCTTCTTTCTATACAAATATCCCGCAAGCTAATGGCAAGCAAGGTGATTGCAAAGCAAGCCTTATCAAGTCGCACCCACTTTTCAATGACCATTGCAGTGATTGGAAGCGCGACTCAAGGCGAAAACAAAAGCTTAAAAAAGCACCCTAAGGCATGCGTTACACCCGATACAAGACCTGCTTCCACTATAAAGCCGAGCTCCTTTAAGCACACCACCCTCATGTTACCCAATGGCAAAACATCAAAAAAAGCATTGCTTCAATTGAAGTAACGCTAAAACATATATTAGGATTGTTCATTAGAACTTGTAGGTGATACCGCCTGAAAGCAAATGTACCGAACCTGTATATGTACCTTGATACAAGGTTTTGGTTGGGTTGGTTGCATTTCTATCAGCAAGCCAGACATACATATAAGCCAAATCCATGCTTAAATTTTCTGAAATCTTTTGACCATAACCCAACGATGCCAGCTGCCTGTCGTTGCCTGGCAAGCGTGGTGAAAAGTGTTCTGCATTGGTTGGTGTTGGATCATAAGTATAACCCATCCTTATACTTGTCGAGCCGCCCAGTGTCCACTCAGCACCAAGACGGAACGCGACTGTCGCTTTCCAACCCTCTGGTATAGTCGATGAAGAACCTGTAGCGATCTGAAGTGTGGAAGGGTCATAATTGATCACAATTTGATCAAATGTCGCCCAGTTTGTACGGTCAACCTGAGCACTCAGCAAAAGATCAGATGTTGCTTGATAGGCTATAGCCAAGGTGTGTAAATCAGGAAAAGTCACAGATGTATTCGCATTGGCTCCAATGCCTTCCAAACCAACCAGAGCAAGACCTGGCCCACCAACCGCTGTTCCTGTAATATCAAGCTTAACCTTCGAGCGATAGCTACCCCCAATACTCCAATTGCCCGACTTATACATCAGCGCGAAATTGCCGCCAAAGCCGTCACCTGACCCTCCAATCTTTAAGGACTGACCATCCAAATGTACCTTAAAAGCATTATAATACTGAATACCCAACGCGATAGAAAAGTTATCACTGATTTGATAAGCAATATTAGGGTTAATATGCACCGCTTGAATCTCAGAAAAAGTTACACTATCCGCACCCGCTGCAAGCTCAGAAAATGGTGCGCCTGAGCCTGTCCAGTCAACAGATAAACCAAAAGGTGAGTTGATACCCAAACCATAGCTTATTTTTGAATCATCAGAGCCATAACGCATATACACTTGTGGTACAACATGAATGCCTTTTACAGCGGAATATGCCTGCCCATTGGAGTCTTTATATTCATTGAGCGGATACACCAACACGGCACTACCCGTGATGTTATTCTCTTGAAATGACAAACCCGCAGGGTTAAACCAGTTGGCAGACGCATCATCTGCAATCGCAGCATACGCGTTTGACATCCCTGTCGCTTTCGCGCCTTGCTCTGGAATCATATAACCACTGGCAAAGGCTTGAGTCGTCAACAGTGCAGTTGCAGCACATAACATAGAAGCTTGTTTAATGTGTTTCATATATTTCATACCTTACTCCGTAACCGCTGTATTGCTTGTTGTGATTGCACCAGAGACTATAAATGTGACTGCATCCGTTTGCATGGCTGTGGTTGCTGTAGCTGAGTCTTGAGGACTCAAGAAAGAGCTGTGCGAACCTGCTGTGTAATTCACGAAACCGTTTCCAGCCAATGGCGGAGCAGCCAATGGCGGAGCAACCACTGTAAGCGGCCAAGTATTGGCGGTCACAGTCGCAGCATTCCCACTCACTTGTTTTAAGCCTAATGCCAATGATA
>Ga0256839_1002881_pt1 | contig 18519 bp, 11 predicted proteins | sample 354166metaG_FD_185968 | JGI IMG/M metagenome (GOLD analysis project Ga0256839, IMG submission 185968) | Hydrothermal vent microbial communities from Mid Atlantic Ridge, Atlantic Ocean - 354-166 | ecosystem: Environmental > Aquatic > Marine > Hydrothermal vents | place: Atlantic Ocean: Mid... | reverse complement strand
GGATAGGCCACTTCCGATAAGCGTTGCAGAAGCACCTGCCCAGAACCCCAGCGTCGCACCCTGACGACCGGGTACAGTTTCCTGATACGTGGTGGTATAATGCCAGACAGCCAGCAAACCGGCTCCGATGCTTACCAGACAGCCGGTATAGCTGATCAACACGGCCATGAATGATCGCTGGAGTATGAAGTGCATGACAAGCATCCCAAGAAGCGTATTGGCAACCGCCACAACCGCTCCACTCAGGAGAATGGAGGGAAGCTTTTTTTGCATAACACCCGTCTTTTTAGGACAAAATTTACAACCCTATAATTTGATTTCCAAAGCGAGTTGAACGTCGTACGACCTCTGTGCTACTCAAAAGCAGAGGGTATCGGGAAAGGGTGACAACAATCGGATTGTTATCTCTATCTACCGAGGACAGAAGGATCGCCGATCCGGGTTGGAGGCCCTTCTTGACAAACGCAGAAAGTTTGTTCATGAACTGCTGGCTTCCGCTGCGGCCATTTCTCCGGCTTTCCGGATTTTCACCCGCAGGTGCATCTGGGCTGCGCCAGGCGGGCAATCGGCGCGCGAAACAGTGAGCATTAAGACAAAACCGTGTGTTTTGCAGGGGGAGTATTTGAAGACAATCAACCCCCGAGGGATCCAACCCTCTATCCGGCAAACAACCATTGCACCAGATAGATCGCCATGAGCATAGCGGCTACATCAGCGATCAGTCCGGCCGGTACAGCATGGCGTGTCTTGGTGATGTTGACGGCTCCGAAGTACACCACCAGCACATAGAAAGTCGTTTCTGTGGAGCCGAACATCACAGCGGCGATTTTGACAAAGAGGGAATCCTCTCCATACTGGCGGATCAGGTCGAGCACAACGGCCGCCGATCCGGAGCCGGTCAGGGGACGCAGAATCGCCATGGGTAGCACTTCCGGGGGAATGCGCAGAGGGTGCAGCACAGGACGCAGCAGCTCGATCAGAAAATCCATGGCCCCCGAGGCGCGAAACATGCCGATGGCAAACAGGATCGCCACCAGATAGGGAATGATGCGAACAGCGACGTCAAACCCTTCCCGGGCACCTTCGACAAAGACCTCGTAGACAGGCACCCGGCGCAACAGCCCATAAAGTGGAAAGCCTACGATCAACAGGGGTAGGATCAGGAGCGATAGCGTTTCGATCAGTGTGCGGAAAGCTTCCATGGTATGTCAGGCGTCTGTTTCGGGGTGATCGGAATTGGGGGGGTCAGGCTGCAAGGGATCAGTCCGACGGTAGGCTGGCAGCCGGCCCAGCAGTCTGGCAGCGAGGATGGCCACGACGAGTGAGGTCAGCGTGACCAGGATGATCGGCAGGATCAGCTCGTTGATCGCCGCGCCCATGATGGCCATAAGCAGCACAGGGGGCACGAGCTGTACGCTGGCGGTGTTCATTGCCAGCAGCATAACCATCGCATTGGTGGCCGTGTTGGGGCGCGGGTTGAGCTTCTGGAGCTCTTCCATGGCCTTGATGCCCAGTGGTGTGGCTGCATTGCCCAGGCCAAGCATATTGGCCGTCAGGTTCAGCGTAATGAGGGCGAAGGCCGGATGATCACGGGGCACGTCAGGAAAGAGCGGCCGTAGGAGCGGTTGGGTCCAGCGTGCCAGGTGTTGTACGAGCCCGGCTGCTTCGGCAATGCGTAGCAGGCCAAGCCAGAGCGCCAGCAGACCGATGAGCCCCAGGGCCAGCGTAACGGCCGTTCGGGCAAACTCAAAGGCTGCGTCGGTAATAGCCTGCAGACGCACAAAGCGCACGGGCGCAAACAGCACAGCCGCCGTGGCCAGCGAGTCGGAAATCAAGGTCAACGTATGGAGCGTGCCGCGCAGATCGTTCTCACGCGGTGAGGTTACCCGGCGAATGGTGGCCAGCGGTTCGGGCACGTCTACGTCCCGAGCAAAGCGTAGCTCTCGGCCGGTGCGAAACTGCACCAGTTCGCCCGCATAGGTTGAGTCCGGCACGGTCGCCACGCGGTAAAATGCCTGAAACGTGGCCGGGTCGATCCGTACCACGACGGGCTGGTGGCGGGCCTCCGGACGATAGCCTTCGGGAAAGGTGAGGGTGACGGGCAAGGGATCGCCGTTGCGGTAGGTGTCACGCACCAAGTCACGCACGTCCGAGGCAATGGCGAACACCAGGCTGAAAATGATCAATCCGGCCCAGATGTAGTTCAGCATAGCAGTAGCAGGCTGTGTGCATCACGAATCCTGCCGCAAACATAGCACGACGTGGAAGAAATTGCCAGTGGTCAGTTCGAAGCGGCTGATTGTTCGAAATACTGGCGGAGGCGTCTGGCGCGGTCCTTTCCGACAATAGCGGCCAGCGCTTCCAGGTTGGCCTCGCGCACGCGCTTTACCGAACCGAAATGCTTGAGCAACTTTTCGACCGTACGCGGACCGATGCCGGGAATGTCGAGCAATTCAGAGCGCAGGACGCGTCGGCGCTGGCGGCGCTGCATGGTCACGGCGAAGCGGTGCGCTTCATTGCGGACGCGTTGCAGCAGTTGCAGGGCGGGACTGGTTTTGGGGAGTTGGTAGGGGGCTGGATCGTCCGGGCGATAGATCTCTTCCAGCCGCTTGGCCAGGCCGATGACGGGAAAACGTCCGCGTAGCGACAGGGTGTCGAGCGCTTCCAGGGCGCTGGAGAGCTGTCCTTTGCCGCCGTCAATCACAACCAGGTCAGGCCATGGGCCGCCCTCGTCCAGCAGGCGTCGATAGCGCCGGGTGATGGCTTCGCGCATGGCCTGGTAGTCGTCGGGCTTGCCTGGGGTAACGCTGCGAATCTTGAAGGTACGATAGTGGCGTTTGCTGGGGCGTCCATCTTCGAAGACTACGCAGGAGGCCACCGTGTCGGTACCGCCCAGATGAGAGATGTCAAAGCATTCGATACGGCGGGGCAGGTGAGGAAGATGCAATGCTTCCTGGAGGGCATGGACGGCTTTTGGAATGCGTGCCTCTCCGCGTTTTTTCTGAGCCAGTCGCCATTCTTCGAGCAATAGCCGGGCGTTGGCTTCGGCCAGGTGCACCAGCCCCGCCTTGTCACCGCGCTGGGGGACGCGCAGGGGTACTTTTTTGCCTCGACGCTCCCGCAACAGAGCCTCCAGCGCGTGCGGATCTTCCAGTTCGTGCGACAGGAGTACTTCATCCGGGAAGAAGACTGCTTCGGCATAGTAGTTCTCGACAAAAGCCTGCAGGAGCGTGCTATCACGTTGCCCTTCGATGCGGCGCAGATAGCGGTGGCGGCGACCGATTACTTTACCTTCGCGCACCTGAAACACTACGCCACAGGCCACATCGTCTGAACGGTCGACGGCCAGGGCAAATACATCGCGATCGGCAAAATCGTGACTGACGATTTTCTGGCGTTCAGCGTGCTGTTCAAGCAGCCGGATCTGATCGCGTAGCTCGGCGGCCCGCTCAAAGTCCAGCGCAGCCGCCTGGGCTTTCATCTCTTCCCGAAGCTGGGCAATGAGCGCCTGCGTCTTTCCGTTCAGCAACTGTTCAATCTGACGAATGGTAGCGTTGTAATCGTCTTCAGACTGCAGTCCGACGCAGGGAGCTGCGCACTTCTTAATGTGATACTCCAGGCAGGGCTGGTATTTGCCAGCGGCAATTGCTTCGGGCGAGAGATTCAAGTTACACGTGCGGAGCTTGAACAACGAGCGGATCAACCGCAACAGCCGGTGCATCTGGCCGACGTCGGTGTAGGGGCCGAAGTACTTTGCGCCGTCTTTGCGGACGCGACGGGTCGGAAAGACGCGAGGAAAGCGCTCATTGGCAATACAGATATACGGATAGGTTTTGTCGTCGCGCAGGTTGATGTTGTAGCGGGGTTTGAGCTGCTTGATCAGGTTGTTTTCAAGGATAAGCGCTTCTGCCTCCGTATCGGTGACAATGACTTCGACGTCAGCGATCTTGCGCACGAGCGCCTCAAGCCGACCATCGCGTGGACGGCTTTCCTGGAAATAAGAGCGGACGCGCTGGCGCAGGTTTTTCGCCTTGCCTACGTAGAGCGCCTGGCCCGTAGCGTCGCGGTGAATGTAGACGCCGGGACGATTGGGTAGATGAGCCAGTTTGTCCTGCAGGGCAGCATTCATGGCGTCCATACGTTCGCCTGAAACCGGCCAGGGTTCCCTGGTAGTCCCGGAACCTGGGTTTAGGAGGGACATATTGCTTTCCCAACAGCGGTCGTTTCAGCTATTCGGAGCAGAGTATGTCGGAGCCCGTCGCCGCAAAGGTGCGCTTTACGCGCTATGAAGATTTCCGCCGGTGGACGGAGCAGCAACCGGGATACTGGATCCTTGTCCATGGAGCGCCTATGCCAAGTCTTTCTCCGTCGCGCATTCATCAGGAAGTCGTGCAGCGTCTCTTCGTTTCGCTGGCCCGTGTTGTACGTCAGGGCCGGCGAGGGTGGGTTTATGTGGCTCCGCTGGACGTCAAGCTGCGGGAGGACACGATCTATCAACCGGATCTGCTGGTGGTGCTTCGGGAACATGCCGATCGACTACGACCCACGCACATCGAAGGCGCACCGGATCTGGTGATGGAAGTGCTGTCGCCCGGTACGGCTCATCTGGATCTATGGGAGAAACGATACGACTACGCGCAGGCTGGCGTGCAGGAATATTGGATCGTGGATCCTGAAACGCAACACATCGAGCTGTACGTGCGGGAAGGCGAACAATTCCGACTGCATGCTGGTGCCCGGTGCACGGGGCGTCTCCAGAGCGTACGCTTGCCAGACCTGGAGGTAGAGCTGGAGTCCCTGTTTCGGGAGCTCTGAGCGGGCACGAAGTGGCCAGCAAGGCGTTCTGTAGACGCATCGTGAGGCGTCTCGGGTTAGCGCATGCAATGGCCTGATTTACGTGATCCGCGCCACCGGGCAATGGTTGCCAGCCTGGTGGTTTCGGTCCTGATGCTTGTTGGAAAGTTTACCGCCTATCTACTTACGGGAAGTGCTGCTATTTTCTCGGATGCCGCCGAGTCGTTGGTGCACGTGCTGGCAACTGTCTTTGTCGCCTTCAGCCTCTGGTATGCGCTGCAACCCCCCGACCTGAATCATCCCTATGGCCACGGCAAGATTGCTTACTTTTCGGCTGGCTTTGAAGGGGCGATGATTCTGCTGGCCGCCGCTGGCATCCTGTATACGGCGGTGCAGGACCTGCTGTATGGGACGACATTGCGGCGGCTGGGACTGGGAGTGCTTCTGACAGCGCTTTTTAGCCTGATCAACCTGCTGCTGGGGCTTTACCTGATCCGGGTGGGACGGCGGCATCACAGCCTCGTGCTGGAAGCAAACGGACGCCATGTGCTCACGGATATGTGGACCAGCGTGGGCGTGGTGGCGGGCGTGGCGCTGGTAGCTTGGACCGGCATGCGCTGGTTGGATGCGCTTGTTGCGATCGTCATAGCGCTTAACATTCTGCGGACGGCCGTTAAGCTTCTGAGGCAGGCTGTGGCTGGCTTGATGGAACGCGTCGATGAAGCGGATACCCGACAACTGGTAGACGTACTTGACGAAGCCGTCCGGCAGGGCATTATCTCCGACTACCACCAGCTCCGACATCGCCGTACGGGAGATCAGCTCTGGGTGGAATATCACCTGATGCTTCCAGGCGAAGAAACGCTGGACGAGGCGCATGCGCGGGCGCATCAGGTGGAAGAGGCCATTCAAGCTCGTTTTCCTGAGCGACGCGTCTATGTGACGGCCCACCTGGAACCCGAACATCATGAGCAGGCCCATCCCGCCGGCCATCAGGAACCTGCAGATCCACTGACAGCCCGAATGAAACGGTAGGTGCCGAAGCGGCAGTCCTTTGTTGTAATTTGAGCAGAACACCAGACCGAGTGGACAGCGATGGTACCGGTAGCGCTGCGTCTGAAGAACTTCATGAGCTATGGAGAAGCCGCGCCTGTGCTCGACTTTCAGCAGTTTCAGGTAGCCTGCCTGTCGGGCAACAACGGTCAGGGCAAGTCGGCCCTACTGGATGCGATTACCTGGGCACTCTGGGGAGAAGCGCGTAAGACGAGTGACAGCCGCAAGCCCGACGAGCATCTGCTGCGGGTGGGGGCACACCAGATGGAGGTGGAGTTTACTTTTGACCTTGAAGGCCAGCGCTATCGCGTACTGCGCCGCTACACGCGCTCCAGCTCGGGAAAGACCAGCAGGTCGGAGTTGGAGCTTCAGGTGTATGAGCCTGAGACCGGGGCCTATCGGCCGCTGACAGGTAGCTCGGTGAGCGAAACGCAGCGCCGTATCAATCAACTGCTGGGTATTGACTATCAAACCTTCATCAATGCTTCCTTTCTGTTGCAGGGACGGGCGAACGAGTTTACCCGCAAAAAACCCGGCGAACGAAAAGAGATCCTGGCCCGGATTCTGAACCTGGACCGCTATGAGCGGCTGGCCGAGCTGGCGCGCGACGAGGTGCGGCAAGCAAAAGCGCGTGCCGAACAACTGGAACGGCAAATTATGCAGATCCAGGAAGCCCTGCAGGAAGAACCTGCCCTGAAAACACGGCACAGCACCTTACTGGCGCAGCAACGTGCCCTGGAGGCCGAACGCGACCGGCGGCGTCAGGAGCGAGATAGATTGCAGGAGCGACGTGTACGTCTGGAAGAAGCCCGGCGACGTCTTGAAGAACTACGTGAAGAGGAACGCCTGCAAGCGGCACGTCTTCAGGAGGAACGCGAGCGGCTGGCCGGGTTGGAAGCCCAACTGCAGGATCTGGAGCAACTGCTGGAGCGGCGCGAGGAGATCGAACGGGCCTATGAGCGCTACCAGGCATTGCAGGAAGAACGGCGCCTGCTGGAAACCAGGCGCGACCAGTACTGGGGTGTGCAGAAACAACTGGACCAGGTCAAGGCCGAGCGCGACCGGCTGCGAGCTGAGCTGGAGAAAAAGCTGGAGCTGACGCGCAAAGAGCACGAACATGTGCAGCGACGGCTGCAGGAGCTGGCAGCGCGCCTGCGGGAGCGTCCGACGCTGGAAGCACGGTTACGGGCAGCCCTGCAGGCCCGGCAGGAGATGAATCAACTGGAAGAAAAGCGACAGCAGCGCAGGGCGCTTGAGGAAGAAATCCGTAAAGTGTCTGAGGCGCTACTGTCTGAGCAGAAACAGTTGGAAGGCCAGCTGAACTCCCTGCGCCGTCAACAGGAGCAGGAGGCTGAGGTGTCCGAAAAGCTGGCTGAACTGGAGGCTTCCTGCCAGGCGCTCGAACAGGAAGTCGTGCACTATCGGCAATTGCGTGAAGAACTGGAACAGTTAAAAGAGGAGGGCACAAGAAAGCGGCAGGAAATCGAGGGATTGCAGGTCCGGCTGCAGGAAATAGAGCGGCAGCAACAAGAGCTACAGCAACGCTACACCACGTTTTTACAGGCTGAGGCGGATGTTTGTCCGGTGTGCGGTAGCACGCTGGATCCAGAGCACCGGCAGGAGGTGGAACGGCACTATCGGGAGCAGCTTCAGGAGCTGGAGCGCTTGCTGGCCGAAGGGCGTCGCCAGCTTACCGAGCAGCAGCAACAACTGGAACAACTCCGTAAGCAGTATCGGAGACGACAGCATGAAGTGGAGCGGCGGTCGCAGGTGCCGGAGCAACTGGCTGCTCGGAAGGCCCAGATGGAAGAGCTGCGACAGCGTAAAAAAAAGCTGGAAGAACTGAAGCGCCAGATAGCCGCACTTAAAGCACGACTTGAAGCACGAGATTTTGGACAGCTACATCGGCAACGGCTGGAGGCCCTGCATCGGCAACTGGAGGCGATACCGTTCGATGAAGCACGGCTTGAAACGCTGCGGCAGCGTGCGGCCGAAGCCACTTCGCTGCGGGAACGGCTGGAGGAGCTGGAGATGCTGCAGGGACAGCGCGAAAGCCTGGAGAATGAGCAACAGCGTCTGGAGCGGTTGGAGCAACATTATCGGCACGAGCTGGATCAGGGAGACACGATGCGGAGCCTGCAGCAGCGTATCCAGGAACTGCAAGAAAAATTGCAAAAGATCGGCTTCGAGCCGGCACGTCTTCAGCAGGTGCAGCAGGAGCTGGAAGCGCTGGGCGACGTCAGCGTCCAACTGCATCGCCTGTTGCACGCCCAGGAGCATCTGGCTAAAGGTCGTCAGGAGCGTGAAGCATTGCAGCGGCGTATTGCTCAGGAAACAGAAGCCCTGGCGCGGTTGCGTCAGCAGCTGGAGCGACTGGAGCAGGAACTGAAGGCCTGGCCGGAAGTGCAGGCGGCCTGCGAAGCAGCCCAGCAACAGCTTGAGGCTTCGGAGCAGGCGCTACGTGAGGTGCAGCAGCAGCTTGGTGAATGCCAGGCCCGTCTGGAGCAGTTGCAGACGCTTCGCGCGCGCTGCAAGCAGCTCCAGCAGGAGCTGGAGCAAGTGCAGCATCACGAGCGACTGCATCAGCATCTGCAACGGGCCTTTGGAAAACATGGGATTCCTTCGCTGATTATCGAACAAACCCTACCCGAGCTCGAAGCGCGTGCCAATGAGCTACTGGAGCGGCTGACCGACGGGCGCATGCACGTTTATCTGCGCACGCAGCGGACCAAAAAGTCCGGAGGGACAAAGGAGACCCTGGATATCATCATCACCGACGAGCAGGGAGCCGCCCGGCCCTACGAGACGTTTTCGGGCGGGGAAGCTTTTCGCGTTGACTTTGCGCTACGGCTGGCCCTGGCGCAGCTACTGGCCGAACGCAGCGGTGTGCGTGTGCGTACGCTGGTTATCGACGAAGGCTTTGGCACGCAGGACCCCCAGGGGCTTCAACTGCTGGTCGAAGCGATTCAGGCCGTGCAGTCCGATTTTGATAAGATTCTGGTGATCACGCATCTCAGCGAGCTCAAGCAGGTATTCCCGGTGCGTATCGAAGTCGAGAAGGATCCGGTTGAAGGATCGCGCTTTGAGCTGGTCGGTGTGTAGGCCTCAGGAGGGGATCGGCATGCGGCGGGCACGTCGCATCAGCAGCAGGCCTCCGATGATCCCAGCGCCGCCCAGTAGCTGGGCCGTTGTTACCGGTTCATCCAGCATCAGGTAACCCGAGACCAGGGCAACCACCGGAACCAGGTTGCCGAAGGCAGCCGTGTGGGAAGGACCCACATGCCGAATGGCATGGTTCCAGAAGGCCAGAGTCAGGCCGGTTGAGAGCGTGCCCGAAAAAATCAATGCGGCCCAGACGAAGGGATCGACCGCAGCCCATTCGATCGTGTCGAGATACGGTAGCCCCAGTAGCGCCAGGACGGGATAAGCCAGCAACAGCCCGAAGAATGTCAGGCTGGCCGGATCCATACGGTGTACGTAAGGCTGGCTGAGCGCCGTGTACGCTCCCCAGGCAACAGCCGCTCCGGTCATCAACAGGTTGCCCAGCAGGGCCTCCTGGGAAAAGCTCAACGTGCGGGGGCCGTAGATCACCACAAGGGCTGTTCCGAGCAACGAGCCCAGTAACCCGATCCAACCCAGCAGGTTCAAACGGTCATAGCCTCGGAGCTGACTGATCACAGCCGTCCAGAGGGGAGCGCTGGCCATGATGAGGGCGGCACTTCCGGCGGTTGTCAGGCTCACCCCGACAATGAAAGCCACCTGGTATACCACATAACCCAGTATGCCCAGCAGCAGGATGGCATAGCCATGCGTGCGCATCGGTTCAAAGAAAGACGTGGAGGTTCGCCGATAGGCGCGGGCATGCAGCGCTCCCAGCACCAGCAGGGAAAAGATGAAACGCACCAGATTGACCACAAACGGATGCATGGTGGCCAGCGCTACCTTGAGGATTGGAAAGTTGATGCCCCAGACCAACACATCAAACACCAGGGCCAGCTCATACTTGAGACGGCTTTGTGACATCGTCCTTCAGGGCTTATGGCGGCTGGAGGACGCTAAATATCCGCAAAGCCTCTTTCTGTTTTGATAGCTTCCCGTTAAATTTGTAAGCAGACAGACCGGTGCAGAAGCGATGCGGGACGCGGTAAGGCAGTACAGCATTGGCGAGGTCGCGCGGCTGACGGGACTGGCACCGCACGTGCTACGGTACTGGGAGACCGAGTTTGAGGTGCTGCGGCCGCGAAAAGACGCAGCCGGACGGCGACGCTACTCAGAAGAAGATCTGGCACTGGTGCGTGAAATTCAGCACCTGCTACACGTGGAACGCTATACGATTGAGGGAGCCCGGCGGGTGCTGGAGCGCCGGCAACGGTTGGGGGATGCCGCAATGCGCGCGCAGTTGCTGGCGTTGCGGGCATTTCTGGTCGATTTACTTCAGCAGCTGGAGGCCATGGCTGCCCGTGAAGAGCCCGCAAAAGGGAACCCCGATGCCGCTTGAAGCATTTGCAGGCCTTGCCGATCATGCATGATCGGGGGCTTGCCAGATGCCGTCGGGACGTAGCGCAGCCCGGTAGCGCACTAGCATGGGGTGCTAGGGGTCGTGGGTTCAAATCCCACCGTCCCGACTGAGCCCCGCCCTGGAGGGCGGGGCTTTTTTTGTAGTGACCTGACCGATCGGAATCGCGCGCAAGAGCCCCGACAGATCTACGGCGCCTGTGCAGCTTTTGAGTTTCAGTTGAGGTGTTTGTGCTAAAATATTAACCTTGAATGTGAATAATGTATAAACAAAGAAGATGTTTTATTTATGCTTTTTAAATAATTTTTGTGACAATGAATTAATTCGTAAAAAATAAAGCAGAAAAGGGCTTCCGTTTCGTTGTGTTTTAGTGAAAGCGCTACCGATGCTATTGTTTTTGATAGACATGGTGCTTGACGGGCAAGGAGCGATGTGCGTTATTGCTGCTACGGAGCGCGACATGCATGCTATCGCTTGGACGTCATGCGAAAGGGTTACCTTGCTTCTCGTCGGTGTGCTATAAGATCCACTCCTGAAAGTAGTGGGAAGCAGGGGCTTGTGGGTCGGGGGAACGCCAGGCTGGTACGTGCGGCACGACCTTGCCGGGTACCGAAGGGTCTTATTACGGCCCCTGAGGGCCAGGTAACGACGACCATCGCCTGATTTTCCACCTGGCGACCCCGGCTGCCACTCTTTGACAGGGGGGACGAGAACCGCAGCGCAGGCCGGGGCGCCATAAACCCCGGGTTGCGATGCACCGGAAAGATCAGCAAGCTCATCACACGGCACAGTTTGAAACACACGAACGTGATGCCTGCGGCATCGGCCTTGTCTGTACCCTGACCGAAGCCCCCTCGCATACCATTGTGCAGGACGGTCTGCAGATTCTGCGGCGGTTAAGTCACCGTGGGGCCTGTGGTTGTGACGAACGCACGGGAGACGGAGCAGGCATCCTGGTCCAGTTGCCAGATTTGTTTCTGCGCGCGGTGGCCCGGGAAGAAGGCATCCGGTTGCCGGAGCCCGGCGCCTACGCCGTCGGCATGTTGTTTCTGCCAAAAGACCGGGCTCTGCAACAGGCCTGCCGGGAAGATTTCCAGAAGCTGGTGCAGGTCGAAGGACAACAGGTGCTGGGCTGGCGCCGGGTGCCAACCCATTCCGAAGTGCTGGGCGTGTCGGCTGCCGCAGCGGAACCGGCTGTCTGGCAGGTTTTCGTACAGGCAGCGCCCGGTCTGGACGTGGACGCTTTTGAACGCAAGCTGTTCATTATCAAACGCCGAGCCCGCCATATCATTACCTGCCCGGATTTCTACGTGGTCAGCCTGTCGGCGCGCACGCTGGTCTACAAAGGCATGCTCACGTCCGACCAGCTCAGCGCTTACTATCCAGACCTGACCGATCCGCGCTTTGCCAGCCGGATGGCCCTGGTGCATTCGCGTTTCAGTACCAACACCTGGCCTCGTTGGTCGCTGGCCCAGCCGTTTCATCTGCTGGCGCACAACGGCGAAATCAACACACTGCGGGGCAATATCAACGCGTTACGCGCCCGCGAGGCCCTGCTACGTTCGTCCCTGCTGGGAGACGACCTGGCGAAAGTGCTGCCGCTCCTGGACGAGACAGGCAGCGATTCGCAGATGCTCGATGCCATGATCGAGCTGCTCTATCGGGCTGGACGCTCGCTGCCCCATGCCATCTTGATGACCATTCCTGAGGCCTGGACGCATGCCGACGACATGGACGATACCCGCCGCGCCTTCTATGAATACCATGCCTGTCTGATGGAACCATGGGACGGCCCTGCGGCGGTCTGTTTCACCGATGGCCGCTACGCCGGGGCCGTGCTCGACCGTAACGGCTTGCGCCCGGCCCGCTACACTGTCACACGCGACGGGCTGGTCGTGCTGGCATCCGAGGTAGGCGTGCTCGATCTGGCACCGGAACGCGTCGTCGAAAAAGGGCGACTGCAACCTGGGCGCATGTTTCTGGTGGACCTGGAGGAAGGGCGGCTGGTGCGCGACGAAGAAATCAAGGCTACGCTGAGTCGGCGTCGGCCGTATCGCTTCTGGTTGCGGTCGCATCTGCGAACCGAGGCGCATCTGCCACCCGCGCAGGCGCTACCACGGGGTTCAGATCTGGATACGCTCCGGCGACAGCAACGGCTATTCGGTTACACGCTGGAAGAGCTGCGGATGATTTTGGCGCCCATGGCCCAGCAAAAGGATGACCCTGTCGGCTCCATGGGCGATGACACGCCGCTGGCCGTGCTGTCAGACCTTCCACGGCTGATCTATGATTACTTCAAACAGCTCTTTGCGCAGGTGACCAATCCACCGATTGACGCCATCCGTGAAGCGCTGGTCACTTCGCTGCACACTTATCTGGGCGGCGAGGCTAACCTGCTGGATGAAACGCCCGAACAGGCCCACCGGCTACGTCTTGAACATCCGGTGCTTACGCCGGAGCAACTGGCAGGCGTCAGGGCGCTTGACGAAGAGAACCTGCGGGCCGTTACGCTCAGCGCTACGTTCAACATAGCAGAGGGCGGCAAAGGCCTGGTGGCCGCTTTAGACAGCCTGTGCCAACAGGCCTCCGAGGCGGTGCAGGAAGGGTTTACCATCCTGGTGCTCTCAGACCGGGAAGCCGGCTCGGGAAAGGCCCCTATCCCGGTGGCTGTGGCAGTGGGGGCCGTACATCATCATCTGATCCGCATGGGATTGCGGGCCCGTTGTAGCCTGGTGGTCGACAGTGGCGAGCCGCGTCAGGTCCATCACCTGTGCGTGCTGGTCGGCTACGGGGCCGACGCCGTCTGTCCCTATCTGGCGCTGGAGACCGTGGCCGATCTGGTACGGATGGGGGAAATTACCGGACTCCACGTCAAAGAAGCGCAGCAGCGCTATATCAGAGCGCTCTGCAAGGGACTGCTCAAGGTGATGTCCAAGATGGGCATCTCGGTGTTTCAGAGCTACCGAGGCGCCCAGATTTTCGAGATCGTAGGATTGCACAACGAAGTGGTCAAGCGGTGCTTTGCGGGTACGGTGTCGCGGCTGGGAGGGGTAGATTTCGAGGTGCTGGCTGAAGAAGTGCGTCTGCGCTATGAACAGGCCTATCCATCCAGGCCGGTAGCTGTTGTCCCGACGGACGCGCTGGACCGCGGCGGCTTTTACCAGTGGCGGCGTGGGGGCGAGCACCACCGGTATCATCCGCTGACGGTAGCCAGATTCCAGCATGCCGTTCGGGCGCGCGATCCGAAGGATTACGAGGAATTTGCACGCCTGGTCAATGACGAAAGCCGACGCCTGTGCAAGCTACGGGGGCTGCTGGAGTTCGTCCCGGCCAAGCGTCCGATCCCGCTGGAAGAGGTTGAGCCCTGGACGTCTATTGTCCGGCGCTTCAAAACGGGGGCCATGTCTTTGGGCTCCATCAGTAAGGAGGCGCACGAGGTACTGGCCGAAGCAATGAACCGCATCGGTGGAAAGAGCAATACAGGCGAAGGCGGAGAGGATCCTGAACGCTACGCCCGTGACAATCCGCGCCGCAGCGCCATCAAACAAGTGGCTTCTGGACGCTTCGGGGTGACGATCGGCTATCTGGCCAGCGCCGATGAGATTCAGATTAAGATGGCCCAGGGCGCCAAACCGGGCGAAGGCGGCCAGTTGCCGGGCGAAAAGGTGTATCCCTGGATTGCCCGCGTGCGGCATTCGACGCCCTGGGTAGGACTGATTTCGCCCCCGCCGCACCACGACATTTATTCCATTGAAGACCTGGCCCAGCTCATTTACGATCTCAGGCAGGCCAATCCTACCGCTCGCATCAGTGTGAAGCTGGTGGCCGAAGCAGGCGTGGGCACGATTGCAGCCGGGGTCGCCAAAGGAGGGGCTGATGTGATCCTGATCAGCGGGCATGACGGAGGTACCGGCGCCGCGCCGATCACGTCCATCCTGCACGCCGGACTGCCCTGGGAGCTGGGGCTGAGCGAGACGCACCAGGCGCTGGTGGCTAATGGCCTGCGCGAGCGGGTGATCGTGGAAGTGGATGGGCAACTTCAGACCGGGCGCGATGTGGCCATTGCAGCGTTGCTGGGGGCGCAGGAGTTCGGTTTTGCCACCGCGCCGCTGGTGGCCATGGGATGCATTCGCATGCGCAAGTGCCACCTGAATACCTGTCCGGTCGGCATTGCCACGCAGGATCCGGTGCTGCGGCAGAAATTCACCGGCCAACCAGAGCACGTCATCAACTACTTCTACTTCGTGGCTGAAGAGCTGCGCCGGATCATGGCGCAACTGGGCTTCCGGACGGTCGAGGAGATGGTCGGGCGCGTGGACCGACTGCGCATCCGACCAATCGATCACTGGAAAGCCCGCTATTTGGACCTGCAGCCCCTGATTAAGAAGGTCGAAACGCCGGAAACCCTGCGGCCCTTCACCCGGAAGCCGCCCGCGCCACGCCACACCCCTACGCTCGACGAGCGTCTCCTGCCGCGTCTTGAGCCGGCTCTGGAGCGCCAGGAGCCCGTTCGACTGTGCGTGGCTATTCGCAATACGGACCGAACCGTCGGGGCGCGCATCAGCTACGAAGTCGCTACGCGTTACGGGGAAAACGGGTTGCCCGAAGACACGATCTGGATCGACTGTGAAGGCGCCGCGGGCCAGAGCTTCGGGGCTTTCCTGGCGCCGGGCGTGACACTACGCGTCATCGGAGAGGCCAACGATTACTTTGGCAAAGGACTCTCCGGGGGCAAGCTGATCATCCATCCGCCGAAGTCGGCGGCTTATCCGGCCGAGTCCAATATCATTATTGGCAATGTAGCCCTCTACGGCGCCACTTCCGGGGAAGCGTATATCCGGGGACGTGCTGGCGAACGCTTTGCCGTGCGCAACAGTGGGGCCCGCGCCGTTGTGGAAGGCGTGGGCGACCACGGCTGCGAATACATGACGGGCGGACGCGTGGTCGTGCTCGGTCCGACTGGCCGCAACTTTGCCGCCGGCATGAGTGGCGGAATCGCCTACGTGCTGGATGTGGATGGCCTGTTTGCCGAGCGCTATTGCAACCTGGAGATGGTCGAGCTCATGCCGGTGGTTGAGGAGGCCGATATGGCTGAGCTGCGCGAGATGATCGAGCGACACTACGTCCATACAGGTAGTCCTGTAGCTCGCTGGGTGCTGGAGGATTGGCCCGGCATCCTGAGCCGGTTCGTCAAAGTCTTTCCAATTGACTATCGCAAGGCGCTTGAGCGGCTGGCGCAGACGCAAGAAACCATGGCGAGACGACAGCAGCTGGCTGCCTGACTCACACTCTGTTGTTCGCAAAAAAGCCTATGGGTTCCCTGCGAGGTTTTATCGAAATCCCTCGAGAAAATCCCGAAAAACGACCGGTCGAAGAGCGGATCCGGGATTTTCGAGAGGTGTACCGGCTGCTGCCGGACGAGCGCGTGCAGCAACAGGCTGCTCGCTGTATGGATTGCGGTATTCCGTTCTGTCATTCCGGGTGTCCACTGGGCAACGTGATTCCGGAATTTAACGACCTGGTGTACCACAATCGCTGGCGGGAGGCCTACGAGCGGCTGCGTGCCACGAACAACTTTCCGGAGTTCACCGGTCGCATATGTCCGGCTCCCTGTGAGTCGGCCTGTGTGCTGGGCCTGATCGAGCCCCCTGTGACCATCGAACAGATCGAATGGGCGATTATTGAGCGGGCTTTCCGGGAGGGATGGGTCAGGCCCGAGCCGCCGGCACGTCGGACTGGCAAGCGGGTAGCCATTATTGGATCAGGGCCGGCCGGGATGGCCTGTGCCGACCAGCTGAATCGGGCTGGCCACTGGGTGACCGTCTTTGAACGGGATGATCGCCTTGGCGGGTTGCTGCGCTATGGGGTGCCTGACTTCAAAATGGAAAAGTGGGTGATCGATCGCCGTGTGGCCCTGCTGGAGGCCGAGGGCATCACGTTTCGAACCGGCGTGTGGGTGGGGCGTGACTATCCCGTCGATCAGCTTCGGCGCGATTTTGACGCGATTGTTCTCTGCACCGGCGCGACGCAACCGCGCGATGTGAAGGTGCCCGGACGCGAACTGGCCGGTATTCACTTCGCCTGGGAGTACCTGTGGCAGGCAACGAAGCGGGTCGCACGCGATGATCTGGAAGCGGCCGGCATTCCGATTATCAATGCAGCCGGTAAGCATGTGGTCGTCATTGGCGGGGGCGATACGGCCAGCGACTGTATTGGCGTGGCCAACCGCCAGGGCGCCCGCTCGATCACGAACTTCCATATCTGGCCGGCGCCTCCCAAAGAGCGGACGCCCGAAATGCCTTGGCCCTTTCATCCGCATCTGCTTCAGGTCACCACTTCCCATGAGGAAGGATGTGAGCGGGTGTGGAGCGTGCAGACCATCGCTTTCGAAGGACGTAATGGCCATGTCGAACGGGTCATTACGGTGGACGTGGAGCCGGGCCCACCGGGACCGGACGGTCGGCGCACTCGCCGTGAAGTGCCCGGCACCCGTCGCGAATGGCCGGCTGATCTGGTGCTGATCGCGATCGGCTACGAAGGCCCTGAGCGGAGCCCGTTGCTCGAGGCGCTGGGGGTCGAACTGGATGAGCGGGGACGGGTTCGCGCCGATGAACATTTCCAGACCAGCGTGCCCGGCGTGTTTGTGGCAGGCGATGCGCACCGCGGGGCCTCCTTGGTTGTCTGGGCCATCTCTGAGGGGCGGGAAGCTGCGCGGGGCGTTGATCAGTACCTGATGGGATACACCACGCTGCCCACGAAAGGCGAAGGCGACCTGCCCTTGCTCCGATAAGCCTGTCTCGCGTATCTTGAAGACGCCTATGGAAGTTGCATCATCATCCGTTTCTGTGATTGCCGGCCAGCCAGGCGAGCACGTGGTCGTGTGGGGGCCCGGCTCGCTTTCGAACCTTGGCCCTGGCTTCGATGCGCTGGGGCTATGCATTCAGGGACTGGGGGATCGTGTCGAAGCCTGGCGTACCGAAACGCCCGGCGTTACCCTGGTAGAAGCCAATGGATTGCCTGGATCGACCATTCCGGTTGATCCGGCACGCAATACGGCCACTGTGGCAGCCGCCGCCGTGCTTCGTCAGGCAAAGGCCCGGCACGGCGTGGCGCTTCGGCTGTACAAAGGCCTTCCGGCTGGATCCGGTCTGGGTAGTTCGGCAGCCAGCGCGGTGGCCGGAGCCTGGGCTGCTAACCTGCTGCTGGATCAACCGCTGCCCCGAGAAACATTAGTGGAAGCTGTGCTTGAAGGAGAGGCTGTCGCTTCAGGCAGCCGGCACGGCGATAACGTGTTGCCGTCTCTTCTGGGAGGATTGGTGCTGGTATCGGCCAGTGATCCTACCTGCTACCGACGCATTCCACTGCCGGCTCCGCTTGCCATCGCCCTGATTCTGCCCCGCGTAGCGGTTCTGACCCGCACAGCTCGTGAGATTCTGCCCCGGCAGGTGGCCTTTCAGGATGCCGTGCACAACGCGTCGGCGCTGGCTTTCATGATTGATGCGTTTCGATCGGGCGACTGGGAAGCCGTGGGACGCTGGATGATGGCCGACCGCATTGTAGAGCCCGTGCGGGCTACCCTGGTGCCCTGCTATGAGGCAGTACGGCAGGCGGCTGTGTCGGCTGGTGCCTTTGGTTGTGCACTGACCGGCTCAGGACCTTCTATGTTTGCGCTGGCCCGTGATGCACTCCATGCTCGCCAGGTTCTGTCGGCCATGCGCGAGGCTTGCCTGGAAAGCGGCGTGGAGGTCGAAGGTTACGTTACAGCGGTTGACTTCGAGGGCGTGCGTCAGCTCTGAACTCATGACGACATCAGAACCGATTCGCTTCGTTAGCACTCGCGGGCAGGCGCCTGCCCTGACGTTCGACCAGGCATTGCTGCAGGGACTGGCACCTGACGGTGGTCTTTACATTCCGGAACGCATTCCTCAGCTGCCGGCTAAGCTCTGGCAACGTGCCTCCTCGTTTGCCGAGATGGCGGCCGAGGTGTTGGTGCGCTGGTTGCAGGGGATCTTCTCCGAAGAGACGGTTGGCCGAGTAACCACCGAAGCCCTGTCCTTTCCGGTGCCGCTGGTCTCTCTGGGTGAGGATCTGTACATCTTAGAGCTTTTCCATGGGCCGACGCTTTCGTTCAAGGACTTCGGAGCACGTACGATGGC
>Ga0256839_1002880_pt1 | contig 18520 bp, 13 predicted proteins | sample 354166metaG_FD_185968 | JGI IMG/M metagenome (GOLD analysis project Ga0256839, IMG submission 185968) | Hydrothermal vent microbial communities from Mid Atlantic Ridge, Atlantic Ocean - 354-166 | ecosystem: Environmental > Aquatic > Marine > Hydrothermal vents | place: Atlantic Ocean: Mid... | reverse complement strand
TTTCTTTATGGCTATCTTGTAGTGAGGCTATATTTAAATCTCCACCTACATTGAGGGTAGTTGTTTCTGTCCCATGTATGTTTGCACCTGCTATGTTTGTGTCTTTGGTGCTTGTGAGGGTGATGTTAGAAGCATTTAGAGTGGAGTTGGTATGGGTCGTAGAGCTTGTTTTTGTTCTACTCATACCTGCACCTACAGTACCTCCTGTTAGACCACCTGTACCTACAGTAGCACTCGCAGAAACAGACTTTGTATCTGTACTTGAACGACTTGTATCTGTAGATGCCAAGATATTAAGTTCTTCTGTATCTACCTTGATACCATTACCTGCTGCTAAATGTGAACCTTGTATAAGAACTTGTTGCCCTTTACCTTTGGCTGTGCTTATGTTGATATTATTACCAGCTTGTATTGTAGAAGCTGTACTTTGAGTGTTAGAAGTTTCTGTATGTGTTTTACTCCCTTCCAAATCAATAGATATACCTGCGGTAGTACCACCCGTAGTACTGTTTGCCGCTGCGGCTATTGCGGCACTTTTTAGAGCTAAAGTGGAGGTCGCTACATTTTTTACACCCATGGCTATATTGGCTTGGTAATATTTCTCATCACTTTTAGCATCATCATAGTCAGCTTTGGAAATTTTCCCTGCTTCATAATCAGTTTTGTACTCAGCTAATGTATTTTTATACTTGTCATAAGCTCTTTTTGCACGCTTCAGTGCTTTTGCATCTTCTTTAAGTTGATTGGCAGCTTGTACAGCATTGACTGCTTGATTTTCGACAACCACAGACACTTCTGCCGTGGCATGTGTCTCCTCTTTTGTGCTACTTGTTGTGTCTTTAGCTTCAGTGATGAGCACATCCCCTTGTGCATCGAGTGCTACATCTCCTCCTGCTCCTATGTTAGAACCTTGTATCTTAATGTCTTCAGCGGATGTAAGTTTTACGGTACCACCTGCATTAAGAGAAGAGCTTGCCGATGTGGTACTTTCTTCTGTAAGTTTTTCTTTGTCGTAGGTAGCAGAGGCTACTGTCACTTTTACTTTCCCATTTTCTGCTTTGGCATTACTGGCTTTTAAATCAATGTTCAGTTCTTCACTACTCTGTATATTTCCATGACGTTCTTTAGCTTCTTTTATGACAATGCTTCCTACATCAGTAGTGGCTACGATATGATTGTCCGCATTTATATTAGAACCTACCACTTCTGCAGATCCTGCATCTACAATAACAGAGCCTCTCTTACCGTCTGTCGTTGTAGTATGAGCAGAGACATTGGATGCTTTTGCAGTCTCATCATATGTTTTGGTATCATCTTTTGTCATTTGGTAAAGATGCCCACCTTTAAAGAGTCCTGCTTCTTCACGAGTATGCTGTTCTGTCTTAGACTCCATACCTGCGTTGATGCTCACTTTATCATCTGCTGTGAGAAAAATGTTTCCATTTGTAGTCTCTAGGTCAGTGGCAGTAAGGTTTACGTTTACACCTTTAACAGATATTTGGCTTTGTGCTTTAGTAGAAGAGTCAGCCAGCTTAGTCTCAGAGAGAGCATCCACTGTACGTTCTTTTGAGAGACCACCTAAACTTGATTTACTCTCTTCATGGTAAGAAGCATTGGTATACGCCTTTGCTTTAAAATCAACATCTCCTTTTTCTGAAGTAACGGTTGCAGATTTACTTGCGGTGATTTGAGCAGATTCTAAAGTAACACCTTCTTTACCTGTTATCTCCACGATACCTGTATCTATAGTGGTTCCCTTAACTGATTGAGCTAAAGAAGCATCTGCTGTAGTACTCTTTGAGAGGAAACCTTTTTCTTTAAATTGACTTTGGTTACTTTTGCTGTCTACTACGGCGGTGAGATTTACTTTATTCTCTGCAGCTATACGTGTGTTTTGTGCTTTGATATTTGCTGCTTCTATATGAATGTCATTGCTTGACTTAATATCAAGAAGTCCGCCCGAAGTGATGTTACTTTGGGTGTGTGTTACACTCTCTCCTCTAGCAGCACCATTGTTAAAGCTATAGTCATATGACTTTTCATCTTTGATGGTTTTGATGTTGACATCATTGCCTGCTTCAAGTGCGATTCTTCCTTTTGAAGTAAGGTCTGCACCTATATTCTCTATATTTTTGGCAGCATCTAGTTTCATACCTCCACTAGTAGCTGTAATCGAGGCTGTCTTGTCTATCACCGTGTAGTGTTCTCTGCCTTCAGAATGCTCTATGTCTATACCCTTAGTAAGGGTTTTGTTAATGATGTTACCTTGAGTACTCGTTAGTACTACAGAACCACCTTTTATACTTCCTGAGAGGTTTTTGATATCACCTATAGCAGAGATATTCATATTTCTACCAGCTGTTACATTTCCTCTCATGTTTGTCATCGTACCTGTACGTAGAGTCATATCTTTTCTTGTTGTGATGGTACCAGCGTTGCCAAGATGACCATCTATAGTTAAGTCCATGCTATCAGCATGTATATTTGCTCCTGTTGGTTTGTCGTATTTATGTGCTAGGTAAATGACAGGCACAAGTACATGTTTACTATCTACAACTTTTTCTTCCATCCATACTAGATCTTCTTTAAGGTTTTTGAGTTGTTCTTTGGTAGGAGCTACACCTAATGTTAGTCCTATTTCTTGTGCAAAGTTCACACCATTTTTCATAAGGTTTGTGTATTGCTCATTGTCATTTTTTGCGTTGCCTATGAAACGTTGTCCTGTCATTGCCATGATAGCATCACGAATAAGCTGTGTTTCATACATTGCATCACCCAAACGTCTTGTTTGAGAAGCTCCGTCATAGCCTAAATTATTCAACATATAGTCAGAACTGACGAATTCATTGTAGTTGGTATATTCAGGATTAGACTCAATAAGTGGTCCTACGGGATCTTGGTTTGTTACAAATAGCCCATAAGGATTATTGGGTAAAGCAATCTCTTCGGTACTTGGGTCAAATATTTGTGGGGTTATAGCTAAAGGCAATATCTCTACTGTTTGAGGAGCTTGAGCAGTACCTATTTGGGTAACTTGGGCTGTTTGTGTGTTTATTGTTTGACCACTTGCTAGGTTCTGTGTATGGTTTTGTACGGTTTCTTGTGGTTGATTTTTTATGTTATGGTCTTGTGACTCTGTATCATTTTCTGTAGCAGTTGTTGATGTTCCTGTGATAGTAGTTTGGTTTTGTGTTGTTTCTTGTGTTTGGCTATTTGGGATGTTACTACCAGAAATGGTTGGAGCAGTTACTTGCGTGTTTTCTTTGATTCCATTTTGAACTTTGTCGATATTTCCTATTATGGCTCCACCTGCTAGAATTTGAGAAGTGCCTCCAATTTGTTGTGTATTTGTTATGGCTGTCGTATATCCTATTCGAATCCAAGTATAATCGCCTCCACCTGTTCTATCATGATACCCCCACCTAGAGTTATTTGAAATTTGCTCTATATTGATATTCTCAGTTGTAGGTTCATTACTCAAAATATTAATATTAGCAGTTATATTTTTAGATGCAGAGATAGTTGCATCATTATTATATAAGGTACCAACAACTAACTCTAAGTTATTACCACTTGTAATAAGTGCTGGTTTAGGTTTAGATTTATCATTAATATTTGTTTTAAATTCTACCCAAGGAGATGCTGTAAAGTTTTGACTATCGTCTCCTATACTTGAGTCGCTTTTTTGCGTAATTTCTCCATAATGATCAACAATCATACTATATAAGTCATTATCTATAAACCATGACCTGACACTATTTTTTACATGATCATTAGTAAATTCACGATATCCTTCCCTTCCAGAAATCCAAGCTTGCATTTCAGGTTTCGTCATATTTTGACCAGTAATCATATTGTAATAAGATGCAGTATGCTTTAATGTCACTTTACCAATATTCTTAAGAATCTCTGTTGCAATAACCATATCTCTTTTCGATTCAATCTTTGCAGAAATATTTTCCACAGCCTTAGTCTTTTTAGTGCCACTATCATCTGCTGCAACAGTAAGGTCTTGACCTGCATGTATTACAGAATTCTCATTATTTTGTAATAAATCAACAATGTACAAGTTCATATCGTTACCAGAATAAATAGTATGATAATTATAAAGATTGGTACCGCTAATCGTCAATAATTTATTCGCGGCTATTCCTCCAAAATTCTTGATGTCAGTAGCTGAAATAGTTAAATTATTTGAAGATGTTAAAAAACCATAGTTATTTAACGTACCATTAAGTGCCAATGTTGAAAAACCACCACCCTTGATACTTGCTCCTGTAGTATTAACATTGTTGTTTAAAGTATTGGCTACGATATGTAAGGAGCCATTAGCCATAACATTGCTCTCATTGCTGAAGTTACCATGTATTGTAATATTTGTTTCTCCACCCAAGGTATTATTAGAAGTGATTTCACCATAATTTATAAGGTTTCCTGCAAAATTTAAGTCCATAGAGTTATTTGAAAGAAACTTTGTTCTTGTATCAATGCTAGCGATATTTGAATTGACTGCTAAGTGATTCCCCGCAAAGAAACGTGAATTGTTAATATGTAAATTATCAGCATCTACTTTTAAAATATTTCCTGCTTCAAGATCTCCGTTACGATTGTCTAAAGTTGCTACATCAAGCATAAGAATCCCATTAGCAGACATGAATCCATTATTATTGTTTAACGTGCCTGTAGTAGTGATTTTAACACTACCACTATCTGAATAAAAATGGCTGTTTGCATTGTTGAATGTTGTAGCAGTAATATTCATCTGTTTTCCCGAAACTAATCCCTCTATATTGTTGAAAATATTTGTATTTATAGTTCCCGTATCTTTTGCAAAAACAGAAGCATTGTTTAGGTTCAGGGTTTGGGTATTGAGTGTCATGCTATTATCAGAAAGAATACGTGATGCATTGGTATTGCTAAGTATTTTAGCGATTGTCAAGGTCAGATTATTTTTAGCATATAAGGTAGAAGCATTCAATAAAGTATAATTTTGAGCTATGATATTTGCATTATTATATGCAAGTAGTGAAGCATTATCCTGTGTAAACGTACCATCAAGTGTTAGTTCTATATTGTTTTTCCCAACAAATTGTCCATTGCTATGTGTTAAATTATTTGCTTTTATTTTTATATCATTTTGCGCTGATATATTTGTCATATTTGCTAACATATCTTTAAGTGTTATAAGGTTTAAGGTTCTACCTTTGAGGGTACTGTTTGAAATATCAACATCTTCAGAAGCATTTAAAGTAAAATCTTGACTTGCATCTATATAGGCATTTTGTGCAGTAAATTTTGCTGCATCTATATTAATATTGTCATGTCCTGAAAAAAGTGTGCTTCCGTTAATGTTTGCGTTTTGTGCGGAAAGGTTTAATTCACCATTAGAAAGCATAGCAGAGTTTGTAAGTGTCGCATTTTTACTGACTGTCAGCTCTAGTGCTCCTGTAGATTGGATAGTGGTATTGTTAGCATTTACTGTTGCAGTATGAATTGTGACACCATCTCCAGAAACAGTGCCGTTACCCCCTGTAAGTCCAAAGATATCCATAAAAACACGTTTTACTGAAGTGATAAACCCTTCTTCATTATTAATCATATATGCTTTAACCTTTGTTCCCTCTCCTGAATGAATTATCCCTTGAGTATTGTCTATATTTCCAGTGGCTAGAATATCTAGAATACCATTGGCTTGGAGAATACCTCCTGTATTGTTTAAAATATTGGTATTTACGTTTAAATCACTTGAACTTTTAATTGTTCCATTGGTATTCGTAAGGTCTTGCGTAGAGAGTACTACTGTATTGGCTAGCATAGTACTACCTGTGTTGTTTAGGTTAGTTGCGGTTATATTAGTGTTTCCAATACTTTGAAGGATTGAATTATTTGTATGTTGTAAATTTGCGGTATTGAGTACAATATCTCCAATACTATAAAGTATACTATTGTTGTTCAAACTTATAGTATTGATACTTGCAAGGAATATGTTTCCAGCAGATTTTATGGTTGAACTGTTTGCATACATATTTTGTGTAAAAACATTAAGTGCTCCATACGATAGAATAGTGCCATCATTTGATTGAAGTGTATTTGCTTTGAGTGTAATACCATTTCCTTCTGTGTAGGCATTACTGATGTTTAATGTGTCCAAGGTTGTTATATTTAAAGATCCTTTAGCGACGATAGTCCCCTCTAGTCCTTGTAAGGTGTTTGCTTCTATCGTTAATGTATTAGCAGAGTAAAGTGTTCCTTTTGTATTTGTGAGCGTTTGATCTACATTGAGTAAGAAGTTAGTTTGTCCAACAAGTGTTCCTCCTAAATTGTTTAAATTATTGGTTTGAATATTTAATGTCTCATTGGCTTGAATATTCCCATCTTCTGTTATAAGCTCTCCATTGTTTGTCAGAGTTATGTTCTGAGCGATGGCTTGTGTGCCTTCTAGATCTTGTTTTCCCTTGCTTTTTACTGTCAAATTAGTTTCTGCTTGGAGTACAGCATTAGTAGCCTCTAGTGCTTTTGTATCTAAATCCATAGTCTTAGACAAGGATGCAATAGTAGTACCATTTAAGTTTGTGTCTTTCGCTGTAAAATTAAGTGTATTGGTAGCTATAATATTTGAATTTGTGAGTGTCACATCTCCCCTCGCAATAAGGTTAAGATTCCCTGTAGCTTGAATGCTAGTATTGTTAGCATCTATTGTTGTGGTATGGATAGAAACATCATTCCCACTTACTTTTCCATTATCACCCGTGAGTCCAAAGATATCCATAAAAACACGTTTCGCTGAAGCGATAAAGCCTTCCTCATTATGAAGCTCATTGGCTTTAATCTTAACTTCTTCTTTTGCGTAAATGGTCCCTTTTGTGTTGTTTATATTGCCTGTAGCAGTTACGTTTAGATGGTTACTCACTTGCAAGGTACCTCTTGTATTGTCAAGGATATTGGTATTTATAATGACATTATGAGAACCCTGAACGGTTCCCTTTGAATTATCCATATTTTGTGCAGTGAGTAACACATTAGTGGCTAGAATAGAGCTGTTTAGGTTATTTAGATTTGATGCAAAGATATTAGTGTTGCCTTTACTTTGTATTGTTGACTGAGCCGTTTGACTAAAGGTTTGTGTATTTATATCTATATTCCCTGCAGCATCTAAAAGGGTATGATTATTTTGTACTAAACTATTTACTGAGTTTATAACAATATTGCCTAATACTTGAACATTAGAGGAGTCAGTAAGCATGTCTTGGGCATTAACATTTAAATTGCCATAAGATAATATATTCCCACCAATTACTTTTATTTCTCCTGCTGTAAGGGTTAAGCCTTTGGCTTCTAAATAACCATTATGCATATGCATTAATCCTGTCACAGAAAGATTAACCCTTTCTTTAGAAGCTATACTACTTTCTATGCTCTCTAGGTTCCCTGCTTGAATGTTTAGAATATTTTGTGAAAAAAGTGTACCGTTATTATTGGAGAAATTATTTTTGACATTTAAATCAACAGTGCTTAAGCCTTCTATTGCACCACTATTTTCTACATTGTCCGCAGTAATAAAGAATGCATCATTTGCATGAATAGTGCCGATATTTAAAAAGTTTCTTACCTCAAGCGTAGTTAAATTTGACTTGATATCACCAGTATTATTAAGGGTATCTCCAACATTAAAAGTTAATGTTTCAGTGAGTATCTCTGCATTGTTTGTATTGAAGAAATTTCCTGTATTAATGTCAATACCTTTTAATCCAAACAGTACACCATTGTTTTTAATACTTTTTTCTAAATCTAAAGTAAGCAATCCTGAAGTAGCAGGCGTGAAATCATCCTTCACACCTGAGGCTAGAAGACCCTCATTTTTTAGTGTTGCACCTTTTATTGTAAGGTTATGCGTAGCACCTGTATTTCCATTCAATATGATATTTGTTAATGCATCAAGCTTAAGAGTAGAAGCATGTACTCCTTTATTTATGTGTATACTACTACTATGGCTTTTTATATTTGCGTTGTTTTTAACAGAAACTTTTCCTAGAACAATTTTACCATCTGCAGAGATTTCTAGTTTATCTTGGACAAGAATTTCTGATGGTAGATGTACACCTACACCTTTTTGCGTACCCACTAGTGAAATTGAATTGGCATAAATACCACCTAATGCAGTAGAATCTATACTAAATAAAGGTCTAGACTTATCAGCACTATCAGTGCTTATTACTTTGCCATTTTTATCAATGTGGTTAACGCCTGTAGCAACATTTAATTTATTAGCATGGAGTTTTGCATTAAATTTCAAAGACTTTGTGTAGAGTTCTAAACTGTTAGTCCCTTTCGCATTTAATCCTTTACCATCGATAAGGATATCACCAGACTTTATATCATAAGTAGGTTTTCCTCCTTCGAAAGCTACTTTTCCTGTGGTTAAGGTTGCTGTAGGAATGTTAATAAAGCCACCACCATTAACCGTAATACCATTTGGATTGGCAACAATGACATCTGCACTTTGTCCTGCTACTTCAATATACCCATTCAAATTTGACCGATTGGTTCCAGAGACCTCATTAAGGATAAGAGAGGCAGAACCATTCTTAACGTTTTCATTACCAGAAATATATCCTGAAAGTTGCGTTTTTGTTTCTTTGCCTGCATTATTTAAAATAGTACCTTGTGTAGGAACGTTAAATTCTATATAGGTATTGTGAGAAACACCTGAACTATTAGGTCTTGCAATATTGACTACTTGTGTACCATTGGCAGCAGTATCTAGTGTGGTATGCCCATTTGAAGTATGTGTACGTGTATCTAAAACGATAGGGGCTGCGGCTATAGGTTGAAAGATAAACAATGTAGAAATTATAAGAGCAATACATTGTTTTAATTTATTTGGCTTATGTGATATATTATGCATGTATAGTCCTTATTAAAATCGATATGAAAGATTAAAGCCTGCAAAACCCTTATTGGTCTTACGAACTTCATCGCCGTTTGGTTTGAATGTTACTTTGTTAGAATCTACTATAGGAATTGATTTAAATACATCTAGGGACAGATCATATATATTTAGTCTTGACCCTAAAGCAATACCAACAATATGACCACCATAACTTTGTTTATTTTTGCTTATAACACCATAGTCTAAAGCAAAATAAGGGCTAAACATGCCTTTTCCAAGTATTTGATTAAAGGAGAGTTCATTACGTATATACAACCCTTTGTTCCCAGAAATTTGTCCTTCATTTTTAAACCCTCTGACGCTGTAGGGACCGCCAATACCTATTTGTTCTGAACCGATTATGCCTTTCTTTGCATATTGTCCATGAAGTGAAAAATTGTAACGTGCGGGTACACCTTTACCTGATAACCTTTTGTTGTAGCTAAGGTCTAGTGTGTACTTATTGAAAATTGGCTTAGCTGCGGAGCCACTTTTTGCACCAAACCAATTGAGCCCACGGTGGTATTTAAAAATAGCATATCCGTCCCATGTTGTAGCAGCATAGTTGTGCGTGTATCCCAATTGCATAATGGTTAATTTATTACTAGAGGTTTCGAGAAATACGCCTGCTAAGTAGTTGTCATTCTTTTTACGTAAAATGGAGATGTCAAATTTTCCCTTTTGTTCTTTCGTATGAAAAATCTTATACTCTAAGTTTGTTTGGAATGTTTCGCTTTTACCTTCTGATAGATAGTCTATATTGAGACCATTTACCATTTGATTATATTTAAATTTTGAGTAGCTTACTCCGAAGTATGCTCTCCCTATAGGAAGGGTATAATTTATACTATTACCTAGAGAATTGTTTTCTTTGTCGCGCTTGTTGGTTGTATTTAGATTAATGGTTAAAAGGTCGTTGATACCCAGTGGGTTATCCCAGCCTAACGTCCCATTAAGTTGATATTTTCCAGATTTATTTGTACCATAATTGTTGATACCAAGAGAGCCATGTATTACAGAGCCAACTTTTGTGCCTTTCATGAGTATTTGAGAATAACCTTGTTCAGTCCCAGGGTTAATTGCCATAGTAGCTTTCGTAGACTGTAATCTATTCAATTGTTCAATACCTACTTCTAAGTCCCTAAGGTTTAAATATGACTTGTTAACAAAAGGAAAAACCAATGATGTGGAAATACCATTGCCTCTGACAAACTCAATTTTACCTTCCATAGCAGAAATGACTAATTTACCTTTTGACATATCTTGAGGTTTGATATACGCTCTTGATGTAACATAAGACATTTCTATATATACATTATTTATTTTTTTGACAAGAGTGCTAATATCTTGCATAGTATCACAACGATGAAGATAGGGTGATGCTAACTTATGTAAATCATTTTTATTAATCAACGCAATATCCGCTAAATCAATTTCATTTATTTGTATACACGCTTTAGAAGCATTACTATCTTGGGATAGAGGAATTGTTCGTACCTCAGTATAGATAGGTGCAGATGTTTGACGTTCCTTATTTTGTGATTCATATATTTTTCTTTGCTCTTGATATCGTGTAATATCATCTATCTGTTTGATAATGGGCTGGGCATGTAAAAAAGATATAATGATTATACCTGCACCTATAGTTAACTTCATATGAAACTCCAAAATATTTATATCTAAAAATATTAACTGATAAATGTCAAAAATTGTCAAAATGGTTTTAGAAAATTAGTATATCACTGTCAATCGAATCATTCGTATCTCTGTTGCGTATGGAGTATTATATGAAAGTTTTTAATAGCTTGAATAACATTGATACTGCTTGATATAAATTGGATAACTTAGGGTATGATATAAAGGTATTGAAAAGATACAATAGCTAACTGAATTTGAAGTTTACATATCAGACTACTTAATCTCAGTATATGATAATGATTGTAGAAAATAGCAATTTCATAAAAATATAGGTACAATATTAGATACTTTATTTTAAGGATACCTCTATGGTGGATACTAACAATACGACAATAAAACCTGTAATTAGAAAACCTAAAAATATTATATATGTTGATGCTTCATCTTTAAGAGGTAGATTTAAGATAGGACTCTATGATAAATCAAATAAAGTCAAACATACCCTAGTATTGGGTAGCTCAATCAAAGATATAAATCAGGCTGAAAGACATGCTGTTCTCTATGGTCTTATGTATATCCAAAAAACAAATAATCCTAATAGACATGTACTTATGAATGATTGCGAAGGAGTCATAGAAGATAATCAACTTGCTGGAATTGGATATTCACTTAATACAAAACTTATTTGGATTCCACGAGAGATAAATAAAGCTGATAAGGTAGCAAAAAGTAAAATAAATAAAAAGAAAAAAGTATGGAGGAGACTTAAGTTTTTTATGACAATAGTATATGGGGATATTCCTACAAAAATACAACAAGTCAATATTGATCCGATAAGTGATAACTTAAGTCCAATAGCAAAAATTGTTTTTGATGATATTCAAGAAAGTAAAGATCGATTTCCTATGACTACAGCTGATTTATCAACTATTATTATTGCAGCATTTTCCAAAGGTAAGGTAGAACTAAAAAAAGGTGGTACTGCAAAGCTGAGAAAAGAATTATCTGATAATCATATTTTAGTCATTAAAAAGAAAGTTGTTATGCTCTATTAAAAACACTTTTATTAAAATCTCAGAGTATAATATACCCCATATGTAAAAATAATGGATATTCATGAACTTCATACACAAAACTATACTACTCCTAGGACTATTCTTTACATCTCTCTTTGGAATAGAAGTTAATCAATTTATCAATGATCAAGATTGTAATCAAACCATAGATAAAGAATTTCTAACAATCTGTTATGACTATAAACTAAAGGCTCCCAAAGCTGTAGGCTACATACTCTATGGTTACTTAGTAAATGAACTTAACATCAAAAAACGTCCTTCATTTAAAGTAGAAAGAGCTGTTGAGCGTATGTATAGAGCCTCAAGCACTGACTATAGTGGTTCTGGGTATGATAAAGGTCATTTAGCAAACGATGCAGAGTTTGATTGGAGTCAAGAGAGTTTAAATGCTACGTACACTTTAGCCAATGCAATACCACAAGCTAGAAGAGTGAATCGATATACATGAACTAAGGCAGAACGGTACGCATGATTTGCAGCTGTTCAATTGGGTCAAGTAAATGTTATAAATGTGGTTAAATACTCTAACAACCCAAAATGTATTGGTTCACATGGGATAGCAGTACCTGTAGGTATCTACAAAGTACTTTATAGTGACGATCAAAATTATACAAAATGTCTCTACTCTGAGAATGACAATAATATTAAAACAAGCGATGATAGACTATGAGACCATGTAGTAGAGTGTAGTGAAGTATCTTACGTTAAAACGTAGAACATGTGGTTCCTTTGATACGTGGGAAGAGGCTCAACAATGGTTTGAAGACCAAAATACAGGTTGGAAAAGAATGGACGGGAATCATGATGGGACTGCTTGTCAGTCCTTACGTTAAGAACTCTAAAGAATTTAGAGACTTAAAATAAAGTACCTTGGTAATGCTTTACCTTTGGAGGATAGAACAAGCCTATAATAGTATATGGATTATTTACGTGAGAGTGCATTTGTCTCATAGTCCCTAAAAAAAGGTATAAATCATTTTTTTCAATAAACCCTTCTAGCTTTTCTTTGACTTTTTCAAGTACTATATCTTCACTCTTTTCACGTTTTTTAAGGTTCAAATAGAGTTGAGATATTTCCCAGTCTATAATGCTCATAGAACTTTTTTTACCACTATTATCCAGGAATGGGAGTTTAAATTTATAAGGGATTTCTGGCATACTGATAAAGTCCATAGCACTATCATCCTCATCAAATAATGAACGATTAGCATTCGTAAATTTCATTTTTTCTACATAGGTTAATTTCTTTGTATCCTGTTTCTTAATAATTTCTACGTCGAGATATTTCGTTGGTTTAAAAGTGCATAATGACATAGAGTTTTCTTTTTGAGCTTTTTCTATAATCGTATTAAGATTAGTATAAATGGGAGCTTTTTCAAGTATTAATTGTCTTCGTCTTGCCCAATTATTCTCAGTATTAATATGTTCTATAATTTCAATAGAAGAGATGTTGATTTTTTTACTATCGGGTCTATGATCATTAAATGGCTTATCTAGTTCTGCTTCAATCCAAGTGTACTTATTGAATTGATTGTTTTTATACATTTGTCTAAAAGGGATGGGATAAAGTCGTACCCATTCTCCATTTTCACGTATACCTGCGGTACAGACTAGCTCTTTGTATTTACTTGAATGCGTGGGGTATGTTTTAGCGATTATAAATATTTTTTCTTGAGTTGTCAATACTTTCCCCAGACAGATAGTTTATAAATTTATTGATTCTAAGTCATATATATTATTTAATTTTTTAGCGATTACGCCTCGATGACAATATTCAATGTCTTTTTCAAAGCAAGTTAATGCAATTTTTTTCTTTGAGGATAAATCTTTTAATAAACTTAGAGTACTAAGTGCATCATTGTTACACAAGGTTGTATCTTCATATTCTTTAAAAAGTTTCTGGTAATCTTCAAGACAATTAAGCTCTTGTCTCTCTTCTGATACGATACCTAACTCAGGAAGATGAATATATTCTATCCCAATATTTTCAAGGGTATGCTTAAGCATATTTTTGGAGAATCCAAATTTCATACTAAAAGCATTTTTTCTAACATCACACAAAATTGAAATATCGTTATCTATGAGCTTATTGATGTACTTCTCGAAAGTAATCCCTTCGTAGCCAATAGTGTAAAAGTCTGTGGATGAATGTGGGAATAAAGATGGTTGCTTTTTATAGGGTACATCAATAAACTTATTTGCTATTTTACTATGTAGCGTATAGTAGGGGTAGTTTTTATATACATACTTAATTAAGTTATCGCCAGATAAACCTCTAAAATTTTTAACAAAATTTTTAAGTTCTTCTGTATCTTGAACCTTCAAGTCATTCATCCCAGAGTAGTCTTTTCGGTTAATTACAATATGTTTATCAGCTTGATTCACTTTTAAGAATCCATAATTGATTAAGGTTTTAACATCGCTGTTGGCTTGGAAGGAGTAGCAACCATAATGGTAAGGGATAAATTCATAAGGTTGTTTTTTTTGAAAATGTTTTTGCATAAATAAAAACAGGAGTTTTTGTAAATCTAATTTAGATAGTCTCCCATCAAATGCTTCTAATAAAGCCATAAGGACACGTTGTCTATAAAAAGTAGGTTTCACTTTCATCTTTTTTCCTTTTTAAAGTATAACATAATTAATTATACTATAAAATACTGTATAATACAATTAAATACAGTATTTAATTGTACAAAATATTTGGATTATGCATGAAATATACAGGACGACCAAAAGCTTCAGCTTCACGTAAAAAAAGTGAGAAAATTTTTGTAAACTTAACGAAAGAGCAAAAGAAAAAATTGCTTAAAATAGCAGAAAAAGAAGATTTATCACTATCTCATATTTGCCTAAAAGCACTTAAGGCTGCAGGACATTTTGGATGATATATAATGTAATAGTATGTATAATATATAAAGGAAAGAAATGAACACAGATATTGATATTGCCTCCTTTCCCTCATACGAAGAAATGATTACCTATGAAACTTTATGGGCAAGAAAAGGGGCGACACTTAAAAGGGTTTCGGAGTATCTTAAGGATACAGATAGACCTTCAAAAGCTGACTTAATTAAAAATACGGGTGCATAATTCCTTACTTTTTCATATAATTTACCAAGTAATAGTCAACTAAATTTAACTTCATACTTTTGCTCAACCCACGATGTAAACTTATCATATTTTTCATGTGAGAGAATACTCCACTTTCAAGTGCATTGGTTGTATTAGGTATGCCTGAATTTTTATACTTTTTGTAGGTAAAGAGGTAAGGTAAATTAGTTCTTAAACTTCTATATGCAGCTCTAATTCTTGGATGAGTATAGTGAAGTTTACCTGTTGTTTATGAGATAGATTTCTGATCTAAGAAATCCTGATATTCTTCATACCATTCATCTAGTTTTTGAGTAAAATCTTTTTCTGTAGTTTGCGTTAATCTAGAGACTATTTTCTTTAGAGCTTTACTTGCTTCAAGTTTTGGTCTCATTGTAAGATATCGTTGTATAATGCCCGTAAGAAATGCTCTTGGGGTACTTCTTCTGATAAAAGTGACACATTTGTATGGGAATGTCTTCAAAGGCTTTATATAAGCCCATTTTTCCGTCCAAAGTCACACTTGTGATGGTATATCCAAGACGGATAAGCTCTTCTTTTAAGTGTCTATAATCCTTAACTACTTCGCTTTCAATATGTCTCCATGTGAGTACTTCTTTTGATACAGCATCCTTAAATACTAATGTGCCTAACGTATCTCGCCTCTTACCATAAAATGTCGCATCACAAACCAAGTTTATTACTCTGGGATAATGTGTTTTTTCATCCACAATGTATGCATCTCTTTACTTCATAACCCAAGGTATAGATTTATCGTACTTTAGAGATAATTGCTTAAGTGTTTGGCGTTGTAAAAAATACTCTTTGAAAATAACAAATTGTAGCTTATTTGGTCTTCTATTTGAACTGAAAGATGTTTGACAATCTTTACAAAAATATCTTTTTATACCTCTTCTTGTGTCTCTGTTTTGAATATTTTTAGATTGGCAATGCGTACATATCTTTGAACTTTTTTACAGCCATTTGTAAATAAACCTTTGTTTGCTCCCGATATATCATACTTTGAAGGGTATTTTATGCACCCGTTTTTTTAATTAAGTCATAAATGACTTGTTTTCACATATTTTTTCCTATTATCTTTTGTAAATGATATAACCCTACTATAGCAGATGCCATTTTAGACAGAATTATTCACAATACTTTCAAGATAAACTTGGAAAGAGAATCACAAAGAAAATTGAAAAATAAGAGTTAAAGTAAAGATGATATTTCGAGTTATGGTACTTACTTTATAAGTCTGTTTTATTCCTGAAAAAAGTGGAAAGGTTGAGTGAAATCTACAGATATAGATCCAAAATAGAGGAAGTGTATATGATTTTAATGCTTTTATCCCGTTATTTCGTATGTCCAAAGTTACTTTACCTAGTTCATCTATATTATTACTAGAAATAATTTGATTGTAAGCCTTGTCACAATCAAGCATTCCTTCAAATTCTTTATCAACATTTAATCTATCTACGCGTGAACCTAGATATTCCTTTATCCAAAAAAATAAATCATCTTCTTCAGTATTAAAGGGAGATAATTTCTTTTTCACTTTGAAATACCTTCAAAAAAATCACAAATATCGACTTCTAATACATTGGATATCTTTACTAAATGCTCTATATTAAAATGCTTATTATTGATATTCAGCTCAGCCATTGATACTGTTCCTACGGCTTTATGTCCAATAGCTAAAGACAAAGAAAGTTGAGATATGTTTTTAGAGCTTCTAATCCTCTTTACATTTCTTCCAATTTTTTGATAAATCTTTTTCATTTGGTCATTATTTATATCACAGTTCTTCATTCTCACCTACCTATAGATAAACTAACCATAAGTATATATTTGTTATAAATACTACACAACTAACTATAGGTAGGCAAATGGACTCACATATATTAAATAAACTACAGAAACTTATTGATAAAGAAGGTAGGTCGTGTTTACTCCCTCAAAATTTACCAGAAGATATTCTCAATAGAATCGAATCCGAAGCAGTTGCAATGGAAGAAGAGAGGGATAATCCTCCAACGTCCCTAATACTTCTGGCAGTACTAACCCTGAAAGATGCAAGCATTATGGAGTGTAGTGGTACTATTGAATTTAGTACTGAAGAACTAATGGATTATTTTTTTGTTTACTCTTCATCTGTTAGGCTAGAGATATTAAGGCGTAATGGAAAAATCATAATTGAGGAAAGTTCTCTTCCTACCCTGGATAATATTTTAAATGGGAATAGAATGATGAATATTTCTCAGATGTCAGAGTAAATAGCCTCAATACTATATTCCTCTACACTCTCAGATAAGTCACATCAAATGCCTTACACCCTCTAAACTCTTGTAGCCGGTTGTTAAAAGCAAAGGCGTTGTTCATGTCGTAGTGTTGGAAGATGTCTAGTCCTCGGTCTAGGAGTATTTTCCATCCTGTGTCTACTTCTATAAAAATCATAAACATTGAGGACTAACAAAATTATTGAAGTTAAAAATCGTGGATGATATTTTAGTCAGAGATAAAAAAAATGATAATTTAGGCACCCATATTTTTCATTAAGTCTCATATTAGAAAACGCTAAAAGAAGTTATCTACTTGATGGAGTTGAGATTGTGTGGCTGATTAGTATTGGAGAATCATATGTTTTTTATCAGATCCTGCATACCCTCTGCTACTTTTCTTATTTCCCACTGAGCATGATTATCTAGTCTTAGTTTAAAGAAGTTTTCTAGTTGCGTGGGCATAAATCCACCCCATATTTGAGAATACGCTGCTTGAGGTATAATTCTTCTAGCTTCTTGAGGTTTTACCCTATTTTCGATAGCTTCTAAATAGTGTTTTACACATAAATCTATAAGTTGTTGTGTACTATAAGAGTTAGAGGTGACATTTTGCATTTTATCACTTATATAAAAGTCAAAAGGAATACGTTTTCCACTAACATACCTTCTTGATAACTCTTGCCAAATCACTCTATGTCGAACCATTTGTGATCTTGTTGGTAAATCAATTTTATACAAAAAAACTTTGAAATATTTTTTTATTATTGTAGATTCCTCTTCGGAATTATAAATATGTCTAATGTCAAAACTATATTGTTGTTCATTTTGCTCGTAGTCATATACTATGGCTCTATAGTTTGTTAGTAAATATCTACCCTCTTCAATCACTTCACCAAATTTTCGCACATTAGAGTATTCTGGTTTTAGCAATTCCATATGTTTTATATTGTGAGTATCTAATAGAACGGGAACGAATTCAAATGAGCTAGAAGGTAAGCCCATTGATTCTGCCATAAGTCTATTGTAAAGAGTTTTACTTCCTAGTGCTTTGGGTGATTGATAGCAAATAGATGCAACTTGGGTAATCGCCTTTATCCTATTTTCTTCATTGGTATTGGCTTGCGAGAAGTCCCATTGCTCTAAAAATGCAATATTGTCTCCAAATATATTATCTTTTCTATTGATCATGCTAATCATTCGTTACACCTTGAATTTAGAAGTAGTTTTTCAGAAAATAGTGAAAATTACTATATTAGTATAGCAAGTTAAAGATAAAAAGATTAGTAGGTAGTACTAATTGTTTCCAGAATGCATGAGTTATAATACTCAATAGTAGTTGAGTATAGTAATATACGATATAGAGGAGGAAAATAAAGTACTCAACAATACTCACATTTTTTTAACGCACAGAGATGGCTTGCAGTCTATGACGTGCATGTTCTTGAAGCACACCTCTACTTGTGCCTTGTACAAGATAAGAGAGTGTTGCGTGTTCTATGATGGAG
>Ga0256839_1002879_pt1 | contig 18523 bp, 20 predicted proteins | sample 354166metaG_FD_185968 | JGI IMG/M metagenome (GOLD analysis project Ga0256839, IMG submission 185968) | Hydrothermal vent microbial communities from Mid Atlantic Ridge, Atlantic Ocean - 354-166 | ecosystem: Environmental > Aquatic > Marine > Hydrothermal vents | place: Atlantic Ocean: Mid... | reverse complement strand
CTCGGCACGGCGGAGATCGAAAGCGCTCTGGTGGGCCATCCCGACGTGGCCGAAGCCGCCGTGGTCGGTTACCCCCACGAAGTCAAGGGCCAGGGGATCTACGCCTACGTCATCCTCAGAGCGGGGGTGGAACCGAGCGAAACGCTGAAGCGGGAACTGATCGACCTGGTCGCCCGGGAAATCGGACCGATCGCCAAACCCGACGTGATCCAGTTTGCCCCCGACCTGCCCAAGACCCGCTCCGGCAAGATCATGCGGCGGATCCTACGGAAGATCGCCGCCGGTCAGGTCGAGGACCTGGGCGATACCTCCACCCTGGCGGATCCCTCAGTGGTGGCGGATCTGATCGAAAACCGGGCCTTCCGGTAAGGCCCGGCGTCGCCTCAAATGCCTTCCATGCGCGCCAGGTTCATGGCGAAACGGCGCTTTTCGGCATCCTCCAGCTGCACCAGGTTCTGGAGAATCTCCTGGACGTGGACGTCGTCGATCTCGTTCAACGATTCCTTGTACAACTCGATCAGCGCGTCCTCGAAATCCATGACGATCTTGGCGATCTCCTCGACGGTCATGTGGGGGTGAATCTTAATCGCCTGCAATTTCTTTTCGATCTTGGGGTCCGGCGGATAGGGGAGCCACAGATTCAGAACGTGCTCCTGGGTTTCCTTTTCGAACTTCTCCAGACTGGCCGCCAGTTCATCCTCGTGACGCTTCAGGTAATCGAGCAACAGGCGGATTCGCGCACTCTGCTCCTGGTCCTCGATCCGCTCCGCCAGCGCCTTCATCTCCGCATGGAGAAACTTGCCGTAATCCAGCACATCCCTGACCTGTTCGAACTTCCGCAGTTTTTCTTCCATCGTCTCGCTCCCGAAAAATTCCAAAGACAGTGCGGTTAAGATACACTGGCCGCCGCGGCCATGCCACAATTGCCGGCTTCCATGTTTTTGTGGTATTCTCAAAAGGTTTTACGTACCCGCTACCTGCCACGAGCAAACCCACGCTTGCCATGAACGACTACAAACTCTCCCACCTGAAGGAACTGGAAGCCGAGAGCATCCATATCATCCGCGAGGTGGCCGCCGAATTCGACAACCCGGTGATGCTGTACTCCATCGGCAAGGATTCCTCGGTGATGCTCCATCTGGCGAGGAAAGCCTTCTACCCCGGGAAGCCGCCTTTTCCCCTGCTCCACGTGGACACCACCTGGAAATTCCGGGAAATGTACGAAATGCGCGACAAGGTGGCGGCGGAATTCGATCTGATCGTCCACCAGAACCCGGAAGCCAAGGCCCTCGGGATCAACCCCTTCGACCACGGCAGTCGAAAACACACCGACATGTGGAAAACCGAGGGCCTCAAACAGGCGCTCGACAAATACGGCTTCGATGCCGCCTTCGGTGGCGCCCGCCGCGACGAGGAAAAATCCCGCGCCAAGGAGCGGGTCTATTCGTTCCGCGACCGCCACCACCGCTGGGATCCCAAGAACCAGCGCCCGGAACTGTGGAATCTCTACAACGGCCGCATCAACAAGGGTGAGAGCATCCGTGTCTTTCCCTTGTCCAACTGGACCGAACTAGACATCTGGCTCTACATCTACCGGGAGAACATCCCCATCGTTCCCCTGTACTTCGCCAAGGAACGCCCGGTCGTCTGGCGCGACGGCACCTGGATCATGGTGGACGACGAACGGATGCGTCTGCAGCCAGGGGAAAAGCCCCAGATGAAAATGGTGCGTTTCCGCACCCTAGGCTGCTATCCCCTCAGCGGAGCCATCGAGTCCACCGCCACCACCCTGCCGGAGATCATCCAGGAGATGCTCCTGGCCAAGACCTCCGAACGACAGGGGCGCCTGATCGACCACGACCAGGCCGGCTCCATGGAAGACAAGAAACGGGAAGGCTACTTCTGACCGGAAAGACAGCGACATGAGCGAACGACACCTGATCCAGACCGACATCGAGGCCTACCTGCGCCAGCACGAAAACAAGGAGCTGCTGCGCTTCCTCACCTGCGGCAGCGTGGACGACGGCAAGAGCACCCTCATCGGCCGCTTGCTCCACGACACCCAGATGATCTACGAAGACCAGCTCCAGGCCCTGAAGAAGGACAGCGAACGCCTGGGCACCACCGGTGAAGAACTGGATCTCGCCCTGCTGGTGGACGGGCTGCAGGCGGAACGGGAACAGGGCATCACCATCGACGTCGCCTACCGCTACTTCTCCACCGACAAACGCAAGTTCATCATCGCCGACACCCCGGGCCACGAACAGTACACCCGCAACATGGCCACCGGCGCTTCCACCTGCGAGCTGGCGGTGATCCTGATCGACGCCCGCAAGGGGGTGCTGACCCAGACACGGCGCCACAGCTTCATCGTCTCCCTGCTGGGGATCCGCCACGTGGTGGTCGCGGTCAACAAGATGGACCTGGTGGATTGGAACCCGGAAGTCTTCGAGCGCATCCGGGCCGACTATCTGGCGCTGGCGGAGAAACTGGACATTCCCGACGTTCGCTTCATCCCCATGTCCGCGCTCCGGGGCGACAACGTCGTCCACGCCAGCGACAACATGCCCTGGTACACCGGTCCGACCTTGCTGGAGGTCCTGGAAACCGTCGAAATCGCCAAAGACCGCAATCTCGAGGATCTGCGCTTTCCGGTCCAGTACGTCAACCGCCCCAACCTGGACTTTCGCGGTTTCAGCGGCACCCTGGCCGGCGGCGTCGTTCGTCCCGGCGATTCCATCACCGTGCTGCCCTCGGGCCAACGGAGCCGCGTCAAGGAAATCGTCACCTACGACGGTAACCTGGATCGGGCCTTTCCGCCCATGGCGGTCACCCTCACCCTGGAGGACGAGATCGACGTCAGCCGTGGCGACATGATCGTCCACAGCGACAACCTCCCCTTCGTCGCCGACCGCTGCATCGCCCACATCGTCTGGATGACGGAAAAACCCCTGACGCCGGGACGGCAGTATTACATCAAGCACACCACCCGCACCGTCACCGGATCGGTCTCCCGAATCCTGCACCGCACCGACGTCAACACGCTGGAGGAAACGGCGGCCGACCGGCTGGCCATCAACGAAATCGGCCTGTGCGAGATGGCCTTCAACGCCCCGCTGGCCTTCGACCCCTACCGCAAATGCAAGGGTACCGGCGCCTTCATCCTGATCGACCGTCTCACCAACATCACCGTCGGCGCCGGCATGATCGTCGGGCCGGCCGAGGACGAGGCCATCCAGCGCCCGGTCACGCCGGAGGAAAGGGCCACCCGCTTCGGCCAGAAGGCCGCGGTCGTCGTACTGCAGGGGGAACGGGCTCGGGAACTGGCTTACCGCCTGGAACGACGCCTGTTCGACACCGGCCATGCCGCCACCGTGCTCGACCCCCGGCAGATGGAGGAAATCTCACCCGCCGTGGCCAAGGCCCTGACCCATGCCGGTCTGGTCGTCCTGTGGCCCAACCCTGCCATGTCCCAGGAATCCGCCCTGACCCTCGAAGCCGACCGCCTCGACCTCAACCAGGCGATCGAAGCCCTGCGGGAGGCCGGGATCGTCCAATAGGAAGCCAGCACCGGTTCAGGGGAGCGGAGACCAGAGGCGGCGGTTTTCCAAGCGCCAGGGCCGGACCTGTACCGTGCGGCCCAACCGGACCTGGATCGCGCCGGAATCGGCCGTGGTGAGGATCCTGCCCCGCTGGCGATAGCGGGCCACCACTTCCGGATGAGGAAAGCCGAAACGGTTCCCGTGACCGGCGGCCACCAGAATCAACGCCGGCCTGACGGCGTCGAGGAACGCCGAGGTCGAAGACGTCCGGCTGCCATGATGGGGCGCCACCAGAACCCGGGCCGCCAGCCGGCTGCCGTAGCGCGCCACCAGCGCCGCCTCGCCGCCGGCCTCCAGATCCCCCGGAAGCAACACGGAAGCGCCGCCGGCGGCGGTGATCTTCAGCACGCAGGAACGGTCGTTCCCGCTGCCGGAAATCCCCGATAGGGGCCACAACAGCTCGAATTCGACCCCGTCCCAGCGCCAGCTCCGTCCCGCCCGGCATTCGGCCGCCGGCAGCCCCAGCGCATCGGGATCGCTGGTGACGACCGGGCTCGGAAAACGCCGAAGCAGCCCCGCCAGCCCGCCGCGATGGTCACCGTCGGCATGACTGACGACGACGAGATCGACATGGCGCCTTCCCCGCCCATCCAGGAACGGAGCGATGATGTCGCTGCCGGCGTCGAAGCGGTCGCTGAAACGGGGGCCGGTGTCATAGACCAGAACGTGACGGGTCGTTTCCGCCACCACGGCCAGCCCCTGGCCCACGTCCAGCAGGGTAAGCCACAGTTGGCCCGGCGGGGGACGTTCCACCGGCGGCGACAATAGCGGTATCAACAACAGCGCCCCCAACCAACGTCCCGGCAGACCGCGGGGTGCCGCCAGCAGCCCCAGACCGACCGAAGCCAGGACGACACCGGTCAGAGTCGGCGCCGGCAACGGCCATGCTCCTGCACTCCACTGCGCCAGCCACGCCAACCACACCCATACTCCACCGAGCACGCCTTCCGCCCAGTGCCACAATGCCTGGGCCGCATCGGGCCAAAGCCACCACGCCAGACACCCGGTCAGTATCAGGGGAACGACCACGAACCCTACCAGCGGAATGGCGACCAGATTGGCCAGGGGAGCAGTCCAGCCGATCTGATGAAAACCATAGATCATCAACGGGGTCATGCCCAGCCACAACATCGCCTGAACCTTCAGCGTCTCCACCCAACGCCGCGCAGGCCCCAGGCGGTTGGCGACGACGAAAAGTATCCAGGCCACCGCGGTGAACGACAGCCAGAAACCGCTTCCCAGGGGCGCCAGAGGGTCGCGGAGACACACCCCGATCAACGCCAGGCTGTATCCCTGCCAGGGGGAGGCGTGGCGGCGCCAGACCCAGGCCGCCAGCGAGACCGCCAACATGATCAGCGCCCGCTGGGTGGGCAGGGAGAAACCGGCCAGCGCCGCATACCCCACGGCACCAAGGAGGGCCGAAGCGGCGCCGGCCGTACCCGCGTCGATCCGCCAAGTGCCGAAACGAAGCCACAGACGCCGCCCCGTCCACAGCAACAGCCCGGCCACCAGGCCGATGTGGAGCCCGGAAATGGCCACCAGATGAGCGGTGCCGGTACGGCGCAACACCTGCCACTGGCCCGGGGAAATCCCGTCCCGGGCCCCCAGCGCCAGCGCCCGTACCAGACCGGAGAGCGAGGAATCGTCCAGGGATCGTGCAATGGCCGCCGCCAACCGCCCGCGCAGGGCGTCGATTCCCCGGGGCGGCTCCAGCAGTCGATTGCCGTCCGAGCGGCGCACGTAACCGGTCGCGCCGATACCGTGGGCGAACAGCCAGCGCTCGTAATCGAAACCGCCGGGATTGTGGAAACCGCGGGGGGATTTGAGGCGCACCGTCAATCGCCAGATCTCGCCGGCATGGACCGGGGGACCACCGTACCAACTGAGGCGCAGGCGGCGGGGCACCGGGGCGTCGGCATCCATCACCTGAAAATCGAAGCGCCACCCCCCTGCCCGCCTGACTGGAAAATCGGCGATCCTTCCCTGAACCTGCCAGTCCTTTCCCGAGCGCTGCGGTGTCAGCGGATGCCAATGGAGGGTGACGAACAACCACACCCAGAGGAAACCGGCGCCGAACCACCACCCCGGCCACCAGCGGCGCCAGGCGAAGGCCGCGGTCACGAGAAGCGCCGGCGCCAGCCAACCACCGGCCGGCGGTTCCGCCAGGGACAGAAACCCCAGGATGCCGAACAGGAACGCAGGACCCGATAACGGCGTCAGGAAAATCTTGCCCAGATGAAAATTGTTACAATGGTGAATTCAGGTCAAAATTCAGGGACCGATCTTCTTTTAGCATAGTCGCCTGTCAACCCAAGAGACGTTTATGCCGAAGAAATTCATCCGCCGCTATCTTCCGGAACATCACGTCATCAAGGAACACAAACACCTGCAGTTCCTGGGGGAGCACCTGCACGATCCCAACCTGTGGCACCTCAACCGCCGCTCGGTGGCCAAGGCGGTGGCCGTGGGTTTTTTCTGCATGTACCTGCCCATCCCGGGACAGATGATCGTCGCCGCGATCCTGGCGATTCTGTCAGGCGCCAACCTGCCCCTGTCGGTGGTCCTGGTCTGGATCACCAATCCGCTGACCATGCCGCCCATGTTCTATGCCGCCTACAAACTGGGAGCCTGGGTTCTGGGGACCGAGCACCAGGTCAGCCCGGACATCTTCACCTTCAGCGGCGCGTTGCACGAAATGGGGGAAATCTGGTGGCCGCTGCTGCTGGGAAGCCTCATCCTGGGCATCACCCTGGCCGGGGTCGGCTACGTGGGAGCCCGGCTGTTGTGGCGCTGGATCGTGATCAAATCGTGGCAGAAACGGCGCCAGCGGCTTCCATCGGACGGAGGCGACCGTCCTCGAGCCTGAGGATCACGTCCATCCGTTCCGCCAGGATGGGATCGTGGGTGACCACCAGGAAGCTGACCCCGAACTCGCGATTCAACTCCAGCATCAGATCGTAAACCCGCCCGGCGGTGCGGCGATCCAGGTTACCAGTGGGCTCGTCGGCCAGCACGCAGCGGGGCCGCGTCACCAAGGCCCGCGCCACAGCGGCCCGCTGGCGTTCCCCACCCGACAGTTCACCGGGTTTGTGAGCCAGACGCCGCTGCAAACCGACGCGCGCCAGAATGGCTTCGGCCCGTCGTCTGGCCTCCGCCACCGCACACCCGCCGATCAACAGGGGCATGGCCACGTTTTCCAGCACGGTGAACTCGGGCAACAGATGATGGAACTGGTAGACGAAACCCAGGGTGCGATTGCGCCGGGCGCTCAGCTCGCCTTCGCTCAAGCGGCCGATGTCCCGACCCTCCCACAACACCCGACCCTCGGTCGGATCTTCGAGGCCGCCGAGCACGTGCAGCAGGGTGCTCTTCCCGGAGCCCGACGCCCCCATGATGGCGATCCGCTGTCCCGGCAGCACCGCCAGATCCACGCCGCACAACACCTCGACCGATTCGGGACCTTCCCGGAATACCTTGACCAGACCTTCACAGGCCAGCACCGGCGCCTCACTCATAGCGCAGCTCCTCGGCCGGCTTGATTCGGGATGCCTGCCAGGCCGGATACAGGGTGGCCAGCAGGGAGAGAAGATAAGCCATGCCGGCGATACGCCACACGTCCTCCCAATGCAGTTCCGAGGGCAGTTCGCTGATGTAGTACACATCGGCGGCGAGAAAATGCACGCCGAACAGGCGCTCGATGGCGGGGACGATGGTTTCCACGTTGAGGGCCAGCGCGACGCCGCCGGCGACCCCGGCGACCGTCCCCACCAGGCCGATGATGGAACCCAAGAGCACGAAAACCGCCATCACCGCTCCGGGTGTCATGCCCTGGGTCCGGAGGATGGCGATGTCGGTTCGTTTGTCGGTCACCACCATCACCAGGGTGGAGACGATGTTGAACGCCGCCACGGCGACGATCAACATCAGGATGATGAACATGACCCGTTTTTCCATCTGGACCGCACGGAAAAAATTGCTGTGCAGCCGGGTCCAGTCGGTGACGAAATAACCGGGACCGAGAAACTCCAGCAACGACATGGTCACCCGGGGGGCGAGGAATAGATCGTCCAGCTTCAGACGCAGGCCGGAAACCGCATCGCCGAGACGCAGCAGCCGAGCGGCATCCTCGATGTGGACCAGGGCCATGTTGCGGTCGTACTCGTACATCCCCACCTCGAAGACGCCCACCACGGTAAAACGCTTCAGCCGGGGCAGAATACCGGCGGGCGTGGTGGTGATCCGGGGGGTGATCACCGTCACCTTGTCCCCCAGCCACACCCCCAAATAACGAGCCAACTCGGCACCCAGAATGATACCGAAGCGGCCGGGCTGAAGATCCGCCATCCGGCCGGCCGTCATCCGTTCGGTCACCGCCGAAACCTGAGCCTCACGCTCAGGCAACACGCCGCGCAGCATGCTGCCGGAAACCCGACGATCGAAGCTCAGCATCACCTGGGCCTCCACGAAGGGGGCACTGCCGACGACATGGGGGCGGTCCTGCAGCCGCTCGGCCAGGGCTCGCCAGTCGCGCAGCCTGCCGTCGTAGCCGGTCACCGTGACGTGGGAGGTCATCCCCAGGATGCGCCGGCGCAGTTCCGACTGGAAGCCGTTCATCACCGACAGAACCGTGATCAGCGCCGTCACCCCCAGGGTGATTCCCAGAATCGAGGTGAAGGTGATGAAGGAAATGAAATGGGTGCGCTTCTTCGCCCGGGTGTAACGCAGGGCGAGATACAAAACCAGGGGTCTAAACATTTAGGCTGAATTTTGACAGGCGGGACAGATTCCATACAGGATCAAGCTGTGGTCCTTGAGTTGATAGTTCAGTTGCCGGGCAATATGGCGCTGGCGGGTTTCGATCTCCTCGTCGGTGAACTCGTCGATCCGGCCGCATCTCAGGCAGACGATATGATCGTGGTGGCCGCCCCGGTTGAGTTCGAAGACCGAATTGCCTCCCTCGAAATGATGGCGACGCACCAGGCCGGCGGCTTCGAACTGGGTCAACACCCGGTAGACGGTGGCCAAGCCGATCTTCTCCCCTTCGTCCAGCAGGATTTTGTACACGTCCTCGGCGCTCAGGTGACGCCCCCTGCCCTGCTCCCGCTCGAGAATCTCGAGGATCTTCATGCGCGGCAGGGTCACCTTGAGACCGGCGTTTCGCAGATCTTGCGTTTCCACGACTGTCACTCACCCATCGCTGGTTGGGTACTGAACACCGATCCGGTTGCCGCCCCAACGCCCCGCCACGGACCTGAAGGCCCCTCGAAGCGATCGGTGACAGGGCTGGCTGCAGCCCCACCGACATTAGGGTATCATTGCCCTTCCGACAAGGAGGCAGCCCCGGATTCAATGAAAAAGCATCTCATTATTATTACCTCTTTGGCAAGTGCGATCTACGGCTGCGTCTACAAGATCGACATCCAGCAGGGCAACCTGGTCAGCCAGGCGCAGGTCGATCAGCTGCGTCCCGGCATGACCGCCAACCAGGTCCGCTATATCCTGGGAACGCCGCTCCTGGTCGATCCCTTCCACCCCAACCGATGGGATTACGTCTACAGCTTCCAAAAGGGGGGCGGCCCCAGGGAGCTGCTCCATCTGTCCCTGTTCTTCGACAGCGACGAACGCCTCACCGCCCTGCGGGGGGATTTCCGGCCGAAACCGAACGAGGAACTCGCCACCCCCGAAATCACCACCGTGGAGGTCCCGCCGCGCAAGATCGAACGGGGCATTTTCCAGATCATCGGCGATTTCTTCCGCGGCTTGTTCAGCTAATCGTGTCCGGCGCGCCGCCGTCTGGCCTCTTTGGGATCGAGCGCCAGGGGGCGGTAGATCTCCACCCGGTCGCCGGGACGCAACGCCCGCTCCAGGGAACAGCGCTTGCCGAATATCCCCACCGGATTGCGGACCAGGTCGATTTCCGCAAATTCGGCCAGAATGCCGCTTTGTTCGATCGCGTCGATGACGCGCATCCCGGGCCGGTAGGGCAAGTACTTGAGCCGCTGGACCTCGGGACGGGCATAGACGACCATGACGGTGTCATCCATAGAGATGCCGAGCCCTGCGGGTGAAAGCTTCCACCATGGTTTCGCCGATCTGGTTGAACATGGCGCCGAAAGCCAGGGAACCGAGGCGGGAATGCATCTCGAAACGCAGTTGCAGGCTGATCTTGCTGGCATCCTCGCGCAGGGGCTGGAAACGCCATAGCCCTTCCAGATGACTGAACGGCCCCCGAAGCAGGGTCATGCGGATCTCCCGGCCGGGAACGTTGTAATTGCGGGTGGCGAAGGACTGCTGGAAGGCTCCACGGGCAATCTCCAGCTCCGCTTCGACGAGGTTGGCCTCCCGTCGCAGAATCCGGCTGTCCCGGCACCAGGGCAGAAAGCGGGGATAGGATTCGATATCGTCGACCAACTCGAACATTTTATCCGCCGAGTAGCGGATCAGGGCGCTTTTGTGGATGGTTTTCATCTTTCCCGGTGAATTGGCGAATTTGCGGTAAAATGGCTCCGTTATGGCTCGCAAGAAGAACAAGAAATCCGACAGCAACGTCATCGCCGTCAACCGTCAGGCGCGTCACGATTATTTTATCGAAGAAACCTACGAAGCCGGCCTCGCCCTCCAGGGCTGGGAGGTCAAGAGCCTGCGCGCCGGACGGGTGAGTCTGAAGGAAAGCTACGTCCTCATCAAGGATGGAGAGGTCTGGCTGTTCGGCGCCCACATCACCCCGCTTCCCTCCGCCTCCACCCACGTGGAGGCCGATCCCACCCGGACCCGCAAACTGCTGCTGCACAAACGGGAGATCGACAAGCTCATCGGTCTGGTGGAACGGCGGGGCTATACCCTGGTGCCGCTGAAACTGTACTGGAAGAACAACCGGGTCAAACTGGAAATCGGCCTGGCCCGGGGCAAGAAACTCTACGACAAACGCGCCATGGAGAAGGAGCGCGACTGGCAGCGGGAAAAGCAGCGCTTGCTGAAGCAGACGCGCTAGACCGGATCATTCCTTCACCGCGGCCGGATAACCGGCGTCACTCACCGCCTTCACCAGGGCATCGACCCGCACTTTGGCCGGATCGTAAGTGACCACCGCGACCGCCCTCTCCATGTCCACTTCGGCGCTCTGCACGCCTTCCACCTGGCGGAGGGCGTTTTCCACGGTGTACTTGCACAGGGCGCATCCCATGTTTTCAACCGCCAGGGTCACCTGGCGCAACGACCGGTCCGTCAATTCAAGGTCAGCATTGGGCAGCGGCAACGGATCCCTGCTCACTTGCCGATGCAGAATTCGGAGAAGATCCGGCCCAACAGATCGTCGGAACTCACCTCGCCGGTGATCTCCCCCAGGGCGTTTTGGGCCAAACGCAGATTTTCCGCCACCAGATCCAGCATCCGACCGGTGCCCAATTCCGCCAGCGCCTGGCGCAGGAAGTCACCGGCCCGATCCAGGGCCTCCAGGTGGCGGCGTCGGGCCGCCAGGGCGTCTTCGGCCTCGGCCTCGAAGCCCATGCACTGTTTCAGATGACGGCACAGGTGTTCCAGACCCGCGCCGGTCCGGGCGGACAACCACACGGTGTCACCTTCGAGGCGGGGCGGCTGGCCGGTGAGATCGATCTTGTTGACGATGCGGGTGAGAGGCGCCGAAGCCGGCAGGTCGGCCGTCAGGGCCTCGGCGGCAGCGGGATCGCGGGCGTCGCAGACGAGCAGGATGCGGTCGGCCTGTTCCATCGCCTGCCGGGCGCGGCGGATGCCCTCGCGCTCCACCGGATCGTCGCTGTCGCGCAGACCGGCGGTGTCGATCACGTGCAGGGGCATGCCGTCGATGAGGATCCGCTCGCGCAGCACGTCACGGGTGGTGCCGGCGATGTCGGTGACGATGGCCGCCTCGCGCCGGGCCAGGCGGTTGAGGAGGCTGGACTTGCCGGCGTTGGGCGGGCCGGCGATCACCACGGTCATGCCTTCCTCCAGCAACCGCCCTTGGTGAGCCCGACGGCGCAGAGCGGCGAGATCGTCGAGGAGAATCCGCAGACGATGCGCCACGTCGCCCTCGGCGATCAGATCGATATCCTCGTCGGAGAAGTCGATGGCCGCCTCTACCTGGACCCGCAGGGCGGTCAGCGCTTCGGTCAACTCGTGGACGAGACGGGAAAACTCTCCTTCCAGAGAACGCCGGGCGGCGCGCACCGCCTGAGCGCTGCTGCTCTCGATCAGGGCGGCGACCGCCTCGGCCTGGGCGAGATCGAGCTTACCGTTGAGAAAGGCGCGACGAGTGAACTCGCCGGGTTCGGCGGGACGGGCGCCGAGCTGAAACAGGCGCCGCAATAGGGCTTCGACCACGGCGGGACTGCCGTGACAATGGAGCTCGAGCAAATCCTCGCCGGTGTAGGAACGGGGAGCGGGAAAGAACAGAGCCAACCCGCGGTCGATGACCTCCCCGTCATCGGCGCGGAAGGCCAGGTAGTGAGCGTGACGGGACTCGAGGGGGCGGCCGGTCAGCCCTTCGATCAGTCGGGAAAGGTCGGGACCGGAAGCACGCACCACCGCCACCGCCCCACGGCCGGGGGGGGTGGCGGGAGCGGCGATGATGTCGTCGGTCGGGATCAAGCCTCGGCGTCACCCTCGATCTGTTTGTTGATCCACCACTGCTGCACGATGGACAGGGTGTTGTTGACCACCCAGTACAGCACCAAACCGGCGGGGAAGAAGGCGAAGAACACGGTGAAGATCAGGGGAAACATCTTCATCACCTGGGCCTGGACCGGATCGGTGGGCGGCGGGCTGAGCTTCTGCTGAACCCACATGGTCAATCCCATCAGGGCCGGCAGGATGAAATAGGGATCCTTGGAGGTCAGGTCCACCAGCCAGCCGACGAACTCGGCCTGGCGCAGCTCCACGCTTTCCACCAATACCCAGTAAAGGGAGATGAACACCGGGATCTGCACCAGAATCGGCAGACAGCCGCCCATCGGGTTGACCTTCTCCTCCCGGTAAAGTTGCATCAGGGCCTGGTGAAACTTGTGCTTGTCGTCACCGAAGCGCTCCTTGAGAGCCTGCATCTTCGGCTGCAGCTTGCGCATCTTGGCCATCGACTTGTAGCTGGCGGCCGAGAGGGGGAAGAAGATCGCCTTGATGACGAAGGTGGTGGCGATGATTGCCCAACCCCAGTTACCGAAGAACTTGTGGAACCAGGACAACAGCCAGAAGATCGGCTGGGCGATGAAGGTGAAGACGCCGTAGTCGACCGTCAGCTCCAGCCCCGGCGCCACCGTCTCCAGCACGTCCTGCAGTTTGGGACCAATGTAGAAACGGGTCCGGATGGTGCGGGTCTCCCCCGGAGAGACCCGATATTCGGGCGAATAGGAACCGACGATGAAGATCTCCCCGGGCAGGGGCTTGGTGTAGAAGTGGTTGATCTGTTCCGCCGGCGGCAGCCAAGCGGCCAGGAAGTAGTGCTGGACCATGGCGCACCAGCCGCCCTCCGTCTCCCAGTTGCGCGGCAGATCCTCCAGATCCCCGAAGGAAAACTTCTCGTAGGGATCTTCCTGGGTGTGACAGGCCACGCCGGTGAAGGTGCGGATGAAGGCGCTGTCCTTGTTCTCCGGCCGTTTGCGCTTGAGCTGGCCGTACTGGCGTGCGGTCCAGGGAACCTGGCCGGTGTTGCGGATTCGATAATCGACCTTGATTTCGTAGCTGCCGGGCGTGAAGGTATAGGTCTTGACGATCTCGACCCCGTCGCCGCGCCATACCAACGGCACTTCGAGGGGGCGGCCGGATTCCATGACGTATTCCCCGGCCTCGGCCCGCCAGGGCACGGTGTGCCTGGGAGCGATGCGCTCGTCGCCGAGGAAACCGGTCTGGGTCACGAACAGCCGACCCGGTTCCGGCGTCAGCAGACGGACCGGTTGATCGGGTTTGTCCTTGGAAACGGGATAGCGCAGCAGATCGACCGACTGGATGTCCCCGCCGGCCAACCCGATCTCGGCCCGGAAAACGTCGGTCTTGACGACGATCCGTCCGCCGGTCGGAGTCGCTTCGCCCACCGCGCTGCCGGTCGCCGCTCGGGCGACGGCCTCGCCGGAGGACACCTGAGGCGGGGCGGCCGCCGGTGCTTCGGCTTCGGCCGGGGGCGCCGGCTTGGGGCCGTAGTCCTGCTGCCAGGCAGCCCACAGCATGTAACCCAACATCACGAACAGGACGAAGAGGAAAAAACGCAAGTTATCCATTTTTTGTTGTTCCTAGTTGCTCTGGGACAGGATCGACCCCCCCGGGATGCCAGGGATGGCAGCGCAGCAGACGACGCAGGGCCAACCAACAGCCGCGCAGGGTCCCGAAACGTTCGATGGCGGTGAGTGCGTACTGCGAACAGGTGGGATGAAAACGGCACTGATTACCCAGCCAGGGGCTGAGAAAGTAACGGTACCCCCGAATCGCCGCGATCAGGAGACGGCGGCTTCCACGCTCAAGCGCTGCCAATGTCGCGCCAACGATTCCCATAGCTCCTTTCTTTCCGCAGCCGCGGCGGCCGGTTTGGCCAGCACCACGAAATCGGCGGCCGGCAGGTGATGCTGGTTCAGGCGAAAACTCTCGCGCACGATTCGCTTCAGGCGGTTGCGGGCCGTGGCCTTCTTGACCTTGCGCTTGGAAACGGCCAGCCCCAGGCGTGGGTGATCGAGCGCGTTGGCCCGCATCAGAATCGTGAAACAGCGGTCCGACGAAACCCGCGCCGCGGCGAAGACCGCTTCATACTCGGCCGCCTTCAGCAGGCGATGGCTCTTGGGAAAGCGGTATCGCTCGGGCGGCAACGCAGTTAAGGCGCCAGACGGGCACGACCTTTGGCGCGACGCGCGTTGATCACCTTGCGTCCGCCCTTGGTGCGCATCCGGGCACGGAAACCATGGGTGCGCGCCCGCCGGATTTTGCTGGGTTGATAGGTTCGCTTCATGTCGCAGACCCTATAAATATTTGAAAATAATAACAAAAAGATACAAGATGTTACGCTGATACGAGCGTAATGTCAACGCTGTCGCCGGGCGGCAATTCCGGTATAGTATCCCCCCCGGTCACGCGGCTCCCCACCCGCACGCCGGATTTCCGTCCCATTTCTTCACAGCGTCAGGCCCAAGCCCATGAGCGATCTCTGGAATCAGTGCATTCAAAAACTCGAACATGAAATTCCGCCCCAGGATTTCAACACCTGGATCCGTCCGCTCCAGGCGGTGGAAAACGAGTCGGAACTGCATCTGCTGGCGCCCAATCAATTCGTCCTCGATTGGGTCCGGGAACATTTCATCGACCGGATCCAAAGCGCCTTGCCCCGCAACGGCAACGGCATCCCACGCCTGATCCTGGAGGTGGGCACCCGCCGGGAAACCAAGAGCCGGCCGGCAAGACCCGACTTCGGCGCCAGCAGCAAGCGTCCGCGCCGCAAACCCGACGGCGGCGGCAATCTGAACCCGGCTTTCACCTTCGACACCTTCGTGGAAGGCAAGTCCAACCAGTTCGCCAAGGCCGCCGCGGTACAGGTGGCGGAAAACGTCGGCCAGGCCTACAATCCCCTGTTCATCTACGGCGGGGTCGGCTTGGGCAAAACCCACCTGATGCACGCCATCGGAAACTTGATCATCCAGCGCAATCCCGACGCCCACGTGGTGTATCTCCATTCAGAGCGCTTCGTCTCCGACATGGTGACCGCCCTGCAGCACAACGCCATCAACGCTTTCAAGGAATTCTACCGCAACGTCGACGCCCTGTTGGTCGACGATATCCAGTTCTTCGCCGGCAAGGAACGGTCCCAGGAGGAATTTTTCCATACCTTCAACACCCTGCTGGAAAACAAGCATCAGGTGGTGCTGACCTGCGACCGCTATCCTAAGGAGATCGAGGGACTGGAGGAGCGCCTCAAATCCCGTTTCGGCTGGGGCCTGCCGGTGGCCATCGAACCCCCCGACCTGGAAACCCGGGTGGCGATCCTGATGAAGAAGGCCCAACAATGGGGGGTGGATCTGCCCGAGGAAGTGGCTTTCTTCATCGGCAAACGCATCCGTTCCAACGTCCGCGAATTGGAGGGGGCGCTGCGCCGGGTCACCGCCCGGGCCCAGTTCACCGGCGAACCCATCACCCTGCCGTTCGCCAAGGAGGCGTTGCGCGACCTGATCGCGGTCCAGGACAAGCTGATCAACGTGGAAAACATCCAGAAGACGGTGGCGGAATACTACAAGATCCGCGTCGCCGACCTGCTGTCCAACAAAAGGACCCGCTCCATCACCCGACCGCGCCAGATCGCCATGGCCCTGGCCAAGGAATTGACCAACCACAGTCTGCCGGAAATCGGTGAGTTTTTCGGCGGCCGCGATCACACGACGGTGCTGCACGCCTGCCGCAAGGTCGAGGAGCTCAAGGAAACCGACAGCAAGCTGGCGGAAGACTACGCCACCTTGTTGCACTTGTTGACCAACTGAGAGCGGAATTCATGCAATTTTCCATCACCCGCGAACCCTTGCTCGAGGCCCTGCAAAAGGTGGCCGGCGTCATCGAACGCCGTTCCACCCTGCCGATTCTCGCCAACGTGCTCCTGCGCGTCCGGGACGGCGAACTGACCCTGATCGGCACCGATCTGGAAGTGGAACTGATCACTTCCGTGCCGGTGGACGGTGAGAACGGGGAAACCACGGTACCGGCCCGGAAACTGCTGGACATCTGCCGCCTGCTGCCCAACGGGACGACGATCCAGTGCCAGCTCAAGGAAGAAAAGACGCTGGCGCTGCGCGCCGGTCGCAGCCGCTTCGCCCTGGCCGCCCTGGGCACGGAGAACTTCCCCGAATTCCGCCTCCAGGGCGAGACGACCGTCACCCGGATCGACGGGAGCACCCTGCACCGCCTCCTGGCCAAGACCATGTACGCCATGGCGCTGCAGGACGTCCGCTACTACCTCAACGGCCTGCTGCTGGAACTGGACCAGAATCACGTGCGCGCCGTGGCCTCGGACGGTCACCGCCTGGCCTGGTGCGAGGCGGAGCTGGGCGAAGCGGTCGCCGGACTGCAGCAGCCGATCCTCCCCCGCAAGGGGGTACAGGAATTGTTCCGCCTGCTCGAGGACGGCCAAACGATCACCCTGCACCTGACCGCCAACGCCATCCGGATCGAGCTGCCGGACAGCGTCTTCTCCGCCAAGCTCATCGACGGCCGCTATCCCGACTATCGGCGGGTCTTTCCCCAGGAGATCAACCGGGTGCTGACCTGCGACCGTCAGGCCCTGAAGGAGGCCATCTCCCGGGTGTCCATCCTATCCAACGAACAGTACCGCGGCATCCGCCTCGACGTCTCCGACAACCTGCTGCGGCTGTCGGCCCACAATCCCGAGCAGGAGGAAGCCGAGGAGGAACTGGAAGTGTGGTATCAGGGCGAACCGTTCACCGTCGGCTTCAACGCCGCCTACCTGACCGACGCCGTCACCCACCTGGATTCGGAGACCATCCGCCTGTCCTTCGCCGATCCTGCCCTGAGCTGCCTGGCCGAGGATCCCGAAGACCCCGCGGTGCGCTTCATCATCATGCCCATGCGGCTCTGAGGCGAAGGCCCCGGTCTCCCGGGGCCTTTCCGCCGTTTCCTCAGTCGGCCTGGCGGCGCAGGAAGGCGGGGATGTCCAGATATTCCAGATCCTCGTCCTGGGCCACCGCGGCATTGCCGGCGGTGCTCACCTTGCGCACCGGCTCCGGCTGGCGCCGGATCACGGCCGGCCGTTCCAGTTCTTCGTAGTCCACCTGACCGTCGGCCTTCTTCTCCACGAGGCGCACCGGCGTGGTTTCGTCCGCGCCACGGCGGCCGCCTTCGAGGCCGGTGGCCACCACCGTCACCCGGATCTCGTCCTGCAGCTCCGGATCGATGACGGTTCCCACCACCACCACGGCGTCCTCCGAAGCGAATTCCTTGACGGTGTTGCCCACCACGTCGAACTCCCCGATGGACAGATCCAGACCGCCGGTGATGTTGACCAGGATGCCACGGGCCCCCTGAAGATTGATGTCTTCCAGCAACGGGCTGGCGATGGCGCTTTCCGCCGCCTGACGGGCGCGGTTCTCGCCGCTCGCCGCCCCGGTCCCCATCATGGCCATGCCCATTTCCGCCATCACGGTCCGCACGTCGGCGAAATCGACGTTGATCAGGCCGGGCCGAGTGATCAGTTCGGCGATCCCCTGCACCGCACCCAAAAGGACGTCGTTGGCGGCCGCGAACGCCTGCAGCAGGGAAACCTGACTGCCCAGCACCGGCAGCAGTTTCTCGTTGGGGATGGTGATCAGGGAATCCACGTAGCGGCTCAACTCCTCGATCCCCTGTTCGGCGATGGCCCGGCGCTTGTTGCCCTCGAAGGGAAACGGTTTGGTCACCACCGCCACGGTCAGCACCCCCAGATCCTTGGCGATCTCGGCGAACACCGGCGCCGCCCCGGTGCCGGTGCCGCCTCCCATGCCGGCGGTGAGAAACACCATGTCGGCCCCCTGGATCAATTCCTGGATCCGATCCCGGTCATCCATGGCCGCCTGCTTGCCGACCTCGGGATTCGCGCCCGCTCCCAGTCCCTTGGTCAATTCCCCGCCGATCTGCAGCACGGTCTTGGCGGCGCACTTGCGCAACGCCTGGGCATCGGTGTTGGCGCAGATGAACTCCACCCCGTCGATGTTGCTGCTGACCATGTGGTCCACCGCATTGCTGCCGCCGCCGCCGATGCCGATCACCTTGATGACCGCGTTTTGCCCATAGTCGTCTACCATTTCAAATGTCATGGTCTTGCTCCTCTACGCTCTCGGTTGTCGAATGTCGAACCTAGAAATTCCCCTGAAACCAACTGCACATCCGTCGCCACAGGGCCCGAAGGCCCGACTCCTCCCCCGCCAATCCGGACACCGCCTGGTGTTCGTGACCGAACA
>Ga0256839_1002878_pt1 | contig 18532 bp, 16 predicted proteins | sample 354166metaG_FD_185968 | JGI IMG/M metagenome (GOLD analysis project Ga0256839, IMG submission 185968) | Hydrothermal vent microbial communities from Mid Atlantic Ridge, Atlantic Ocean - 354-166 | ecosystem: Environmental > Aquatic > Marine > Hydrothermal vents | place: Atlantic Ocean: Mid... | reverse complement strand
CATAGCCTTCTCGGCGGTCTTAGCAGCGGGTATAGATGGTATAAAGAAGAAGATCGACCCTGGAGACCCAATAGACGAAGATGTCTATAAAATGACTATTAAAAGAAGAGGAGAATTAGGAATAAAGACCCTACCTAGGGATCTATGGGAGGCCCTTGATGAACTTGAAGCTGATAATGAATTTCTAAAGGGCTATTTAACCAAGGAACTTTTAGAGCAGTATATAGAGCTTAAGAGGGAGGAGTATATAGAGCTTGTCAAGTATGCATCATCCGCAGAGTATAAAATGTACAGCTCTATATAGGCCTAGATATAGGAAAGATAGAGGTCTAAACAATATCTTTATTTATATAATATTTGTCAAATGATTTACACTATAAAGGCTGGATACTATGGTGAAGCTGATGCCCAATGTATTTGTATTCAACAGTCTAATGACCCAATTCATGCACCCATGGAGAAAGACTGTGGAACAGGGTAAACTAAGGATTGTACTAGATAATTTTAAGAGAAAAGTAGGTGCATTGGATGAATATATAATTGTATGGAAGAAGGATGCTACACATCCATACCTAGTCAGGGATCCAAATGGGGTAGTAATCGGGGAAATTCTATATGACGTTCCTAATGACGTTATACAACTGATAGACGAGTATGAGATGAGTCCAAGAAAAAATTATAGAGTAGAGGAGATAATTAGGCTGGATGACGGATCGACGATAGAGGCATTTGTATATGTATGGAGAGGAGAGGATATACATGAAAAGGATGAGGAGTTCAAGACATTACTTCCTGAAGACGTGATCCCCGAATCCCTTAAACATGAGATAGCCTCTGAGTAGCGATGATAAGGAAGATTATTGAAAACTTTGGACTACCACTTCTCCTACTATTTGCATTAATTGTAGTCGGAGCCCTCACCTTCTCCATAATTGAAGGTAGATCCATAACCGATTCTTTCTACTATATGATTACCGTCTTAACAACTGTTGGATTTGGAGATATAACTCCTTCCACCCTCTTGGGAAAGATACATTTCATAATAGTTATATCTATAGGGCTGGCATTATTCGGGTATTTTATCTCGAGTCTCGCATCAATATTATCAGAGGAGAGGTTGGCCAAGATGTTCCCCGGACTCTACGGATACTTTACAGATGGTGGTAAATTAAAGGATCACGCGATCATAATAGGATGGAATGAATACGCAAAGAACGCCTATGAAGAATTCTCCCTCAACGGCGTTGAAGCTGTAATAGTAGTTGGTGATGAGGAGGAGGCGAAAAGACTTAATAAAGAAGGGATAAAGGCCTATGCAGGCTCACTAGACGACCCCACCACATACGAGAAACTAAAATTTGATGAAGCCAAAGGTGTGATAGTCACCTTCTCCAACCCCACAGAAACCATAGTAACTATCCTTAAAATTAGGAGAATGACCCAGAAACCACCCATAATCTCTTTAATATTCGATAACGAACTTAGGGATATAGTGCATCAGGCAGGGGCTAACAGTGTAATTAATATCGCAGAGGTGGGTGGCCGCCTACTTGCAAACTCATTAATAGAACCTAAAGCCACACATCTAGAGATAGATATGCTGAGTAGAGGAGGACTCGATATTATGGAGTATGAGGTGAAGGCAAACCTACAAGAAAAAAGTATAGAAGAAATAAGAGAGGATATAAGCAGCCACATCCTCGCTGTATCACGGGAAGAACAATATGTGTTAAGACCCTCCTCTAAATTTAAATTGAGAAGAGGAGATAAGCTGATACTAATAGGTACGAGTGAGGAGATGGAGAAGGATACAGAGAGATTAGATAAAAAGAAGTAGTCTCAAATCTTAAATATCTTCTTAGCCCTCCTATCATCAAAAGAGTAGATGTAATATCTATGCCATTTATCCAGATAGATGACTAAACTCGGCTTCACACCGGGTATCTTATAATCTAGAGCTATCCATACACCACCATCCTCTAAAAATTGATTAGCCTTACGCCTCAACCTATCCAACGCCTCCGGAGTTAGATATGTATACACAATATCGTATTTGGTGATGTCTACCTCGAAGAGATCAGCATTATATACCTCTATATTCTTATAATTCCTAGATAGACTCTTAGCAACCCTAACTAGACGTGCATCCTTCTCATATCCATGGAGATAGACATCATCGAACTTACTAGCTATAGCTCTCAATACTCTCCCATCTCCAGATCCCAAATCTACTATCCGAGACCCTGGCTCTGGCACGAAAATATCTAACAATCGTTTCAACCTAGATTCCCTACTTGGATAGTAGGGAATCCTCATACCATCCTATCAATCTTATACTGTAATTTAAATATTTTATCCATTCAAAACTTGATTACTCTAGCCACAATCTCCAGCGGACCTGTCGAATACAAAATTCCTAAAGTCTTATAATAAATAAAGGTCTCTTCAAACAATAATCCTTTATACAAAATCTTTGTTTCAATAACTAGATATACATCATAATCTATGACCTCCAGAACACGTATAGGGATAATCATCAGTGGAGGCTGTTGACGTGAAATGTTTAGATATGGATAGATAACATCTTCTATCTGCTTATATAAACCTATGTAACCTGAGTCTCCAAGAAGAGATATCGTCATAGGCCTATGTTCAATAAAACCTATTCCATATATCTCCAACACTGTATCTAAGGATATAACAATTCTTCCAAACCATCTAGGTAGGGTATACGAAGAAAGAGTATAGAATGGAGGTACGAGAGAGACATCCTTAAATTCAACCATAGAATCTGATTTGTTATACCACCAAGCATTAGAGTAGTAAGTCTCATTAATTGAGAATCTAATGCGATCTATGTATTTAAAACCGAATATAAAAGGTTGGTAGATATAATTATATCCATATAAAGCAATACCAGCATGACCAGTATAAACAGTTTCAAGTATATTCCAATTTTCATAATACGAAACATCTATCCCAGGAATGGCTCTGCCACTCCGCATACTTTCAACATAAATCTCTAAAGTCCAAAATACTTCAATAGGTTTCGTTGTATAGCTAATAGCCTCAGAATAGACAGTCTCATATATACTACCATCGAAACCCGAAAAAGAGGATATAATGAATCCCCCCAACACCGAATATCTAACGTCCAGAGTTATAACATCTGAAGCACTACTTTGAAATATATATATGGACCAATATGATGTTAGAGAGGATTTAGGATATGAATATAACCCTTCAATATCAACAAAGTATTTAGTTTCTGGGAAGAAAGAAATAAGTTGTATGGCTCCAAACCGGTTGGTATATATAGTTACATTCGATATCTCGATATATACTGTCGAATCCATTTGCCAAAAATCTTGGACAAGAAAAACTCCCTCATACAATATTCCATTCATTAGATTTACTTTGAGTGTCACATCTTCATTTATAAAGAATGTATTTAACGGGCTATATGAATAAAACGAGAATGTATCAACAACGATCGTACTATTTGAAACTTCAATAGCACGCCAACTATCGCCGTAGAGGGCATATAAACTATTAAAGGTTACTCTACGCAAATAGATATAGCTATTGAAGAACCCCCCATGTGATACGAAAATTCCACCCCTGAGGGGATTCTCAACATATATATTTTCGCCATACATACTCGAATTTCCACCGTTTAAATAGGCTAGAAGATATATAATTGCGTCATAACCTCCATTGGAAATCACAGTTACATTAGACAAATTAATATCCATCTCACTCCCAAGAAAAAACTGAATATAGCTTGCATACCAACCTAGGATATATGGTGGAACACCACCTGCCTCTATAAAGGTGTTACTTATTTCTACATTATACTTTGATGTTGAACCCGGTTTAGCATATATTAAAACACTTGCATTATTAAGCTTTGCCTCTGAAAGCATGAATTCACCGCCATCAGGTGATGAAACAAAAAAAGCTGCAGGTATAGCAAATAATGGGGATATAATACCATTGATCTTAACGTTATATGCATATACTGAAACGGAGTAACTAGAAGCCGAATCAATACTAAATATTCTTCTAAAACCAGAGCCAGAATATTCGTCTACCAAAAAATTTAGAATTGTAAATGAAATGTTATATGTGTTTACGGGGTCACTCCTAAATAGATATACATATGTGGATAAAATAGTAACATTTACATTATCTATATTTAGAGATGAATTCCTAACTAGAAAAACGGTTGTATATTGATCCACAACAGTAATATTTATATTATACAATTCAACTAATCCATCACTATCAAATATAATTTTATCTACAGCTGGATTTACCAACGTCCATTTAAATCCATTACCATCTATCACAATTGGAAAAGGGACGGTAAAGGATGTAGCCTCAGTAACATCCCCATCAAAAACAATTATATTACACCCATTCAATACTGCTGAAGCCACATCTGGATATAAAGATGGAACAGCACATGACAAAGCAACTACATTACCAGAATTTATTAGAGTAAATATTACAAGTATTGTTACGAGGGACGTATTAACAATAATACGCCTCATTCCACTAAACTTGGGGTATGCAAATAATATATAATATAATATATATTATAATATTATATAATATAAAGCTCATACAAACATGGAATATTAAATATATACCACAAATACGACGGATAACACTACATATTTACTTTCACTAAATAGAGGGTCTCTCAAACAAACACACTCTATAAAACTAATTATAAACCCATATTTAAGGGAAATGAAAAAGCTGAAGACTGGATTATGGTATATAGACGAAATATTTAGAGGAGGATTTAAAGAGGGTTACACATATGAAATCAGCGGTTATCCATGGAGTATAGTTAAGGATCACATCCACTATATAATACCTAACCTAGCTAAACATAGGAGATTGACAATATTATATGGACAATATTTCGAAGGCCTCGACCCATATAGAATAGCTAAATACTGTAGGATATATAACATAGAATATTCCGAGATAAAAAACAGGATAAGACTTGCAAGGGGATTCAAGGGAGAAGACTATATCGATGGAGTTAAAAGACTGGAGAAGATAGATGGAATATTGATATTGGTAGATCCCTATCTACATGCATATATGACGGGGAATAAACAACTCTTTGGAGGAATATCATCCGAGATATATAAGCTCAAGAGACTGGGGAAGACCATAATAATCTTCAATAGACTCTTAGCAAATGAGAAGCCTCTAGGAGGCGAATTCCATAGACATATTGCCGACTACATAGTATCTATGAAGTATCACAGTGGATATCTAAATATAGAACTTATAAAATCTCTGGATACTCCTAATAAGAATATTACTATAGAATATGAGCCTGGATATCCATCACTAAAGAAGAAGATTCAACATACTATACTGGAATGGATAAGGTGACCTTTATGGGGAGGACTATACCAAGTGCATCAGGATTAATAAATGAAGAGATACAGAGGCTTAAAAAGCTGAAGAGGAAGATGGATAGAAGGTACTGGAAGGCGATAGACTGGATAATAAATGAGTTAAGGATGAATAGGCATCTCACTTTCCAATATAATAGTCCAGAGGATATACTGTCCATACCTTATATCATAGTTGTGAAGATACTAACCGAGAAGAAAATAATGGATATGTTGGAATAATTACATCTACATGTAAAATCTAACTTATACATATTAAGAATATTTACATAAATGGGAAATGAACACAAGACCTTCTAGACTATGGGAGATATTCAAAGACTTGATTATGGTTGCACAGGGAAGGAAAGAGGCTACATTAGTCATTAGGAACACCCGGCTAGTCAATGTACATTCCAAAGAGATACTTGATGGGTGGGACATAGCCATATATAAGGACAGGATAGCATATATCGGCGAAGATGCTTCACACACAATTGGAGATTCAACATTTATATACGACGCAGATGGTAGATATGCAGTACCCGGTTTCATAGATCCACATATCCATATTGAGAGCAGTATGACAACCGTTACAGAGTTTTCAAAGATGGTTATTCCCCGTGGAACAACCACTGTATTCATTGATAACCATGAGATTGCCAATGTATTGGGTATAAAGGGGATACAACTTATGATAGAAGAAGCTAGATATACTCCTCTAAGGGTTTTCCTAACTGTTCCTTCATGTGTTCCGGCATCAAGTGGCGAGATTGAGACCTGTGGCGCTGAAATTTCGCCAGAGGATATCAGAGAGGCGTTGAAATGGGAGGAGACGGTTGCACTAGGAGAGATGATGAACTTCCCAGGAGTTTTAAACCTTGATGACAAAGTTGTTAAGGAGATAGAAGTAACTCTCAAGATGGGGAAGATAATTGAGGGGCATGATCCAATGCTCATGGGTAAAGAATTGAATGCATATCTAGCTGCAGGCATCTCATCAACACATGAATCAACTACGAAGGAGGAGGTAATAGAGAGGCTACGTAGAGGAATGTATGTATATTGTAGAGAAGGCTCTGCGTGGCTGGATATAAAGGAGACTATAAAGGCGGTTACGGAGGCTAGGTTAGACCCTAGACATGTTTGCCTAGCTACCGATGATAGGGAAGCAGATTCCATAGTCACCATTGGACATATGGACAACGCGATAAGGAGGGCTATAGAGGAGGGAGTAGATCCCATAACAGCTATTCAGATGGCCACCCTAAACCCAGCTGAACACTATAGGATGGCCGATCAAATAGGCTCCATTGCTCCATCAAGATATGCAGATATAGTTTTGCTTGATAATCTAACAAGAGTTAGAGTCCACTCAGTATTTATAGGTGGGAGGCTGGTCTCAGAAAGTGGAAAGCTCAAAACCGAGATCCCAAGGTTCACATATCCCAAGTGGGCCACAAATACTGTGAAAATAAAGAGGAGATTCGCTCCCGAAGACTTCATAATTCCATTTAATAAAGATAGTGGAAAGGTAAAAGTAAGAGTAATACGGGCAATGGAAGGTAATATATTGACGAGAGAAGTAATTAGAGAGGTAGAAGTAAAAGAGGGAAATCTGATATCCAACCCTAGTAAGATGATTTATAAGGCCGCTGTGATAGAGAGACATACAGGTAAAGGCGGTTATAGCATAGGATTTATAGAGGGATTCGGGTGGAGAAAAGGGGCTATAGCATCCACAGTGGCCCACGACAGCCACAACATTATAGTGGTTGGAACGAATGAAGAGGATATGGCCACCGCTGTAAATCAGATAATCAGTATGAATGGTGGTATAGTGACGGCTGTCGATGGGGAAATATTATCAAAAATCCCATTACCTATTGCAGGTTTGATGTCGGACAAGCCGTATCAAGAGGTAGCCAAAGAGATTATGGATATGTATAGATTGTGGAGAGACCTGGGATGTAACTGGGTCTCACCATTCATGACTCTAAGCATGATCGCCCTAGTAGTCATACCAGAACTAAGACTAAGTGACAAAGGACTATATAATGTTAAAAAAGGTATGTTTGTCGACCTAATAATACCAGAGGATAATTAGCAAAAACCAAAATCCCAATAAATACGAGGAAAGTAACCAGATTCCTAAAATACTATTGATATTAATTACATGTGCTTAATTGACCCTTATTACCAAAAAATTGTCTCAAGATTCAAGCTTGATTCTTGAGTTTAAACACGAATTCTATAAGGTCAGGTACTATATCCCATATGTCATCCTCACTAACTTTTCCGGCCTCTGGGCAGTTCTCGATATCGAGGCCTATATTCCCATCTTTATATATAACTGGATATACCCTACATACAAACGGTCTTGCCTCATATATCTTACATTTCTTAGATGTTTCATCATAGAATACACATTTTCCTCCATAGTTCTTTAGATATGTTCGCCCTTCAACCAACTCAACGAAATATTCAGTATCGAAACCAAGGCTCACAATCCTAGAAATTTCATCTGGGAGTAAGATAACCTTCTGATCAAGACAACATTCTATATTACACTTTGAACAATTGACCTTAATATATGGAGGCATTCCAAATATATGAATATCATAAAAAAAATATCTAAGCCTTATAACTGATTGCAATAGATTAAATGCTACTTAGTTCTAGCTCCATTATTTAAGAGAAAGTTTCTTATCTCCTCTGGCAGTGATGTACTTTTGAATGTATTTTTATCTATACATACAACAGTTATTTCGCATTCTGCTGAGAGATAGTCTCCCCTAGACTCATTATATATTTTGTGCTTATATGTGATACTACTATTCCCCAGTATAATATCTACGATCTCAACTCTAAACCTGTCATATGGGTATATTGGAAAGAAAAAGTTACATTCAGCCCTCACCCTAGGGAAAAGTAAATTGAATTTATGCCTCGCCTCGTTCAAGCCACCATATCTGTTTAACCAGAAATCCTCTTCCGCCCTCTCACAATATCTAAAGAAATTAGAGAAATGGACGATACCGGCCGCGTCGGTTTCATTCCAATAAGCTACTGATCGATAGACATATATCGCCATATAAACCACCAAAAACTACTTATTAATAGAAATAAGTAATTTATGGTATCCAATCACTAAATATTAGAAAAATATGCTATCATTCTCTCATTTAACCAAAGATAAAAAATAAACTTGACTAATAGGATTTACACATTTTAATACAATACATCATAAAAATGGTTTATAAAAAAATAGGGATTATAGTTTGGATTTACCTCTTAGGTATAATGCCATTGTAACAGCCACTGAAAGGGTGGCTGTGATTAGAAGAATGTTAAGGTATGGTTGGGGATTCTGTTCACCAGATTCTGGCTCCAGTATTTGTATATCTGGCTCTAACTTGGGGATATAATGGAATGCTATTATGGTGAATCTTACGTCTTCTGGAATATATTTTCTAACAGTTTTAAAGATAAGGGTTATATCTTCATCACTGAAATAGGGTGCATATATAGCTATAATACCTCCTTCAAATAGACCATTACCTATACTTATCAATCCCTTAGACTTATTCTCCCCGAAAACAGAATGTAGCTCATCCCAAATCTTCCTACTGAACCCATCTTTATAGAGATATTTTTCTATTATATTAACCTCTTGGCTTTTATATGGAACCAGGAATATTGATACATCTACATCCACATTAGCTCTACTTATTATATTTAATAGTTCGGATTTAGTGATATTGGAATCCTTAAAAACCAATACTGAAACAGTTCCATAACCACATCTAACCATTATGTTGTTCTGACTAGTTAAGCCAGACAATAATCTACATGCATTAGTTACTTCCAGCTTGTTATTATCAAAGAAATATACCTCCTTTATAATTCCACTACTATCATTATTATACACATGCACTACATAATTCTCTCCTGGGACTGCCTCCCATTTTACAACATCCTTTGGATCAGAATAATCTTCAACAATAACCTTAATCGAATAAGCACTAGGGGTTAAATAAAGAATTCCCAAGAAAACAACCAAAAAGAACGTAAAAAACCTTACCACCTTCATATCATCACCCCTTGTATACTAATATGGTATAACCATTCATATTTCTAATACCGCTATAAGACATAAATGCACTATAAATATTTCCTCTATAAGGAAATGTACCATGGTGGATTCCGACTAAATAATAAGGCTTAGGATAGTCGGGGGGTCTATTAGAATCCGCCAGTATTCCCACAAATCCACCACTATCGCCCCTTGCACGTACATAATCCGTCAGTATTACATACTCAAAACCATAATAGGATTCAAATTTATATCTTACCACTCCACTAGTATGTCCTGTTGTTCTTCCTACCTTTGTTACTGGATCACCCGGGTTTACCTGATCAAAAAGGAGGTATCCAGCTATGTAATCGTTACCGTATAATCCATCAGGTGTTATAATCTCATTTGATATGATATTTGTTGGTGGATTCCAGCCTAGGGTTGTCTCTACATGAATAAACAGTGAATCCGAAAGGCTCTCCTCTATCGAGACAGAACCAATTAGATTCCCCAAACCCGAAACATTTTGATAAACATTCTCATTTATACTGTAACAATGCTCCGCAGATATAACTCCCCAATGATATAACTGACCTATACCACCAATATTCTCAACCCAATACCCCATAAACCCAATACTACATATATCACCAAGACCTTCGCCGTCGATCTGAATACCAGCTAATAACGGCCTGAAACGCTGATCATAGGGATATAAGGCATAGGCGATATTGAGGACCATTATAAACATGATGATCCCCATAATTAAATTAATATACTTCATAAATAAAATTTCCTCCAATTACCTATATAAATCACTAAAATATTCAACATTATATTAAAAAAAACTTATACTTAAAGAAATAACGTGAGATTCGATTATAAAGAACGAAATATATCTAAATAGTATACAATAATATCTAAATATATCAATACTTAATAACTAATTATTTAAGTATTTAATCTAACAATATCTTCTCAAATCCCTATATAAACACATCCACTCAAATCTGTAGACATCTACTTCATCGCAGTAGACACGACTATTTATCGAAGAAAGTTATAGTCCAGAGAATTTATATCTGAATTATTCCTCCCTCCATACCCCACATATACAACTGAATTAATATTAAGGCTGATGTTCAAATCAATAAATGAAGGAACTATAGTAATTGTGATGACGGTTGTAGATTAATTCGTCCAATCAAGTTATGGATAACGGGAAAATTTATAGAGGAATAAGTAGATCTTCATCTATATTTAACAAGTGCTAAGCAGATAGATAACCAGCTTTTAACTTAAGGGAAAGTTGAAGCAAATCATAAAGTTATTAACTTTTGACATGCAGATGATGTCAAGAGTTTGGGGATGAGAATAGACTACATCCATATAGCTTGTAGATAGGTGGATAACCAAATTATACTATGTATATATTAGCTTTAGTAGAGATTAAAAGAAGAATATTTTCACTAAACTCTAACCCATTATATACACGACCCCTACTTGATTCTAGTGGGATGGAGGGCTGGATATTAAGGGTATACTCTATTAAAAAGAGGGATCTCTACAGGATTGTGATTAAGACTGAAGATAGACTCATATATAGAGATATTGAATACCACCCCAAAATCTACTTCGATGGAGAAAGAGGAGCAGTTAAAGAATTGATAAGAGGCTTGGAGGCCTCTGGCTATTTGATAGACTATGATAATGAGAAGTGGTTCAAGCCTCCATGGTATAGGAGGGAGAAGGAGATATGGTGTATCACGGTACCCGGGCCTATGGAGTATAGAGAGATAGTTAGATGGATTAAGATGGATGGTAGGTTTAGACTCTGGAATACATATCCCACTGATGTTCAGCAGATGATGTATAACCTAGGCCTATCAACATCTACATTGATAGACCCATATAACCTAAATCTTCTAGAGGATCCATGGAGCATCAAATATAGGGTGCCACCATTCAAGAGGGTTAGGATAAGAATCTTGGATTGGTATGGAGACGTTATCCATCCCTTTAAATACCCTCCTAAAGTAATCCAAGTTGAGTATGTAGACCATGGAGTTATAGAGGCATATACAAGTGTCTCTGAGGCTATAGAAGATATCCGTAGATATTCCCCGGACGTCTTCGAATTCTACAATACACCTGCATATCACTGGTTCAGAAAGCTAGATAAACTCTTCAGACTCAAGTCTAGAGTCTATATAGACTATGGCTGGAACGTCCTAGAGCCTAATGAATACCATGGATATATAGAGTTGAGCAGACTCTCCAAAGTAGATATACATGAGGTATCAAGATATAGTATAGGTAAGATATTGACGACTATAGAGGCCTACCATGCATTAGAGCTTAAAAGATTAGTTCCTGACATAAGGACTGATATGGAGGGGTTTAAAACCCTTGATAAACTCTCTAGAGTGGATAGGGGAGGTTATATCCATGTACCAGAACCCGGTCTATACTGGAACGTTGCTCAGTGCGACTTCACAAGTCTATACCCATCTATAATAGTACGTTATAACATTGGAAATGAGACTGTAAACTACTATAGATGTGTGAGATACATAACCACACCCGAATCGAGACATAAGATATGCCTGGATATACCATCTACAGTTGCATATACATTGGATAAACTACTCACCAGGAGGATAACATTGAAAGATCTTGCTAGAGAGACTGGAGACCCAGTTATATATGCTAGGCAGAACGCCTTGAAATGGATATTAGTAACTTGCTTCGGATACCTAGGATATAGAAATGCAAGGTTCGGCAAGATAGAGGCATATGAATGTGTGACATCCTACGCCAGATCCGTGATGTACAAGGCTATCGGGATAGCTAGGGAGATGGGATTCAAGGTTATACATGCATTGGTAGATAGCATATGGATACATAAGCCTGATGCAGGTAAAGACGACTATCTAGAGTATTGCAGGAGAGTCTCGCTTGAGACAGGCTTCAGGATGGAGCTTGACTCCCACTATAGATGGCTGTATATCCCAGAAGCTAGGCAGGGTGGCTCAGCGATAAATAGATATCTAGGGGGACTTGTAGACGGGGGTTATAAGGCGAAGGGAATCTCATTAGTTAGGAGGGATACACCCATCTTCATTAAGGAACTCCAAGACGAGATATTAAACCTGCTTTCTAAAGCAGAGAACCCAAGTGAATTTATGGAGTTTCTAAAGGAAGCATGCTATATTGTGGATATCTATAGAGAGAATCTTATCTCAGGAGAGGTTGAGCCTTATAAGCTGGCTATTACACGTAGAGTAGATAAGGAGGTGGATAGCTACATATCTAGGCAGCCACATGTTAAGGCTGCAACAATGCTGGGGACAAAGATGCCCTATCTAGTAAAGTATATCGTTGCATCAGATGGGTATATACCTGTTGAGAGATGGAACGGCATCCACACCTATGACAGGGATTACTATCTAAAGCTAATTGATAGGGCTGTTATGGAGACCCCTCTCACCATACTAAATAAACGTTAGAACACGATACTATGCTGAATTTAATGGCTCCTCCAACCTAAACTTCTTAATCAACAGCATCAAACCACCGATTGCAACACCATAAAATACAGTAGTTACTCTAAGGGGAAGCTCTATATCCAAATCCAGCATATAACCTCCTACAGCCCTTCCAAATCCAGCTGGTATATTCCAAGCCAAACTAAAGAGTGCACTGCCTACACCCCTCTTATCATGGGGGACAAGCCTCATCGTAAATGCTGAGAATAGAGGGTTGGCTACATTCATCAATATAGTACGGACAACAAAAAGCCCCGCTGTAATAACAAATACATCGGTAAGAGTCATACCAATCAATAATGGAAGGCTAGACATAGCAAGTATAATATAAAGTTTAATAGTTCCTCCAAGTCTATCGGCTAGATTCGGCATCTTATACATTATGAAAGCCATAATTAGATTCTCAACACCGAATATACTACCTAATTCACTACTCCGAACATTGAATTTCAAGGCAAAGTAGTAGTCAATATTATGTATCGAAAGAGCCGCACCAAACCCTATCAAAATATTTAGAAGGACAATCCAATAGACAACACCTAACCCCCTAAATCCTCTAAGCACTTCATGAATCTTCCTTCCCTCCCTAAATCCATACTCCTTAACCTTTAGAGCTAGGGGAGATACTCCAAATCTAAGGAGTCCCAATCCAACAATCGTATAGGAATATAACTGGCCAAGCGGGAGATCCATATAATCACTTATCAATACTGGGAGCCACCCCATAAAACCTCCCAAGGCAATTCCCAATGTATTGGCGGCACCTACATAGCTATACATATAGTGGAGCTTCTCATCCGACACACTTCTAGCCACCAAAGCAGATGATGCCGTGAATGCAAGGCTACTTGAGGCTCCCAAGACTAGATATCCAATAGCTATAAGAAATTTATCTGCTGAAGAAATCATTAGGAAGGCAAAGCCACCGATGAATAACCCAATGAAATAGATCCTCCTAGCCCCTACATAATCACTTAATACACCCGATACGAAAGTAAATAAAACGCTTGACAATACAGTTATAGAACCTAGGATACCATATTCAGTAGCCGAATAACCAAGATCCTTCAAATAGGGGGCTATAACAGCGAACATCAACCCAAATGTAATACCCATTGAGAACGCAATTATAATAAGTACCAATGGATACTCTCCCTTAAAATACTCGTTCATCTCGAATCAAAAAGATATGAAGCAACTAAACAAAGTTATTAATCAAAAATATACACAACATTAACCGCCAACCATATATCGCCGGGAGGATTAACTATAGAATCCTAGGTAGCTGGAACCCTACCGCATCATCAAGTCTAAAGTCTGGATAAACCGTTATAAAACCATTAACGACCTCCTCAAATCCCCACTTATACCCATTCTCCTCTAGCCACTCCTTATTAGTAGAAGACAGATATAGGTCGTATTCCTTATCCTCAACCTTAAACAGTCTATAGTATTCTACAAGCTCCCTACCCTTAGCAGTTCTATAAATCGGGCCTACAACCATGTAGGATGTCTTTGATGATAACCAGATAAGCCCAAAGTTGAAGGCAGAGTATAGATATTTAGGATGGCTGAAGATCTCTAAGAGGCTCTGAAGCTTTGACATGGAGAAAACCTTCATGTCAGCAATTATTTTACCTGCATAGTAGGTATCATTATACATGGCATATCTTGGATTATCCGTTGTATCCCCCACAAGCTTTGCTAGAGGCTCCTTAAAGAGAGTTCCATTATGTATCAGATATATCTGTGAACCGCTAGGAGCCTCTACATACATTGGATGGACTGAGAATATGTTTTTAGCCATGTTGGGGCTTCCCGCCCTCACATGGAGTAGAAATGCAATGTCTCCCTCAGTAGATTCAACCCAACCATTCAAAATATCCAACTTATCCTTATAGAAAGGTGTAATACTCCTATAATGAATTATCCTCTTGTCTTCAATGGTAATGCCAAGAAAGCCCCATCCATCGGAATGACTCTTCTCTTTACCCTTTGTATACTCCTCAAAGATCCAATCATACTCCGAGACTTCAATGAAAGATTTAATTAGAGAATTGTAAAGCTCCCTAAACTTTTCAGCTGAACCCAGGAAAATGGCTATTCTACACATCTCATTCAAAATATATCTGCCAAGGATATTTTAACAAAAATATGAAAACTACTCCTCAAAATATTTCCTGACAATTAAATAATAGACTCCCACAATAGACACCACAACCATGGACATGAGAGCTAGGAAGACCCCTCCAACCTCAGAAAATCCAACGGCTATAGATACATTCAAGAATGTCGCTGCATCGATACCCGAGTTGCCTGTAACCACAAAATATGGAAACCTACTATAGCCATATGAGAATTCCATGGAAAGCATTGCTATGATTGGGACAATGAAATAAAATAGGTTATTTACCCTTAATATCCCCTTCAACTCAATAACTATCATTCCAAGAAGCATAACCATTGATATCCACATAATTAAGAATGTATAGAAAGATGGATTAGTTGGAGACAACATGTTCGAAAACAAGAAGCCAGAGAATTTGGATAGAAGGTCAATAAACCAGATATTACCTATTAAGAAGAGAAGCGTTGCCAGTAAAGCATATAACAGAAAACTTCTACCCAAAGCTCCCCAGTATCCACTCCTCTTTATTATCGGGATACTAACGGCAAATCCCACCATTAATACCGAACCAAGAGTCAAGACATATAATGGTGGGAATAGGGGGTTCATGAGAGCCTCAAAAATATCCCCCTCCAGAGGATTTAGGGTTTTGAGGCCCATTGGGTAATTGATAAATGCAAAGATATATCTGAATCCAAATGGTATCAGGAAGCCTCCCAATATCATAGAAATCCCAAATAAAAAGTTCAGGGAGCCTCCTCTATCTAAGGTATACCAGTAGCCACCTATTGATGGAAGCCTGAGAACAATTCCAATAAGAGCTATTAAAAGGGGGATATATAGTATGTTTGCCGCGACATTCATTAGTGGCGTCCATATTCCAGCTAGGATAACCGTTAAAACCGTTCCTAATGTGCCAGATACAAATTCACCTGAGACCATGACCGTAGCCAATTTCCTGGCTAGGGAGACGTCTCCAAATACATATTTTGCGATAAAACTTGATACACTCGTCCCCAGGTTGATATGGACAAAGATAAGATGAATTAGTAAGGGGATGGCTGTAATCCATATAAAAAATTCTATACCCACCTCGACCGCCTCCATAAAACCAGATAAATGGTTATTACCATAATGCTGAGAGATAGGATCAAACCCCCTATTATAACAGCTATTGTAACCGGGTTTAACTCTACAAGAGAGATGAGCTCCTCTGGATAGAATAAACCATATACCGTCCAGGGTTTTCTACCTAGTTCTCTGACAGCCCATCCCAGAGACGAGACCGTTGTAACAGCCAATGAAAAGAATATAACTAGGTAAGACATGAGCCTCTTTCTCTCAATCCATAGAGAAGGCCTCAACCAAGTATACATAAATATTAGGCTTACCAATCCAGCTAATACTGCCAAGGTAATCTTCAGACTATATAGGCTAAAGACAAGCGGAAGATATTCCAATGCTTTATAGAGATCTCTTAAAGCTATCTCCCTAAAATCTATTGACGAATTCAAGTGGGATGAACTATTCTTAGTAACCTCGATAAAATAGTCAAACCCAGGAAATACATAGTTGGGGTCGCCAAATGTAGTCAAACCCACTATAGGGTCAGGGCCAGATTCCTTCAAGCCAGCCATCATAGCGAACTTCGTAGGCTGATACTTAATTACCTGAACTCCCATGTCGTGTCCAAATACACCCTGGACAATCATAAGGACAGCGAGGAAGAGGAGAAGATCTTGAAGAGGCTGGAGAATCTTCTTTTCACCCCTAAGATATCTAACCGTCATCAACAAAGCATACCATGAACCGCCAGTTATGATTGTAGCTACCAACTGATGTCCAACACTGACCCAAGCATAGACACTTTCAAATGCTGCCCATGGATACTCAAGAAGGGGGCCATATTCACTTACTAACCTATTAAATACCTCACCCGATAGAATCTCTGTTAACGGCCTACCCTCTGAAATAAGGATTTCCTTTATCTTTAAAAGTAGGGCTTCATTGGTATAATCGGGTCCATAAGTAGGGGCCCAGGGATATATTAGCTTGACTAACTCACCCGTACCCCATGGGACATTCATCCATGAATTTACAAGCATTATCAACGCACCAGATAAATTACTTCCAAAAGCAATTGCTGAGATAAGGGCGATATGAACCAACCTATTCTTAAATCTATTCCAACCATAAATGAGAAGGGCTATTAAACCCGCTTCAATCATGAAAGCAAGAAGCTCAATATAGAAGGGGAATAATCCATATGTTCCTATTATCATTAGAAAGCCGCTCCACACTTGAACAAGTCCAAACTCAACGATAGTGCCAGATACAGCCCCAAATGCGAATGCAATAATGGAAAATTTCATTATTATATAAGCCAGTTCATGGTAACTATCATCTTTCCTCAAGATAGATAGAACCTCAAATAATAGTGCTATGGAGGACCCAGCTATTACTAACGCTATACTAATAGCATGTAAATATATCCCAATGGCGGAAAGGCCCAACGCATTTTCAATTATATTATTCATATTTCAAGTTCACCAGTCTATACATAACACTGTTATATACGAATTCATAATATAACAATGCCGGAATATTTGTCAAGAAATAAACATATATAAAGAATATATAGTAGACCTAAAAAGGAAGAAAGCCGTAAGGATTAGCCCCTATTTATATAAATAGCAATGTAGTATCTTGGCCAGAATTACTATACAATTTTAAATTAAAATAAAAACATATTCGCTCTATTCAACCAAACTATATTTTACAATTCACAGAATTATATGTATCTAGGAGCATCAAAATTTCCCTACCTAAGGTGTATGAGATGGAATATATATGGAGACCAGATAAAAACCTCGTGCAAGAAAGTAACGTGTATAAGATAATTAATGAACTAGGACTAAATACATACGAGGAATTCCTTAGAAAGACCATTGAAGAACATGAGTGGTTCTGGGGATGGATACCAGATATAGTTAAGATCAAATGGTTCAAAAAATTCGAGAAAGTTGTGGATTATTCACAAGGTGTTGAATGGGCAAAATGGTATATAGGTGGAGTATTAAACGCCTCATACAATGTACTTGATAAAAATATCGAGAAGGGATTGGGTGATAGAATCGCCTTCAAATGGTTTGGAGAAGACGGTACAACAGTTGAATATACCTATAAGAAGCTATACGATGAAGTAAATAGATTTGCCTCAGCCCTCAAAAAGATTGGTGTAAAGAAGGGAGATACAATCTCAATGTACATGCCTATGCTCCCAGAAACTATTGTGGTATTACTTGCAGCGGTGAGAATTGGGGCTATACCCTCCCCAATATTCTCTGGTTTTGGA
>Ga0256839_1002877_pt1 | contig 18532 bp, 20 predicted proteins | sample 354166metaG_FD_185968 | JGI IMG/M metagenome (GOLD analysis project Ga0256839, IMG submission 185968) | Hydrothermal vent microbial communities from Mid Atlantic Ridge, Atlantic Ocean - 354-166 | ecosystem: Environmental > Aquatic > Marine > Hydrothermal vents | place: Atlantic Ocean: Mid... | reverse complement strand
CTTATGGCTTTACCAAGTACATCAGCAGTTTACCTTAAAGCAATGATTGAACATGCCATTGCCGATGAAAAAATCACACCAGAAGAAAGAGAACAAATCATGATGCTTGCGGACGCAGATGGCATTATTGATCCTGAAGAAAAGGCATTACTGGCTCAATTGCAAGACATGATCCAAAGTGGTGCTATCAGGTTGGTTTAGCATTAGGGGTAAGTGGATTCTAGCATTGACTTAAATTCATGCTTTCTAAATTGGGCGTGCGCTTTATGCTTCGCCCATGACCTCTTCCACAGATTCGGATAACCATATGACATCACTGGATGACTTGCGTACGGCAATTGATGCTGTTGATGATAAAATTTTAGATTTGATTCATCAGCGCGCGAATTTGGCATCATTGGTTGGAGAGTTTAAGAAAAGCCAAGATGGTGTTATGCCTTTTTATGTGCCAAGCCGGGAAGCAAAAATTATTCGCAGGCTGCTGCGAGAAAACAGTCAAACATCGGATAAGGCGCATAGTAGTCGTATTCCTGATGAAGCCATCCATGGTATTTTCCGTGAAATTATTGGCGCTTGCCTTGCTTTAGAGCACCCCATGACCATTGCTTACTTGGGTCCTGAAGGCACCTTTACCCACACAGCAGCGACCCGCCAATTTGGCTCATCTGTGAATTATATGGCATGTGCCAGCTTGGAACTGGTATTTGATGCGGTAGAATCAGGCAGGGCAACTTATGGCTTGGTTCCTGTTGAAAATGCGTTTGCAGGTGCCGTGACCCACACCTTGGATCTGTTCGCAGATTTTGAAAAAGATATTCATATCTGCGCGGAAGTGCAGTTGTCTATTCATCATCATTTGTTTAGTCACGCTGAAAGTTTAGAAGATATTAAGTTGGTGATTTCACACCCACAGCCTTTGGCACAATGTCATCATTGGTTGCAAGAGCATTTGCCACAAGCGACATTGATGGAGTCTTCATCCACAGTGCATGCAGCAGCCATGATTGAGGATGCACGAAAAGACAGTGATGCAAGTTTAGATTGGCAACATGCAGCCGCCATTGGTCCATACGCTATTGTGGATTATACAGAACTTCCGTTATTGCAAAGAAATATTGAAGACCATCACGATAATGTGACCCGCTTTTTTGTGATTGGTCAGCATGACTCTCCGCCATCGGGTGAAGATAAAACAGCCTTGGTCATTTCGACCAAAGATGAACCAGGTGCCTTGTATCGTCTGATTCGCTCGTTTGCCGAACGCAATATTGATTTAACCCGTATTGAATCCCGTCCGTCACGCAAAAAAGCATGGGAATATGTCTTTTTTATTGATGCTTTGGGGCACAGGGATGATGCCAGTATGGCAGAAGCGATTGCTGAAATTCAAGCGCAAGATGGAGTCATGGTTAAAGTTTTGGGCTCTTGCCCTGTTTCACGGAAGCTTTAATGGCAACGGATTGGTTAAAGCAGGCTGTTGCGCAGTCTGAAAAACTGCACCCCTATGTACCAGGAAAACCCATTGCACAGATGTTGCGCGAGTTAGGTTTAAGTGAGGCGGACATTGCCAAGCAACTTGCCTCCACGGTTAAGCTTGCTTCCAATGAGAACCCTTATGGTATGCCGCCTAAAGCTTTAACGGCGATTGTGGATGCAGCCAATGAAGCACACCGTTACCCTGACGGTGACTGTTTTGAGCTCAAACAAGCACTTGCGAAAAAGCATGGCATCAAACCTGAGCAACTGTTGATTGGTAATGGTAGCAATGAAGTATTGGAGCTTATCATTCGCTCGTTTGCAGGCGCAGGTGATGAAGTGATTTACAGCCAACGAGGGTTTATTGTTTATGCGCTGGCAACCACTGCTGCAGGTGCAAAGGGTGTTGCTGTACCAGAACATGATGGTTTGACGCATGATTTGGATGCCATGCTGGATGCAGTGAATAAAAACACCAAAGTGATTTGCATTGCCAACCCGAACAATCCCACAGGCACTTTATTATCAACGCAAGCCTTGCAAGCTTTTCTCGACCAGTTGCCCGGACATATCGTGGTGATTCTTGATGAAGCTTATGTGGAATATGTTGAAGATATATTGGAAGACAGCATTCAAGCACTTCAACATGATGGGTTGATCGTATGCCGTACTTTTTCCAAAGCTTATGGTCTAGCAGGTTTAAGAGTTGGTTATGCGGTGGCGAACAAGGATGTGTTGGCAGTGGTGAATCGTTTTAGAGAACCATTTAATGTCAATAGTATCGCGCAAGCCGCGGCATTGGCAGCACTGGATGATGAAGCTTGGGTGATGGATAAGGTTGCGCAATGCAAAGCAGAGCGGGCTAGGCTTGAGCGAGCTTTATCCGATATAAACTGTTTGGCTGCGCCAAGCTTTGGTAATTTTGTGTTGTTCCAACATGAAAACAGTGCCGAAATCGTCAAAAAACTTGAGCAAGAAGGTGTGATTGTACGCCCGCTTGCACCGTATGGTATGCCTGATGTGTTGCGTGTCTCTGTGGGCACAGTAGCAGAAAATGATGCTTTTTTAATGGCTTTAAGTAAGGTGTTGCCATGATTCAAACACTTGCAATCATTGGCGTTGGCTTAATTGGTGGTTCGCTTGCATTGGCACTGAAAGAAAAGGCTGCTGTGTCTACGGTGATTGGCGCAGGGCGTAGTGAAGATAATTTGAAGCTTGCACAATCGTTGGGGATTGTCGATAGCTGGGCAACCTCGCTTGCTGATGCGGTTCAAGATGCGGATGTGGTTGTATTGGCAGTGCCTATGGGTGCATATGAGTCCGTGTTGCAGACTATAGCGTCTGCGTTGAAAGAAGGTGCGATTGTGACCGATGCAGGAAGCACCAAGCAACACGCACTTGTAGCGGCAAGCCAATATTTGCCTGAGCATGTCCATTTTGTGGCAGCGCACCCCTTGGCAGGTACTGAAAAATCAGGTGCGGATGCTGCATTCTCAACATTATACCAAGACCATTTATGTATTATAACGCCAGATAATACGACAGATGCCCAAGCATTGGCTGTGGTTGAGCGCATGTGGCAAGATGCTGGGGCAAAGGTGGCTCACATGCCTGCTGCTGAACATGATAAATTGCTAGGGGCAGTCAGCCATTTGCCACATTTGGCAGCCTTTGCTTTGGTGAATGCCGTGAACAAACAAAAAACAGATGATTTTGACCCTATGGCGTATGCCGCAGGTGGGTTTAAGGATTTTACACGCATTGCATCATCCTCGCCTGAAATGTGGCGAGATATTGTTCTGGCAAACCACCATGTCCTAGAAAATCAAATTGATATTTTGATGGATGAGTTGCAAACCATTAGGATTGCCCTTCAAGCGGGTGATAAAGATAGATTAACGGCATTGTTTTCTTCGGCAAAAGATGCCAGAGATGCTTGGCTTGCAGAGCATAAAAAGGATAACACATGAATATTGGCGGCACACTTATCGCAGGGCCTGCACAAGGCGCACTCCAAGGTAACATCACGGTTCCGGGTGATAAATCCATGTCGCATCGCGCCATCATGTTGGGCGCATTGGCTGATGGCACTACAAAAGTTGAAGGTTTCTTGCCTGGTGATGATAACTTTGCCACGGCTGCCATGTTTGAAGCTATGGGTGCGAAAGTGACATGGTTAAACGATAAGAAAACGGCTTTAGAAGTTCATGGTGTTGGTTTGTATGGCTTAAAAGAGCCGACCAATGTGTTGGATGCAGGTAATTCAGGTACAGCAGCACGACTGATGACAGGTATTTTGGCAGGGCAAGATTTTCACAGTGTGATGGTGGGGGATGCCTCTTTGCATGCTCGCCCTATGGCACGAGTGGCAGAGCCTGTGCGAGCGATGGGCGCAAAAGTGGATGGGCGAGAGGGCGGCAATAAAATGCCGCTGTCGATTCGTGGCGGAAAGCTTAAAGGTATAGACTTTCACTCCCCTGTTGCATCGGCACAAGTGAAGTCATGCGTGTTGCTGGCAGGTTTGTTTGCTGATGGCGAAACAACGGTAACAGAGCCCAAAGCCACAAGAGACCATACTGAGCGCATGTTGCCTTTGTTTGGGCAAGCTGTGGAGCGCGTGGATGCGCTAACATGTCGCTTAACACCTGTGGGCAAGCTTGTTGCGCCCAAAGATGTGGTGCAGATTCCAGCAGATCCATCATCAGCCGCTTTTTTTGCTGTGGCTGCATCGACTGTTGAAGGTTCCAATGTAGTGTTGAATAGTATTGGCATTAACCCAAGGCGAGATGGCTGGCGCAGGGTGATGGCGGATATGCAGGCGGATTTAACACTGGAAGCTGAAAATACTGTGGGTGCAGAGCCAGTGGCTGATATTCGGGTAAAAGCGGCGAGCTTGCAGGGGATGAAAGTGAATCCACAAGATATTCCTGATGCGATTGATGAGTTTCCCGTGTTGTTTGTAGCTGCGGCTTTATCGGATGGCACATTTATCTTGAATGAAGCTGAAGAGTTGCGAGTCAAAGAATCGGATAGAATTGCAACCATGGTTGCAGCCTTGCAAGCTTGTGGTGCAGATATTGAAGAAAAAGAAGATGGTGCTGTTATTCATGGTAAACCAAGCCTTCAAGGTGGGGTGACTGTAGATGCACATGGCGACCATAGAATTGCTATGGCTATGGCAGTGGCAGCGCAGAAAATGGACAAAGACATTCGCATTGAAAATGCAGCGGCGATTGCCACATCATTTCCAAGTTTTGTCGATTTGGCACAAAGCATAGGCATGAATGTGCGTTGGGAAGAAGCATGAGTAGGTGGCAAGTGATAGACGGTTTGCAAATCGCCATTGATGGTCCTTCAGGGTCTGGCAAAGGTACGATTGCTGCATTGGTTGGCGCTGAATTGGCTTTGCCTGTGTTGGATACTGGGCTTTTGTATCGTTATATCGGCTGGCGTGCAGCAGAGCAAGGTGTTTCTCTGGATGATGAAAATGCAGTGTTGTCTATGCTTGATCGCGCAATAGCCTCCATGCTTTGGAAGCCTCAAGGTATTTTCTTAAAAGAGGCAGATGTTGAAAAGGATTGCACTTCGCAACTTCGTGATGAGAATGCTGGCGCTCGTGCATCTCAGGTGGCTGCTATGCCGCAAGTTCGTGCAGCACTGTTGGGTGTGCAGCGGGATATTGCCAAGATGGGTTGCATTATGGATGGACGAGATATTGGCACAGTTGTTTTGCCTGATGCGCAAGCCAAGTTTTTCTTAACGGCATCGCAGCGGGAAAGAGCGCGAAGGCGTTGGAGCCAGCTTAAAGCCAAAGGTGAAGACGCAGACTTGGAGCGCATTGCCGCAGAGTTGAAAGCACGCGATGCAAGAGATAAGGATAGGGATTGCGCGCCGCTTGAAAAGGCTGTGGATGTGATTCACATTGATTCAACAACCATGCGCATGGATGATGTTGTTGATCGAATACTAAATATTTTAGAGCGAAGAAAGTTAATCAAGAAGCTGTAACAGCTTCTTAAAATTAAAATGAGTGAGTTAACCATGAATACGGAAATGAAACCTGATGATACTATTGAGCAAGGCGTTCAATCGATGGATGCAGGTGCTGAAGATAGCGTAGCACCTGAAGCAAGCGAAGAAGAGTCGTTTGCGGCGCTCTTGGAAGCTTCGTTTAAGGAGCAGCCTAAATTATCACGCGGTGAATATATTACTGGCATTGTAGTTGCTGTTGATCCGAATGTTGTCACTGTGGACCTTAAAGGTGGCAGTGAAGGTATGATTCCAGTTGAAGAGTTTGGCGCTATTGGTGAGCTTGTTCCTGCGGTTGGTGATGAGGTTTCTGCGTTGTTTATGGGTAAAGGTCGCCAAGGTATTGAATTATCGGTATTGCAGGCCAAGCGTCGTGAAGTGATGGAAAAAGCGCTGGCATCCAAGGAAACAGGTGAGCTTGTTTCTGGAGTAGTAAGCAAAGAGGTAAGGGGTGGATTTCGCGTGGACTTGGGTGGATTTGAAGCGTTTTTGCCTCGTTCCGAAGCAGGTGTTGGCTTTGTTCATGCAAGTGAGCTACTGAATCAGACATTTGATTTTACTGTTATTGAGGTGCAGCAACGCCCTGACAATATTGTTGTGTCGCGCAAGCAGCCTTTGTTAGCCAGAGAGGCTGAACTGAAAGAAGCATTTTTTTCCAAGCATGAAGTTGGTAGTAAGGTGGAGGGTGTTGTCAAACGCTTGACCAACTTTGGTGCGTTTATTGATGTGGGTGGCATTGATGCACTTTTGCATGTTTCAGATATTGCATGGAAGCACATTGATAATCCTGCGGAAATGTTAAGTGTTGGCCAAGAAGTTGTGGCTGAAATCATCAAGTTGGATGCGGAGTCTGGAAAAGTTTCTGTTTCCATGAAAAAATTGATTGAGGATCCGTGGAATCATGTTGCTCAAACTTATGAGCCAGGCATGAGAGTGACGGGTACTGTACGCAAGCTTATTAAAGCAGGTGCTATTGTTGAGCTTGAACCTGGCGTGGATGGGCTGATTCATCGTTCGGAAATGAGTTGGACACGCAAAGACATTGAGCCATCCAAAGTCTTGGCAGAAGGTGATGTGGTTGATGTTGCTGTCATTGATTTGGATACAGAACAACGGCGTTTGCGTTTGAGCTTGAAAGAAGTGCGAGAAAATCCTTGGCAAACATGGATGGCGGATCACCCTGTGGGCTCGAAAGTGACAGGAAAAATTAAAAATATTGCTGATTTTGGTTTTTTTGTTGGCTTGACAAATGAACTGGATGGTTTGGTGCATATTGGCAATATATCTTGGAATAAGCCAGGTGATGAAGCGATTCAAGACTACCAGAAAGGGCAGGAAGTAGAGTGTGCCGTGGTGGGTGTTGATGTTGAACGGGGGCGTATTGCACTGGGTATTAAGCAGCTTACAGCAAACCCTTTTGAAACTTTTATTCAAGGTTCAAAAAAAGGTGCGGCGGTAAATGGAAAGGTGGTTGAAGTATTGCCTAACGCGTACCGTGTTGAAGTTGCTGATGGTATTGTAGCTTATTTGGCGCAGCGTGAAGTCCCTCGTGATCAAGGTGCTTTGGTTGTTGGTGATGAAGTTGAAGCTAAAATCATCAATATTGACCGCAAACGGGAACGCGTTGAGTTGTCTATTCGTCAACTGTTGCGTGATGAGGAGCGCAACTCGATTCGTGATTATGCTAAAAAGAATGAGGCGGAAGAAACACCATCTGCATTAGCTTTGGAGTTGCAACGCAAGCTTTTAGGCAAGCAGTCAATGAAGTAAACTTGTCTTTATGGCGGGTTTTGGCTAAGTTGTTAGACATGGTTGAACAAGGAAGAGGTAGAGGATATGACAAAATCTGAACTAATTGATGCAGTTGTTGCTGCAAATGGTGATATCACAAGACGGGAAGCTGAGGTGGTGGTAAGTACTGTTTTTTCTGCAATTTCTGAAGAGTTAGCAAATGGCGGGCGTGTTGAGTTGCGAGGCTTTGGTAGCTTTAGTGTGAAGAAGCGTGATTCACGCACAGGGCGTAACCCCAAAACAGGTGAATCTGTATTTGTGCCTGCCAAGGTTGTGCCCTATTTCAAGCCAGGTAAAGAGCTGCGAGAGCGCGTTGATCAATAGGATAAGCTTTTAGATGAATTGGCTTAGCTTAACGGTAAGCATTGTTTTGGCAGTGTTTGCCACGACATTTGCGCTGGCCAATACCATGCCTGTGCATTTGTCTTTTTTAGGTTTTCATACCGATGATGCTCCTCTGTTTGTTCCTATTTTTACCGCTTTTTTCTTTGGCTTTGCAGGCGGTGTATTGGCGTTGAGTTTTTCAAGGCGAAAACATAAAAAAGAAATCAAATATCTTAGAAAAGAAAATGCGAGGCTGCAGAAGGAAGTTGAAAACCTGAGAACCATTCCATTACAAGATGACTTATGAGCAGCTTTATTATTACACTGATGTTTGTGGCAGCTTTGATTGCTGTGATATTGATTTGGAAGAATCGAGAAGACTTTTCTGAACCAGAAGCTGAGGAAGTAGTAGAGGATGTACGCGTAAGCCCTTTACTCCGTGGCATCAATTATCTTTTATCGGATAAGCCAGATCGGGCACTACAAGAAATGGTACAAGTGGCAAAAATTCGCTCGGAGTCGGCTGAAGTATACATGGCACTGGGTGAAATGTTTCGCGCTCAAGGTGAATATGGGCGAGCGGTTCGGATACATCAAAATATTTTGGCGCGCCCTGATGTCCCCACAGAACTGCATTTTCAAGCGTATGTATCTTTAGGGCGAGACTTTCAGGCTGGAGGGCTGCTGGACAGGGCACTGAAACACTATGCCAAAGCCTTGGCGATGCAGCCTGATCATTTGCCTTCTTTGTACGCATGTTTGCGTATTCGGGAGCAAAGCCAGGAATGGGATGAAGCGGAATGGTTGGTAAGTCGTTTGGAGCAAGTTGAGCATCAATCTTATCATGAACACAGAGCTTACCTTAAATCAGAAATGGCAGAAATGGCTTTGGAAAAAGGGGATGTTCCGCTTTCAGAAAGCTTGGCTATTGAAGCTATCAAACTTTCACCTTCATGCACACATGCACACTTGCTACGCTTGCGTCAACTGATTGTCGCAACTGAGTATGAACAAGCTTTAGCACAGGCTGAGTTGTTTCTAAATCAAACCAAACCTGAACATCATATGTTGTTGCCTGAAGCCTTGATGCTGGACCATCAATTTTATCGCGCTTATGGTGAAAAGTTTTTGTTGGATATGTGGCACAAGCACCATGATGTTGAAGTTGGTGTGCGTTGGGTAGAACAAGTGAGCGCATTAGATGGTGTGCAAGCCGCTAAAGCCTTAAAAGATAAGCTAGTGTTAAAAGGTTTAAGCTTACGGCATGAATTGCGTCTTACGGCTTTGGATGACATAGATAGTAATTTGGTGCAGCAAGCCAAATGTTGGCGTTTAAGCATGAAAATGTTTGCTTGCAAACAATGTGGAGTTCAGGTGCATGATATGCGTTGGCAATGCCCAAAATGTAATACATGGGGGAGCATGGAGCCTTTGCAGGGATTGCATATTTTTGGAGAAGAACAACATGTCACATGATACGATGAAAGATAGAATCATGGTAGCTTTGGATGTGAATAGTCAAGCTGAAGCGTTAGCGATGCGTGATACTTTGGCTGACTCAGTGGGTTGGCTCAAAGTGGGTTTGCGTTTGTTTGTGGCTGAAGGTCCGAGCTTAATTTCCAAACTGAGTAAAACACATAATATCTTTTTAGATCTTAAATTTCATGATATTCCTAACACCGTTGCCCAAGCCATAGAAAGCGCGGGTGCTTTGGGTGTGCAGATGGTGAATGTACATGCAGGCGGTGGCAAACCCATGCTTGAAGCGGCAAGCAAAGTCGCCAAAGCTTTTCCGAACATGAAGCTGATTGCAGTGACTGTGCTTACCAGTGATACCATGCCTAAAGAGCAAGCTTTGCAGCTTGCCTTAGCGCGAGCAAAGTTAGCCAAAGATGCAGGGCTTGATGGCGTGGTGTGTAGTGTGCATGAGGCGGCACACATTAAAGAAGTTTGTGGATCTGACTTTATCACAGTCACGCCGGGGATTCGCTGGGGCAATCAAAATACACAAGACCAACAACGCATTGCAGATCCTAAAACGGCAGTTGAACATGGTTCGGATTATTTGGTGATTGGTCGCCCTATTTTGCAGGCAGATAGCCCCAAACAAGCAGCAGAAGAAGCGGCAAACATGATGAGCCAGGCTAAAATCTGATGACAGTTGGCGTGTTGTTGCTTGCTGCGGGTAGTGGGCGTCGCTTTGGTAGCGCTATTCCCAAGCAGTATTTAGAAGTTGCAGGGAAGCCGTTGATTGTACACACATTAGAAAGTTTGAATCAATCCACACGAATCGCTGTGGTACAACCTGTGATTGGTGGGCAAGATTTGTGGTATGCTGATGCTGTTGCAGGATATACATGGCGTTTTCAGCTTTTGCAGCCTGTTGTGGGTGGTGCTGAGCGTTCTATATCTATGCAAAAGGGGCTTGCAGCCCTTCCTGATGATATTGATATGGTGGCTGTGCATGATGCAGCACGCGCACTACCCTCCAAAGCCTTGCTGGATGATGTGTTTGATGTTGCCAAGCAACATGGCGCAGCCGTACCAGGTGTAGCTGTGCACGACACGATTAAGCGGGTTAATGCGGATGGCAAAGTGTTGGAAACACCCGATAGAAAAAGTTTGATGGCGGTGCAAACACCGCAGGTGGCAAGGCGGGATTGGTTTGAGCAAGCGTTAATCCAAGAAAAAGACAATCTACATTTGCATACAGATGACGCATCTGTGCTGGAAGCAGCAGGTTTTGATGTGTATATCAGCCAAGGTGATGTGAATAACCGCAAAGTTACTACCCCAGCGGATATGCTGTGGCTAGAGGAGCAATTGCGATGAGTATTCGAGTGGGTCAGGGTTTTGATGTCCATGCTTTCGCGGAAAATCGAAAATTGATGCTTGGCGGCGTAGAAGTTCCCTATCACTTGGGTCTTGCAGGGCATTCCGATGCCGATGTGTTGATTCATGCTATTTGCGATGCATTGCTTGGTGCTGCGTGTTTGGGTGATATTGGGCATCATTTTCCAGATACCGACCCCACATTGGAAGGCGTAGATAGCACCATCTTATTGGCTAAAGTGAATAAAAGTATTCATGAGCTTGGGTATAGTATTGGTAATATTGATGCCACAGTGATTGCCCAAAAGCCTAAATTGGCAAGTTATATTGAACCTATGCGCGTTCGCCTTGCTGATGTGTTGGGTATTGATGTTACAGCAATCAACATCAAAGCCACCACCACGGAAAAGCTTGGTTTTACTGGGCGTGGCGAGGGCATTGCCGCCCAAGCTATGGTGCTACTGCAAACTACTGTCTAAGTTTAAGTGCTTGAAACACCTCATCAGCATGAAATGATGAGCGCACCAGTGGTCCAGATGCCACCATACCAAAGCCTTTGTTTTCGGCAATATATTTGAAATCATCAAATTCTTCAGGTGTCCAATATTTCATCACAGGGTGGTGGGCTTCACTGGGGCGCAGGTATTGCCCTAGGGTTAAGATATCGATGTTTGCTTCGCGCATATCATCCAACACTTGCAGCACTTCATCCCGTTCTTCACCAAGCCCAAGCATGATACCCGACTTGGTGACCACAGTTGGGTCAATCTCTTTAGCGCGTTGCAGTAGTCGCAAAGAAGTGAAGTAGCGTGCGCCAGGTCGAATCGAGCGATACAGACGCGGCACGGTTTCCAAGTTGTGGTTAAAAATATCAGGTTTGGCTTCCATAATTGTGTCTAGGCATGAATCAGGTTTGCGCTGGAAATCAGGGGTTAGAATTTCAATGGTGACTTCGGGTTGCCTTGCTCTGAGTTCCTTGATGACAGTCGCATAATGCCCAGCACCGCCATCTTTGAGGTCATCTCTATCCACGGATGTAATCACCACATGTTTCAAGCCGATTTCAGCCACCGCTTTGGCAAGGTTTACCGCCTCATTGGGGTCAACTTCATCGGGTTTGCCTGTGGCAACATCACAAAATGCGCAGGTGCGGGTGCAGACTTTGCCCAAAATCATAAATGTGGCAGATCCTTGCTTCCAGCAATCACCAATATTGGGGCATGATGCTTCTTCGCACACCGTGTTCAATTTCAAATCACGCATCATGTTCGTGATGTTTTGATACTCTTTGCTCATGGGTGCGCGCACTTTTAACCATTTGGGTTTACCAACCATAGGTTGTGCTTGTTGGGTGGTTGAACCTACAACTTGAATGGGGATAACTTTTCTACTCATGCTTGTGTTGCTTCCTTTTGATTTTCTTCTGGGTCGATGTCTGGGCCTAATAATATGGCAATCCATTGGGTTTTGGGGTTGGCCTCGCAGGCAAGCTTCACAATCATGGTCAGCGGCACGGATAACAACATGCCCACAGGTCCTAAAATCCAGCCCCAAACCACCAAGGACAAAAAGACAACCAATGTTGATAGACCAACGCCTTTACCCATATATCGCGGCTCAATGATATTGCCCATCACCACATTGACAATGATATAACCCAAAGCGGTATATGCGGCAACATCTAAGCCGAGCTGCACGGTGGCAAGCATCACCGCAGGGATGGCGGCAATCATTGAACCAATGTTGGGTACGAAGTTGAACAAAAATGCCATCAAACCCCATAAAACAGGGTAGTCCACGCCTAAAATGGTGAGCCAAATAGTGATGAATACACCTGTTGCCACACTGACCAGACTTTTGATGACCAAATAGCTGTGAACTGTTTTCAGGAACTGTTCAAAGGCATGGGTGTTGGGCGCATGGCTATCCATGACAGCCCATTTATGTGGCAATGCCACAGCTTCAAACAATACAAAAATCACAATCAATAAAAGCAAAAATACATGGGTTAAGGCATTACCAAGCCCGCTTAAGAGTTTACCCACCAATTGCATCACGGATGATGGGTTAAAGCTCTCCAAAAGGTTGCCTGCGGGTAGCTCCACGCCCATCTTGGCAAGCCATGCCAAGAGCTGTGCTGTTTGCCCTTGGATGCGCGCTTGGTAAAAGGGTAGATTGTTTGAAAAATCAGCAATGGCAGAACCTGCAAATAAGGATACCAATAATCCAATCAAGACCAATGAACCCGTGATGGTAAACACGGCAACCGATACATTCACCCCTTTATTTAATAAAAAGTAAAGTGGGGGCAAACAAATAATCGCAACAAATGCCGATAATAAAATCGGTACCAGTAAGGGTGCTGCAAGCTTCATACCTGCAACGATAATCACGATACAGGCGGTAATGAGCAGAATGTGCTCGCTGCGGCTTACGGGAGTAGGTTCAGCCATATTTACTCGTAATCCGCCAACCTTGGGTCATCCAAAGCCAGCTCATTTTCGCCCGATGCAAAAGATAGTTTGAGCCAAGGCAAACATCCTTCGCATTCTGTGCCTGCGCCAGCTTTCATGGCTGCTTCAAGTGAACCGAGTTCTTTAAGCTCGGCAAAGGTTTTGTGCATACATTCACAGCGGTTAACGATGTCATCACTCATGTTGTGTCCTCAGTTCTTTTAATGTCGGGTTGGCTATAGATGCCTCCATTCTCAGTAAACGGTAGCTTGAGCATCCAGACAATGGAAGCGGTGGGTGCGTTGCCCTGATATTGCTCTAAGCCAATAGTCATCTTGTCATGCCCTTTATCAGGCTGGGCATGGTAGCTGCCAAAGATTTTATCCCAAATGGATAAATTAAACCCATAATTGCTGTTGGTTTCATGTTTAAGGATGGAGTGGTGTACCCTGTGCATATCGGGGGTGACAAACAGGGGGCGTATGATGCGATCCAACGCTTTGGGCAGGCGAATATTCCCATGGTTAAACATGGCCATGCCATTGAGAACAACTTCAAACAAGATCACGGCTGCCGCAGGCGCACCCAAGGCAATCACAGCCACAAACTTAATCAACATGGATATAAAGATTTCGATGGGATGAAAGCGAAGCCCAGTGCTGACATCAATATCTCTATCAGCATGGTGAACCTGATGTAAGCGCCACAATATGGGAACCACATGAAACAAGCGATGTTGCCAATAGATAATCATATCCAAGATAATCACTGCCAGCAGCGTTGCAATGATGGGTGAAGCTTCTATATGATTGAGTAACCCGTAGCCCTTATGTTCTGCCCAAAGCGCTATGCCAAGTGCACCCGTAGGCAAAAGTAATTTAACCACAACAGTATCCACTGCAATCAAGGCAAAATTATTCAGCCAGCGTTTGATTTTACTTTGTATCAACGGGCGCTTAGGCGCAATAAACTCCCAAATCATCACCGAGATAATAATGCTTAAAAAAGCATAGGTGCGAATTTCTTGGTCAGTCATTAGCAGTTAAAACCTCTTGGATAATGACTTGTCTAAGCGCTTGCATGCCTTCGTTTTTTAGGCTTGAGGTTAAGATTGGCTCAAGCAAGCCGCCCAAGGCATCAATCATGTCTTGTTTGCGTTTGCGCCTTGCATTGCCTTTGAGTTTGTCGGCTTTGGTTGCCACAGGTTGCCAGCGAATCCCTGACTCATTGAGCCAATCGATCAGTTGCAAGTCGCTATCTTTAGGCCCATGCCTAAAATCAAGCAACACCAACACCAGCTGCGCGACTTTAGGGCTTTGTAGGTAGCTTTCAATCAGCCTGGCCCACTTGTATTTTTCTGATTTTGGAGCGCGGGCATAACCATAACCTGGTAAATCCACGACCAATAATTGCTTGTCGACTTCAAACAAGTTCAAAAGGCGGGTGCAACCGGGGTTCTTGGATGTTTTTACCAAACCTTTGCGCCCAAACAAGCTATTCAGCAAGGATGATTTGCCAACATTGGAGTGACCTGCCACAGCGATTTGAGGCAAATCCGTTTCAGGAAACATTTGGGCATCAGCCACGGAGCATAAAAATTTGGTGTTTTGCCAATGAAGGGTAATGGTCATGCGGCAAGGCTGCATGGGTTTGGTGTTTACTTCAATCACCTTGTGAATCATTGATAAAATTAAGATGATTTTCTAAGTTTAGTTGTTATTATTGCCCAAAAATTAGGCAAAGCCTGTTTTTTAGCCATATTTAGCAAGAGAGACTTCATGACAGAACATGCACAACCCATATTACCCGGTTTTAAGCTCGGCAACTTCGATATTAACCCACCCATAGCACTTGCGCCCATGGCAGGCATTACTGATTTACCCTTTCGCCGTATTTGCAGGCGTTTTGGTATTGGTTTAACGGTCACGGAAATGATTGCCTCGCGTGCGGTGGAGCATGGTAGAGAGCGCACAGAACGCATGGCAGAGTTGGATAAAGATGAAAGCCCAGTGTCGATTCAAATTGCAGGTTCGGACTCCAAGTTTGTGGTGGATGCAGCGTTGTGGGCAGTTGACCACGGTGCTGATTTTGTGGACATTAATATGGGTTGCCCAGTGAAAAAAGTGGTGAAACAAGTAGCAGGTTCAGCCATGTTGCGCGATGAAGCATTGGTGGCGCGGGTGATTGATGCGGTGGTCAAAGCGGTGAATGTTCCGGTTACGCTGAAAATCCGCACGGGTTGGGACAGCAAAAGCAAAAATGTGGAAACCATTGCTAAAATCGCGGAAGAGCATGGCATTCAAATGCTCACCGTGCATGGGCGAACCAGAGCGCAAATGTTTAATGGCAAAGCATCATGGGAAGATATTGGGCTAGCCAAAGCGGCGGTTTCTATTCCTGTGATTGGTAATGGCGATATTATTGATGGCGCATCGGCACTTGAGATGATTCGTCAATCTGGGTGTGATGGGGTCATGGTGGGGCGTGCTGTGCAAGGCAACCCTTGGGTGCTTGGTGAGGTGAGTGCCGCAGTGATGGGGCTACCCAAGCCAGAAGCTCCAACACCAGAAGAAGTGTGGCAAATTGTGCATGAACATATGCTTCACCTTGCTGACTTTCATGGTGTAGGGCGTGCATCCAAGCTGGTGCGCAAGCATGTGCCTTGGTATTCTAGGCGACGCAGGAAATCCGCAGAATTTCGCGCGTCATTTCAAAAGATTGATGATTGGGAAGCTCAAATTGAAGCAGCCAAAGCTTATTTTTTATCGGATATACATGACCAAGGTATCAGTGAGCAGGGTTTAGAAATTGCAGTCTGATTTGATTGATTCATTTGGAGTGCGTATTGAGTTTTCACACTTGCCTGTGTCCTGTTTGCTGCTTGATAAACAATATCGTATTCTTGCAGCAAATATTTTGGCGCAAGAGCACTTGAATGTATCTGAAAAACGGCTTCTTGGGCAAAGCCTTGCTGATTATATTGCGCCGAAACAAGATTTGATTGCGCTTTTGCAACAAGTCTCAAGTGCTGAAACGATTTCATCCGATATATTCTATACAGTGGCAGGTCACAGACCGTATTCCTTGTATGTGTCTGAACAAAGTGATGGTGCAATTTCTGTGGTGATGATAGCAGAGGGTAATCGTTTGGAAGCAGAGCAGCAAAGCCGCCGCCATGAAATGGCTGAGGCAGTATCCCGTATTGCTTTGGAGCGAGCGCACGAGATTAAAAACCCGCTGGCAGCATTGCGTGGTGCCACACAGTTGCTTCAAGCGCAGGTGAGTGGAGACGCTTTGGACATTGTACGGCATATGTTGTCTGATATTGATCGTATTAAAGAGCGAGTGGATGGTTTTCTTCAGGTTGGTCCTCGCGCTAATGTGCAAATGCAAGCTGTGAACATTCACGCTTTGATTGACAGCGTCATTAAGAACTCCGATATATCCATTAAAGTACAGCGCTCTTTCGATCCAAGTATCCCCGAAGCTTTGTTCCATGATCGGCGGTTGCGACAAGCCATTGAAAACTTGTGGAGCAATGCGTTGGAGGCAGGTTCAGACTTAGTGATTTGGGAGACAAGGGTAGAACACAATGTCAACCTTTTGGGGCATAAAGGTGCGGTACTATCTATAAAAATTATCAGTAATGGTGATGAAATCCCAGAGCATATTCGAGACAAGATGTTTGAGCCTTATGTTACAGGCAAGGCGCGGGGGAGTGGTTTGGGCTTGAGCATTGTGCAACAGGTGGTTCAAGAGCATGGTGGTAAAGTTGTGGCGCATACAGAGCGCATGCGGACATCTTTCACTCTTTATTTGCCTCTCAAGGCGGCATAACAAGGATAGCAGATGTTGAAAGCGTTAATTGTCGATGATGATGATGGTATTCGTTGGGTATTAAGCAGGGTGCTGAAAGAGCAGGGCTTTGAAGTTGTTGAAGCACCTGACATGGCAGCGGCAAAGCAGGCTGTTGATGCTTATATCTTTTCCATTGTTTTTCTGGATGTATTTTTGCCTGATGGCAATGGTATGCAGGCCTTGGAATCAGGGATGTTTCATGCGCCAGTGGTGATGCTCACCGCAGAAACCACCTTTGATCATGCAGTAGAAGCTTATCGCGCTGGGGCGATGGAATACCTACCCAAACCCTTTGATTTGGATGAGGTGCGCAAACTTGCGCAACGGGTTAAGCCTGAAAAGGTGGTATCACAATCAGATCACAAGCACGAGCGCAAGCGGCAAGAAAAGCAGAGTCGGGCGCAATACAACAAGCACAAGCCTCAACTTCAGCCAGCCATCCTAGGTAAAAGCCAGGCGATGCAAACTTTATTTCGTATGATTGGGCGGGTTGCCGCATCGGATATGACAGTGCTGATTACGGGTGAGTCGGGCACAGGTAAAGAATTGGTCGCACAAGAGCTACACAAACAAAGTCCGCGCGCAAATCGCGCTTTTATTGCCATTAACACCGCAGCTATTCCTTCTGAATTGCTGGAAGCTGAGCTGTTTGGGCATGAAAAAGGCGCGTTTACAGGCGCAGATAAAGCCAGAGCTGGGCATTTTGAAGAAGCTGATGGTGGCACACTATTTCTTGATGAAATTGGTGATATGCCCTTGGCATTACAAGCCAAGATGTTGCGAGTGTTGGAAACTGGCGAAGTACAGCGCGTGGGCAGCACCAAAACCAAGCGGGTGAATGTTCGTTTATTGGCTGCCACACATCAATTTTTGCAGGATAAAATTAAAAAAGGTCAGTTTCGTGAAGATTTGTACTACCGCTTAAATGTGATTCCTGTGCATGTGCCACCATTGCGTGAGCGTAGCGACGACATTCCCGAATTAGCCGCTGCGTTGCTTGCATCGGCAGCCGAAGAATTGAATATTACAGCGCCAATTTTGATGGATGATGCCATTGGTTTGCTGCAACGCTATGATTGGCAGGGTAATGTGCGCGAGCTTAAAAATGTAATGCGTAGGCTTGCCGTGCTGACACCGGGCGCAAGCATCACCATGGCGGATGTGGCATTGGCTTTGGGCAATGATGAAGATAATCATAGCCAAGAAGATGACACGCTTTCAGGTGCAGTGCATCGCTGCATCAAGCGCTATCTCGACCAGTTGGGTTATGCCGATGTGCAAGGCTTGCATAGGCATGTGTTGGAGCAGGTTGAGCCACCGCTGTTAAAACTTGTGTTGGATAAGGCGGAAGGTAATCAGCTTAAAGTGTCGGAGATGTTGGGCTTAAACCGAAACACCGTACGAAAAATGCTCAAACACTACGACATCGATCCGACACACTATAAACGCTAAAAGATATTTCACTACGAAGAGCACGAAGCACACGAAGAAAAGAATAAAAAATCATATTAGTACCAGCTAAGCACAATAATATACGGTTTATCTTTATTCTCATTAGCTTAATAGGGTTGATTACCAAAGAACAGTTGGAATATTGTTTTTCTTCGTGTGCTTCGTGGTTCAAAATAACAAACGAATTGCAGAAAAGCCCAAACCCTGCCACGATTAGCACATGACGATTCCATTTAACATTTCCCTATCCAAACGCCTATCCAAAGTAAAACCCTCCGCTACATTGGCAATCACAGCCAAAGCCGCCGAACTTCGCG
>Ga0256839_1002876_pt1 | contig 18534 bp, 32 predicted proteins | sample 354166metaG_FD_185968 | JGI IMG/M metagenome (GOLD analysis project Ga0256839, IMG submission 185968) | Hydrothermal vent microbial communities from Mid Atlantic Ridge, Atlantic Ocean - 354-166 | ecosystem: Environmental > Aquatic > Marine > Hydrothermal vents | place: Atlantic Ocean: Mid... | reverse complement strand
ACACTCGCAACAAAAAGCTACACCCCTTGATGTTTAAAAACTTACGCATGGTCATAGCAGGAGCAGAAAAGCTCCCACAAGAGATACGAGATGACTTCAAAAAGAAGTTTGGGCATGACATCTACGAAGGCTACGGTGCAACAGAGACAACTCCCGTTGCGTCCATAAACATACCAGATGTACTCATGCAAGACTCGTGGAAACCTCAAATTGGTCATAAGGTAGGCACAGTAGGCCTACCCGTACCAGGAAGCAGCTTTAAGATAGTTGACCCAGAAAGCTTTGAAGAACTAGCCACAGGAGAAGAGGGGATGATACTCATCGGCGGTACGCAAATTATGAAAGGCTACATCGGTGACTCTAAAAAAACCGCGTCAGTCATCAAAGAGCTAGATGGCATACGCTGGTATGTTACAGGAGACAAAGGGTGTTTAGATGAAGACGGCTTCCTCACCATCGTAGACCGTTACAGTCGCTTTGCCAAAGTAGCTGGAGAGATGGTAAGTCTAGGGCTTGTAGAACGTGAGATAGCCAAGATTTTAGGTGAAAATGACCAGATATCCATCTCTGCCTTGCCAGATGCAAAAAAGGGTGAAAAGTTAGTATTGCTTCTTGAGGGAGAGATGGAGATAGATACTCTAAAAGAGCAGATAAAAACTTTAGAGATGAATGCTTTGTTTGTGCCTAGTGAATATTATAAAGTAGATGAGTTACCTAAACTTGGTACGGGGAAGGCTGATTTTAAGGGGGCTAAGAAGTTGGCTGGGGAGTTGAGTGATGGGAGTGCTTAGTGTAATAGTTGGTATAGGTATCTTACTCATCATCCTAGAGAGTATCTACCCCGACCGTGTACTACCCACGGTTAAAGGATGGTGGACGAGGGTGGTTTTGATAAATGTGATGCAGTTTGGCATTGTTGTGCTTGGTATGTTTACGTGGGATGTGTGGTTTCAGGGGCATCAGTGGTTTGTACTTGATGGTGTGCCTGATTTTGTGCTAGGGGTTTTAGGCTACTTAGTCATAACCTTTGTGTTTTACTGGTGGCATAGGATGCGGCATGAGAGTTACTTTTTATGGGTGACTTTTCATCAGTTGCATCACAGTGCAAGCCGTCTTGAGACTATTACTTCCTTTTACAAGCACCCTTTGGAGATAGTGCTAAACTCACTGCTCATGGGAAGCATCGCGTACTTGCTTTTAGGACTCAATGTAGAAGCCGTAGCTTGGACAGTACTCTATAGCTCTGTGGCTGAGTACCTCTACCATATGAACATACGCACCCCACACTGGGCAGGGTACTTTTTTCAGCGTCCTGAAATGCATAAGATACACCACAAAGAGGGAGTGCATACAAACAACTTTTCAGACATCCCCCTATGGGACATGCTTTTTGGAACGTACGAAAATCCTAAAGAGTATAAAGATGATGCTTGTGGTTTTTCTGATGAGAGAGAAACAGAGTTTGTTAAAATGTTAGGCTTTAAAAATGTGAACAAGCCCTATAGAGATAAGAGGAGCAAAAAATGAAGTCAAAAAACATGTTAAACATACTTGCCATACTGCTAGTGATGGTAGGACTTTTACAATCTTTGGGTCATATCACAGGTAGTAAAACACTGAAACAACTAGGTATGCTTACGGTGGCTTCGCCATTACCCATCGTCTTTACAGAGCAAAAAGGCTTTTTAGAAACCTTTGCTTCAGAGTTTACGCTGGTATATGACAAACAAGGAAAGGAACAACGTGTCAAAATCACTCCCGAACTTTACGCCAAACTAGACAAGCCCTACAACTATAGAAATGTCTTAGGTGCAGCCATTTCTTATGGTCCAATACTGCCTAAACCTTTGGTAGAATCAGTGCTAAGTTATGCCTTTATCTCTCCTGCACCTCTGAGTAAGGCACTTGGTATTGGTAACCTTAGCCATGCCTACATAGAACTAAGGTCTAAAACAAAAGATGTAAACAAAACATATCGTTTGACCATAGGAGATAAAGATGCACTTTAAATACCCCCGTTATCAGTTTGCTTTTTTTAGAGTGGTTTTTGGTGTGTATCTACTGGTACACTTTATGATGTTACTCCCAGAGTCTGGAGCATTGTTTGCTAGGGGAGGCTTGTTGACTGACCCAAGCCTAAACCTTAGTTATGGAGTATTTCCAAGCATCTTGTATGTGTTTACGGATGTATGGCAGGTGACACTCTTTGTGGGTGTTATGACACTGCTTAGCTTGCTTGTCATCTTTGGGTACTTTAGGCGTACGGCATCTGTGTTGCTTTGGTATGGGTGGGCATGTCTCTTTCACCAAAACAATCTCATACTAAACCCAGGACTTCCTATGGTGGGGTGGCTACTTTTAGCTCTTGCACTCATCCCAAAAGGGGAGGGCTTTGGCTTTGAAAAAAGAGAAGAAAAATGGCAGATGCCACCCATGCTATACTGGGGTGCATGGGCGATTGCAGGCATCGCCTATACTATTAGTGGACTAGATAAAGCTATGGCTCCTAGCTGGCAAGATGGCTCAGCCATAACGCACCTACTCAACAATCCATTAGCAAGAGACTACTTTTTACGTGAGTGGCTTCTTTCTGCCCCTGAGTGGTTTAGACAACTGCTCACATGGGCTACACTTGTTCTTGAGATAGGCTTTGGGTTTTTGATACTCTTTTCTAAAACACGCCTGCTCGCATGGTTGATGATTATCGCGATGCATCTTGGGATACTCAGCATTGTAGACTTTGCAGACCTTACCTTTGGGGTATTGATGTTACACTTTTTTACTTTTGATGGTAGTTGGTTTCAGACCAAAGCAAAAGAACGCATCATCATCTTTGATGGCATCTGTGGTTTTTGTAATAAATCGTTAGATGTCCTCATGAAGCTTGATGAAGAAAAAATATTTAAGTACACATCACTACAAGGTAAGTATGTAAAAGGGTTACATGTGGAAGAAGGGTTAGCGAGCATCATCTTCTATAAAGATGGCACTTTGTACTATAAATCTACAGCTATTTTAAAAATACTTAGAAGTTTAGGTGGGGTGTGGATAGTTGTGAATATTTTTTATCTTATCCCTAGAGTGGTGAGAGATGCTATCTATGATGTCATAGCCAAGTACCGCTACAACATCTTTGGTAAGATGGATGCTTGCCGTATGCCTAAGAAGGGGGAGGCAGAGTTGTTTATAGATTAGTCGTAGTTAATCTCTACTATTTATCATCCATTGTGAAAAGACGTTTAGGTAGTTCCAAAAACTTTGGATGTTCGCCTCTGAGCTTAACTTCTCTTTGATGATGGGTTGGAGTGCCTCTTCAAAGGTGACTAGCCAATGCAAACGTGCATGGGGCGTGATGCGAAAAGGGGCATGACGTTGTCTCATTTGAGGGGCTCCTCTATTTTTGTTAAAATGTTTAGGCCCTCCACAAATTTGTATGAAAAAATCAGCAGAGTGTTGTCCTGCTACTTTCATTTCTTCCTCACTTAAAGGGAATAAATATTTAATCGGACTGTTAAAGAGACCCATGTAAAATCTATCGAGTAAATCACGCATACCTTGTTCACCTATGTCTTGCAAAAATGCTGGGTTAGGTTTCGTAACAGGAGGGGTTACTCCTTCAGTGTAGGGGAGTATGGAAAAGTCAAGTGAAGATGTACTAAAGTTCATAAGTTACCTTTTTTATTTGGGTTATAGCATGTTAGAGCTTAGCAACGGGCTAATGACAGCCACCTGTACCACAAGAAGAGTTAGAACTGTCTACCGCAAAACTGTTCACGTAGCCACAAGAGAGACACTCAAAGGTCAGCATCTGTGGCCCTGAGCATCCACCTGAGCGTTTGTCGGTTAGTTCTATGTCTGCTTGTTTACATTGGGGACAAAAACCTTTACGTATACTGTCGAGTTGTTCTTTCTTTTCTTTAAGGTAGTAGATATACACAAGTACAGACCCCACAAGTATGATAAGCATAAATGCCAGTAAATAAAAATCCATGATGTCCCTTTTAGGTTGTAAATTTTTTTAGTTCATTTACCTGTGTTTTGTACGCAGGTAAATGTTTTTCAACAAGCTGCCAAAAACTTTTTTGGTGGTGCTTGTGTCTAATGTGTGCCAGTTCATGCACGATGATGTATTGTATCACATCTAGGGGAAGCTTCATCATCATGGTGTTAAAACTCAAATCATTTTTACCAGAGCATGAACCCCATTGTCTTTTTGTTTTTCTAAAACGTATTTGTCGTGGGTGAAGGTTCATCTGTTTAGACCACTTCTCTACAACTTCTGGTATGTATGCTTTTGCTTCTTCTTTGTAAAAAGCATCAAGATGCTTTTGAAATACCTCTTCATCATAGACAGAGTAGAAAAAAATAAAACTATCACCATCAAAGGTGAGTTTGGTTCTTTTCTTCTCATAAGGCTGAAGCTGTAGGGCGTGAGACTCCCCTAAAAAATAGATTTCACCCTCTTTGTTAAAGTTGACTTTTTTACCTTTTTTTTGTGCTATTTTTTCCCGAGAAGCATTGATCCAAGAAGCTTTTTTAAGTAAAAGTTGTTCGATGCGTTTTTGAGATACTTTAGGGGACTTTATGAGTAAGTTCCCCTCATCATCAAAACTGAGATAGATATGTTTAAGCTTTGGATTTACAATGTGTATGTAGTTTGGAAGAAGTGACATGGAGGGGGACTAGTGTATAATCCTACCATGTTGATACATCACTTTTTTGTTGATAGAACCATCTCTGTTGTACGTCATAGCTGGTCCGTGTTTTTGATCACCAACATAAGTAAAAGATAGCATAACATCCCCATTTGGATAGTAGGCATACTGTTGACCTTCTTGTTTACCATTGACGTAGGTCAGTTTCCAAATGACACGACCTTTGTCATCAAAACCCGTTTCAACACCATCTTTTACACCATTACGGATGTTCACTGTAGAGGTGACATTCCCGTTGTATCCATACTTTTTAAGGAGTCCATTTTGTTCAGTATCATCATCCATGATGAACTCTGTACGTATCTGACCACCTGTAAAGTACTCTTTTTTAACTTTTTTACCCATAAGACTAGGGGTGCTACATCCTGTAAAAGTAAGAAGCAGTAAAGCAGAAAAGAGTAAAGAAAGTTTTTTCATAATGTAACCTTGTCATAGTAATATTTTGCTAAGTATACTATAAATTACTTTGGGTTTTTAAATGAGGATAGGGAGGGAGGATATGAAGTTCTTTTTATGGCTGAGAGGAAGGGATTCGAACCCTCGGTGAGTTACCCCACACAGACGTTCCAGGTCTGCACCTTCGACCACTCGGACACCTCTCAATCATTATCTCTTCTTAAAAATTAGAAAAGCTAATTTTATAATTCATTTGACTAAAGTAGTTTAAATAAATTGTAGAAGATTATTAAGTATGCAATCTCAAAATGCGACAAGTCGCATGAGCCAACTGCTGAAGTTGACATAGTGTCAACGTATTTTTTTTTGGCTTAGCTCAAAAAGCGTCCCATAATAAATACCCCTCTCCAGATACCTGCGGCACACAGGAAAAAAGGGTGGGCTGCTATGTTCCCATCCTGACCCGTTGTCCTTAAGTCCCGTTGCACAGGTCTAAAAAGAGGCGAGGGAATTTTAGCTAAACATAGCTTACACTTAGGCTTACTCCTCTTCATTGTTTATGACGGACCATTCATCAAAAGGTAAGGCTTCAAAGTGCAGTTTTTCTATGGAGTACTCATAGCTATTTGCAACTGTAACAATGGTTATTTTTTTGATGCCATATTTTTTATAGAGAGAAAATTTGTTTTGCGATTTTACCCAGAGACTCTCCTCGCTTTCAAACGGTGCAGGGATGATGAGTTCGTTATCTTTTGTGACATAGCCATGGATACCTAAAGTTTGGACACTAATATTATGTTTCATGAGTGCTAGGGCTATCATAGTGTCAAACTGAAGGATGAAGGGTTGACCAATTGTGAGGTACTTAGCAAATGCAAAATCAAAAAGCAACATTTTTTTACCAGACTTTTGGTAACGGTCTTCTATAAAGAGTATGAGTTTTTCCTCGGAAAAGCGTTTGATGGTTTTGTAGAGCCAGTCCTTAGATATTTTAAATTTTTCTTTTGCAAAGGTGTAGATTTGGTTAGTAGTGAGGTGTTTAGTATGGTGCAGGGCGAGGAGTAGTAACAGTTTTTGTTCTTGTATGTCAAAGGCACTTTGAAAAAAGGTTTTCATAGCGTGTGTACTTGTCTTTTGAGAGCGAGCGAGTAAAGGCAAGGTACCTGAACGTAAAAAATGGTTAAACCCCCCACTGCTCAATGTACCACTCTCAAAGGCTAAAAACTCTTCATAGTCTAAAGGAAAAAGCTCTAAAGGCGTCAAAAGAGTTGAGTCTAAAGGTACGCGAGTGAGGACAATAAGCCTTGCAACATTGGGAAAAGAAGAAAGATAGGATTCCTCATAGTGGTCAAGGACTAACATGTGTATATCATGTTTATCTATATACTGTTGCAAGGAAAGTGTAGTGATGGTCTCAAAAAGTAAATTGGGGTCATCTAGGTCGATGTAAAGAAGGTGTTCTTTTTTTATTTCACTTAGTACATCTAAAACGAGAGAGGTTTTCCCAGAACCTCGTACCCCAAAGATATTTATGTCTCCTTCTGAAGGGACAGAACATTTTCGAGGTACAAAGTTTTCACTATTGGGCAGATGATTTTGATAATATTCAAGTAAATTCATAGGCTATTTGTCCATATTGTTCCTTATTAAAAGGAAACATTTTTTAATATTGTAGCCATTTTATACTAAAAAGCATTGCACCTTTCAAAAACTTTGGGTATAATTCGCGTTCCTAAATTTATGTTAGAGGGCTACATTAACTGTATTGCCCTGTGTTTAGGCACCTTGGCTTTGCCATGCTGACGAGTTCTTTTAAAGGTAAAATATGGAAAAAATTAGATTAAAGCTTAAAGCTTACGATCACAGAGTGTTAGACAGATCAGTTGCTGCTATTGTAGATGCAGTTAAACGTACAGGTGCAGAGATTAGAGGGCCAATTCCAATGCCAACTAAGATCAAGCGTTACACTGTTCTTAAATCGCCACACGTAAACAAAGATGCACGTGAGCAATTTGAAATCAGAATTCACGGAAGAATGATCGACATCGTTTCGGCTACTTCAGATACTATAGACTCTCTTATGAAGTTAGACTTAGCACCTGAAATCGAAGTTGAAATCAGATCAATGGATAAGTAGGAGTAGAGATGGAATTTATTATAGAAAAAATTGGTATGAGCAGAACTGTTGATGTACCAGCTGTTCCAGTTACACTTCTTAAAGTCATTGAAACGAAAGTTTGTGAAGTGAGAGAAGACGGAAAAGCACTTGTTGCATACAACTCAAGTAAAAAACTTAACAAGAGCATTGAAGGTCAGCAGACTAAATATGGTGTCTCTAAAGAGTTTAACAAATTTATGACTATTGAAGTGGCTGAAGGAACTGAAGCTGGCGATTTAAGCCCTGCAGCATTGGCGACCGCATCACTTGTAAAAACATCTTTAGATACTAAAGGTAGAGGTTTCCAAGGTGGTATGAAACGTCACGGATTCGGTGGTGGACCTGCATCACACGGACATAGATTTGGTAGACGTATCGGTTCAATCGGTAATGCTGAATGGCCTGGACGTGTTCAAAAAGGTAAAAAAATGCCTGGTCAATATGGAAATACTAAAACAACAGTAAAAAATGATGTGATTTCATTTGATGCTGAAAATGGAATCTTGGTATTAAAAGGTTCAATCCCTGGTCACAATGGGGCTAGAGGCTTAGTAAGGATAGTTAAATAATGAAAACAACAGTAATTAAAACAACAGACCTTCCTGCATCATTTTTAGAGGTTCACCCACATAACCTTTACCTTTACTGTAAAGCATATGCAGCGGGACTTAGAGCAAATACTGCTCAAACTAAAAACAGATCAGCCGTAAGCGGTGGTGGTAAAAAACCATGGGCTCAAAAAGGTGGAGGACGTGCAAGAGCAGGTTCAACAAGATCTCCTATCTTTGTAGGTGGTGGTGTTGCATTTGGTCCAAGTACAAACAAAAACTATGACCAAAAAGTAAACAAAAAACAAAAAAGATTGGCATTGATGCATGCACTTGCAGATATGGCAGCGAACGATAAACTTCTTGTTGTAGATTCAATTGCGATTGAATCTGGTAAAACAAAAGATGCTATCGCATTTGTTAACGGGTTAAAACAAAGAGATGTACTTGTAGTAAAAGAGATGATAGATGATAAGACTTTCTTAGCATTTAGAAACTTGCAAAATGCATACCTTATCGAACCAAATGAGCTAAATGCTTACCTTGCTGCTGCATATCACTCAATCGTGATTGAAAAAGCAGTATTTGATAAATTGACTAAAGAGGCTTAATATGGCAGATATTACAGATATTAAAGCAATTATGTATACAGAGAAGAGTTTGGCTCTTCAAGAAGATGGTGTAATCGTAGTTCAAACCACTCCTCGCATGACTAAAAATGGTCTTAAAGAAGTGTTTAAAGAATTCTTTGGCATTAACCCACTTAGAGTGAACTCAATGAGAGTAAACGGAAAAGTGAAGAGATTTAAAGGTATCGAAGGAAAAAGACCTGACACTAAAAAGTTTTATGTCAAGCTTCCAGCAGATGCAAAAATCGAAAGCTTAGCGGTATAAGGATAGTAGATGGCAATTAAAACATATAAACCAACCACACCTTCACGTCGTTACATGACTAATCTTGACAGCGGTGATATCACTGCTAAAGCAAGTGTTAGAGCGCTACTTAAAAATCTTCCAAGATCTGCGGGTAGAAACAGTAACGGTAGAATCACTTCTCGTCACAGAGAAGCAGGTGCTAAAAAACTATATAGAATCATCGATTTTAAAAGAAATAAATTTAACATCGAAGGTACTGTTGCAACAGTAGAATATGACCCATACAGAAACTGTAGAATTTGTCTTATTAAGTATGTAGATGGAGACAGAAGATACATTCTTACTCCAAAAGGTCTTACTGTAGGTGATAAAATCATGTCTGCTGAGTCTGGTCTTGATATTAAGACTGGAAACGCGATGAAATTGATGAATATTCCTGTAGGTACCTTGGTACACAACATTGAGATGAGTCCTGGTCATGGTGGTCAAATCGCACGTTCAGCGGGCGGTTATGCACAAATCATGGGTAGAGATGGTAAATACGTTTCCCTAAGACTTCCATCTGGTGAAATGAGATACATTCTTGGTGAGTGTTTAGCAACGATTGGTACGGTTGGGAATGAAGACTTTTCTAACATCGTTATCGGTAAAGCTGGACGTTCAAGACACCTTGGTATCAGACCACAAACACGTGGTTCTGCGATGAACCCGATTGATCACCCGCACGGTGGTGGTGAAGGTAAAACTAACTCTGGTAGACATCCAGTATCTCCATGGGGTACGCCTGCTAAAGGGTTTAAAACACGTAAAAAACAAGCTAGTGATAAACTAATTATCTCTAGAAAGAAAAAAGGTAGGGGCTAAGATATGGCAAGATCGACAAAAAAAGGGCCATTTATCGATGGTCACCTAATGAAAAAAGTACTAGCAGCAAAAGAAGCTGGAGATAAAAAACCAATTAAAACTTGGTCAAGAAGATCTGTGATTTTCCCTGAGTTTATTGGGTTAACTATCAATGTGCATAATGGTAGACAATTTGTACCAGTATTTGTAACTGAGAACCACGTAGGTTACAAGCTTGGTGAATTTGCACCAACGAGAACATTTAAGGGCCATAAAGGTTCTGTTCAGAAGAAGGTAGGTTAATATGAGTAGAGCATTATTAAAATTTGTAAGAGTATCTCCTACAAAAGCTAGACTTATCGCTAGAGAGGTTCAGGGTATGAATGCTGAACTTGCACTTGCAGCGTTAGAGTTTATGCCTAACAAAGCCGCGGGTATCGTTTCTAAAGTTATTGCTTCTGCAGTAGCTAACGGTGATTTTGAACCTGAAGAAGTGACTATCACTTCTTGTAGAGTTGACAAAGCAGCGGTTATGAAAAGATGGAGACCAAGAGCTAGAGGTACAGCTTCTAGAATCATCAAGCCAACGGCACACATTCTTGTTGAAGTTGGTGTAGCTGAAAAAACTGAGAAGGACGCGTAATGGGTCAGAAAGTAAATCCGATAGGTCTTAGACTTGGAATCAACAGAAACTGGGAATCAAGATGGTTTCCAGCTAAAGGTAGAACAGCTGATTTTATCGCAGAAGATTACAAAATCAGAAAATTCTTAAAAAAAGAACTTTTCTATGCAGGTGTTTCTAACATCATCATCGAAAGAACAGTTAAAAAATTAAGAATCAATATCGTGACGGCTAGACCGGGTATTATTATCGGTAAAAAAGGTGCAGATATTGAAAAATTGAAAGCAACACTTATCAAAATGCTTGGTAAAGATGTTTCTATCAACATCAAAGAAGAGAAACGTCCACAAGCGTCAGGTCAACTGGCTGCTGAAAATGTGGCTACTCAACTAGAAAGAAGAACAGCATTTAGACGTGCTATGAAAAAAGTAATCCAAGGGGCACTTAAATCAGGTGCAAAAGGGATTAAAGTTTCTGTTTCTGGTAGACTTGGTGGCGCTGAGATGGCTAGAACTGAGTGGTACTTAGAAGGTCGTGTGCCATTGCATACACTTAGAGCTAAGATCGATTACGGTTTTGCTGAAGCACATACTACATACGGAATCATCGGTATCAAGGTATGGATCTTTAAAGGTGAGGTACTTGCTAAAGGTATCCAAGCTGAACCAAAAGAAGATAAAAAAGGTGGTCGTAAACCACGTGCAAAGAGAGGTGAATAATCATGTTAATGCCTAAAAGAACAAAATGGAGAAAGCAGATGAAAGGCCGCAACCGCGGTAAATCTTTCAACGGCAACAAAATTGAGTTTGGTGACATTGCAGTAAAAGCTGTCACTGCTGGTAGAATTGACTCACGTCAAATCGAAGCTGCACGTATTACAATGACTAGAAAAATTAGTAGAACAGGTAAAACTTGGATTAGAGTTTTTCCTGATAAGCCTTTAACTGCTAAACCGCTTGAAACAAGAATGGGTAAAGGTAAAGGTCCTGTTGATAGATGGGTTATGAATGTTAAGCCAGGTAGAATTATTTTCGAAATGGCAGGAGTTAATGAAGAGCTTGCAAGAGAAGCTTTTACACTAGCTATTCATAAAATGCCATTTAAGTGTAAAATCATCACTTTAAAGGACAGTAATGAAATATATTGATATTAAAGATAAAAGTCTTGCTGAATTAACAGCGATGCTTAAAGAAAAAAAACTTGAACTGTTTACATTAAATGCAAAGCAAAAAACGATGCAATTAACAAACACTGCTGAGTTAAGAGTAGCGAAAAAAGATATCGCTAGAATTCAAACAGCTATCACAGCTGCTACGAAGTAAGGGGTCATTTATGCCAAAAAGACAAATAACTGGTACCGTGATTAAAAAGGCTGGAGACAAAACTGCTACTGTTTTAGTAGAAAGAAGAGTCCTTCACCCAAGATATCACAAAACAGTAAAAAGATTTAAGAAATATCTTATCCATGATGAGAAGAATGATATTAATGTTGGCGATACAGTATCTGCAGTTGAATGTAGACCACTTTCAAAAACAAAAAGTTTCAGACTTCTTGAGATAGTAAAAAGAGGAGAAGTGTAATGATCCAAGGTTTTACTAGATTAAATGTAGCAGATAACTCTGGTGCTAAAGAGATTATGTGTATTAAGGTTCTTGGTGGATCTAAAAGAAGATATGCATCTGTAGGTGACATTATCGTTGCTTCTGTAAAGAAGGCTCTTCCAACTGGAAAAGTGAAAAAAGGTAAAGTTATTAAAGCAGTTGTTGTTAGAACAAAAAAAGAGATCCAAAGAGAAAATGGTTCACTGATTCGTTTTGATGACAATGCTGCTGTAATCATTGACGACAAAAAAGAGCCAATCGGTACACGTATCTTTGGTCCTGTAAGTCGTGAAACAAGATATGCAGGTTTTATGAAAATTGTATCACTTGCACCGGAGGTATGGTAGTATGGCAAAAACATATAAGATCAAAAAGGGTGATACTGTAATGGTTATCGCTGGCGATGATAAAGGTACAACAGGAGAAGTTCTTCAAGTACTGACTAAAAAAGATGCAGTAATTGTTGCTGGGTGCAAAATGGCTAAAAAAGCTGTGAAGCCAAGTGAGCAAAATAAAGAGGGTGGTTTTGACAACATTGAAATGCCAATCCACATCTCAAACGTAAAAAAAGTAGAGGCATAATCTTATGAGTAGAATGAAGCAAAAGTACAATGACATCGTTCCAGCACTCCGAGAAGAGTGTGGGATTAAAAACCCGATGCAGACTCCTAAGCTTGAAAAAATAGTCATCTCTGTGGGTGCTGGTGAAGAAGGTAAAGACTCTAAACTCATCGCAAACATGGCAGATACTATTTCACTTATTGCTGGTCAAAAAGCAGTTGTGGTCAATGCTAAAAAATCAGTTGCTGGTTTTAAAGCTAGAGAAGGTGCACCAACAGGTATCAGAGTTACACTTAGAGGAGACAATATGTATAACTTCTTTGATAAACTGGTATCTATCGCTCTTCCAAGAGTAAAAGACTTTAGGGGAACACCTAGAAAAGGTTTTGATGGACGTGGTAACTATAACTTCGGTCTTCAAGAGCAATTGATGTTCCCAGAAGTTGAGTTTGACAAAGTGATTAAGACACATGGTATGAATATCGTAATTGTTACTAGTACTGAATCTGACAAAGAAGGGTTCGCGCTTTTAGAAAAGCTGGGAATGCCTTTTGCTAAAGGGAGAAACTAATGGCTAAGAAATCAATGATAGCTAAGCAAAAGAGACCTGCAAAGTTCTCTACACAAGCATATACAAGATGTAACATTTGTGGTAGACCTCACTCAGTATACAGAGACTTTGGTCTTTGTCGTGTGTGTTTAAGAAAAATGGCTAACGAGGGACTTATCCCTGGTATGCGTAAAGCAAGTTGGTAAGGAATATAAACAGATGATGACAGATATAATTGCAGACTCTCTTACTCGTATAAGAAATGCTGCGCAAAGAAGACTAGACGTGACAACACTTCTTCACTCTAAAACGATTGAAGCAACCGTATCTATTTTGGTAGACAAAGGTTACTTAGAATCTTACAAAGTGAAAGAAGATGGAAACAAAAAAACGATTAAAGTAGTTCTTAAATATGATGAGAATGAAAAAAGCGTTATCAATGAGATTAAAAAGATATCTAAACCAGGGCGTCGTGTACACCAAGGTAAAGATGATATCAGAACATTTAAAAATGGTTACGGTACTTTGGTAGTTTCTACTTCTCAAGGTGTTATTGCTAACGATGAAGCGTTTAAACGTGGTATCGGTGGCGAAGTAATCTGTAGTATTTGGTAAGGAGATAAGATGTCAAGAGTAGGAAAAAGACCAGTTACAGTAGCTAGTGGTATTAATGTATCATTAGACGGTACATGTCTCGTGGCTAAGAAGGGCAATCTTGAAAAAAGACTTGAAACACATGGTAGAGTTGAAATCTCTATTGATGGTTCAGAAGTAACTTTTACTAGAGTAGGTGAAGAGAAACAAGATGCAGCGTTCTGGGGAACATACAGAGCATTGTTTAACAATATCATCATCGGGCTAGACAAAGGGTATTCTAAATCTTTAGAAATCAACGGGGTTGGTTATAGAGCTGCTGTTAAAGGTAAAGTACTTAACCTTCAACTCGGTTTTTCTCATGATGTCAACTATGACATTCCTGAGGGGCTTGAGATGAAAGTCGAGAAAAATATTATTACCATTAACGGTACTGATAAACAAACTGTTGGTCAAGCAGCAGCTGAGATTAGAGCATTCAGACCACCAGAGCCATACAAAGGTAAAGGTGTGAAGTACACAGATGAAGTTATCATCAGAAAAGCTGGTAAAGCAGCTGGTAAGTAAGGGGCGATAGTATGTTAAAAAGTATTCAAAAAAGAAAAAATAAACTTCGCGCTCAAAGAAAAGCTAGAGTAAGAGGTAAGATCTTCGGAACAGATACTCTGCCTAGACTATCTGTGTTTAAGTCTAACAAATATTTCTATGCACAGGCAATCAATGATACTACGGGTGTTACTTTGGCTTCTGTAGATGGTAGGAAACTTGGTTTAAAATCAAACCAGGAAGATGTTAAAAAAGTAGCGGCCGAAATGGCTAAAACTCTTGCTTCTAAAAACATTGAGAGTGTTGTATTCGACAGAAATGGTTACTTATACCATGGTGTTGTTGCTTCATTTGCAGATGCGCTTAGAGAAGCTGGCATTAAGTTTTAAGGAAGCATGATGAATAATAATAATAATCAAAACGAAGAAATCGAAAAAGAATTTGAAGAAGTAATCGTTAATATCGGTCGTGTTACTAAAGTTGTTAAGGGTGGTAGAAGATTTAGATTTACTGCTCTTGTCGTTATTGGTGACAAAAAAGGTACAGTTGGATATGGATTTGGTAAAGCCAAAGAAGTACCAGATGCGATTAAAAAAGCGGTAGATGATGCACACAAAAACCTTGTAAAAGTAAATATCAAGGGTACTACAATTGCACATGATATTGAACATAAATTCAATGCAAGTAGAATTGTACTTAGACCTGCATCTGAAGGTACAGGGGTTATCGCCGGTGGTGCTGCTAGACCAGTACTTGAGCTTGCAGGCATCCAAGATGTTCTTAGCAAATCAATCGGTTCTAACAACCCAAATAACCTAGTAAGAGCAACCATTCAAGCCCTTACTAGAATCAAAGCGTAAGGGGTAGTTATGGGTTTACATAATTTACAACCAGCTCCTGGTTCAACTAAAAATAGAAAAAGAGTTGGTCGAGGGCAGGGTTCAGGAACAGGTAAAACAGCTGGACGTGGTAACAAAGGTCAAAAATCAAGATCTGGTTACTCTAAGAAAAGAGGTTTCGAAGGTGGTCAAATGCCACTGTATAAAAGATTGCCTAAAATTGGTTTTACTTCTAAAATAGAAAAACCATATGTAATCAATGTTGAAAAAATCAAAGCAGTTGCAGAACTTGCTGAGATTACAATAGAGTCTATCAAGTCTGTACACAAACTTGGTAAATCAGTAACAAGAGTGAAGTTGATTGGTGCTAGTGCAAAAGATCTTGCTGCTAAAATCAAAGATGAAGCTGTTACAACAAGCGGAAAATAATTATGGGCAATGCTTTAACTCAGAAAATCTTGATTACATTAGGATTCCTTTTTGCGTACAGAGTTTTAGCCTATATCCCAACTCCAGGTGTTGACTTGGGTGTTATCAAAGAGTTTTTTGATGGCAACTCAAACAATGCCCTTGGGCTAATGAATATGTTCTCTGGTAATGCCGTTGAACGCTTAAGTATTATCTCTTTAGGTATTATGCCTTACATTACAGCTTCTATCGTAATGGAACTTCTCGCAGCTACTTTCCCCGCACTTGGTCAAATGAAAAAAGAACGTGATGGTATGCAAAAATATATGCAAATTATTCGTTACTTTACTATATTTATTACAGTAGTACAAGCTATTGGTGTATCTATGGGACTTCAGAGTATGACAGGTCGTGCAGGACAAAGTGCTGTGATGATTGACCCTATGATGTTTACAGTACTTACGACCTTCTCTATGTTGGCGGGTACGATGTTACTTATGTGGATAGGTGAACAGATTACACAAAAAGGTATTGGTAATGGTATTTCACTTATTATCTTTGCTGGTATTGTGTCTGGTCTTCCTTCCGCTATAGGAAACACGATTAGAGCTGTAAACACTGGTGAGATGAACTTCTTAGTCATTCTTGGTATTTTAGCGATTATGCTGATTACCATCTTGGCTATTATTTATGTTGAACTAGGGGAGAGACGTGTACCTATCTCTTACTCTAGAAAAACAATTATGCAGAATCAAACTAAAAGAGTGATGAACTACATTCCAGTGAAGGTGAATCTTTCTGGTGTTATTCCTCCTATTTTTGCATCTGCGGTGCTAATGTTTCCACTAACTATGCTTCAGTCTAGTACAACTCCTTGGGTTGTTGCTATTGCTGATTCATTAAGTCCTGGTGGGTTGACATTTAACGTAGTAACTTTTTTACTGGTTATGTTCTTTGCCTTCTTTTATGCATCCATCGCATTTAATGCCAAAGACATTTCTGATAACTTAAAAAAACAAGGTGGATTCATCCCTGGTGTTAGACCAGGTGAACACACTAAAGAGTTTTTAAATGAAGTTGCAAGTAGATTGACTGGCTCAGGTGCGATATACCTAGCTATTATCTCTACGATACCATTTATGATTATCTCAGGTATGGGGGCATCATTCTACTTCGGTGGGGTTGCTGTACTTATTATCGTGCAAGTTGCACTTGATACGATGAGAAAAATCGAAGCACAAAGAACTATGAACCAATACGATACTTTAGGTAACGTAGGTCTATAATGGCTATTGCTATTAGAAAACCAGACGAAATTGCTAAGCTGCGTGCAGCTGGCAAGATTGTCGGTCTTACCCTCCAATATCTTCAAAATCTTGTAAAACCAGGTATGACACTCAAAGAAATTGATACTTTAGGTGAAGCATATATACGTGAAAAAGGGGCAATACCTTCTTTTAAAGGCTTATATGGATTTACTGGTTCAGTATGTACTTCTCTTAATGAAGTATGTATTCATGGTGTGCCAGATGACACTGTTGTGCAAGAAGGTGATATCTTAGGTCTAGACATTGGCACAAAACTCGATGGTTACTTTGGTGATGCAGCTATTTCTATGGCTGTGGGTAAAATCTCTGACGTGGACCAAGCATTGATAGATTGTTCTAAAGGGGCACTTTATCATGCGATAGAAAACATCAGAGAAGGTATGCGTTTTAAAGAGCTTACAAAACTTCTTGAAGACTATATTACCAATGCTGGTTTTGTTCCTTTACGTGACTATTGTGGTCATGGCATCGGTACTAAACCTCATGATGAACCTAACATCCCCAACTACCTTGAGGGAAAGCCGAATCAAGGCCCTAAAATTAAAAATGGCATGGTTTTTTGTTTAGAACCTATGGTCTGTCAAAAGAGTGGACAACCTGTACTACTTGAAGACCAATGGTCAGTTATAAGTGATGACCAATTACGGTCAGCACACTATGAACACCAAGTAGCTGTAGTAGATGGGAAAGCTGTCATTTTGACTGAAGTCTAATATAGATGTATTGGCTTCACGATTTGAACACAAATGTTAACTATAAAGTAAAAATTCATAAAGGAATACAAGCATGGCAAAAGATGATGTAATAGAAATAGATGGTAAAGTAGTTGAAGCCTTACCCAATGCAACATTTAGAGTAGAACTTGACAACAAGCATATTGTGCTTTGTCACATCGCAGGTAAAATGCGTATGCACTACATTAAAATCCTCCCTGGCGATACTGTAAAAGTGGAGCTTACTCCATACAGTCTTGACAAAGGTCGTATCACGTTTAGATACAAATAGAATAAGCCTATTGCTTATTCTTCTTCGCATTTATAGGTTTACTATAGGTGCTATTTTTCTCGTGCCACCAGTTCTCTGGTGATATGTTAGTAATTCTTCTTTCTTTGACATTATCGCTTCTCTTAGATATAATAACTCTATGAGTAAATTAGATAAAGCAAAAGAGTATATCAATATGCTTAAAGTATATATGGGTATATTGATTGCCTTGTTAATAAGTGACATCTCTGGAACCGTTAAATTGTTTCAAAATGATGATACAGGCACAGCTTTTTGGTTTGGTGTTGTGTCTATTATCTTGTTGTCATTAGCATTTGTAAAGTTAGCAAAATATGCACATAAAAAAATAGATGAATTAGAGGAGTTATAGATGACTATAGAAACTATAGGGTTAGTGGTAGCCTTAAGTGTTGCTTTATGGGCTATTATATATAGTACCTATGATATTATGCAAGACTCAAACTAGTAAAGATATTTCTCTCCTTCTAAAGGGTTGCTAAATGAGCTCTTTCTTCAGCTAAATAATATAAACTTCTTCAACTAAGAAAACCATAATATTATTTTGGGTATAATCCTCCTCCCTATTACTATAGGTATAGGAATCTGCGCGAAGAATCTTTGATTAATTCCGCACCAATTACTCAAGGGTTGGAGAGACAAAACATCGTCTATCCACGCAAAATATCGGTGTAAGAACGTAATGTTCAAAATAATTTTCAAGCGACTAGTCGCGAGAGTCACCTGCTGAAGGTGACTCAGCGTCAGCGTAGTGTGTGGAGCTTTTTCTCCATACGCGTAACTATTAAAAGGACAGCCACATGAAGGTTAGACCATCAGTAAAGAAAATGTGTGATGATTGTAAAATCATTAAACGCAAGGGTATCGTACGCGTGATTTGTAAAAATCCAAAACATAAACAAAGACAAGGATAAACATGGCTCGT